>JGI24021J15306_10006526_pt1 | contig 14059 bp, 9 predicted proteins | sample Ectturendosymbi1_FD_15306 | JGI IMG/M metagenome (IMG submission 15306) | reverse complement strand
CAGTTTTGCAACAAGGGGAGCTGTCAATGGTCTGTGTAGGACTTTCAGAAAGAGACCTAATTTTGGGGGGGCCACTGGGGGGCCAGGCAAAATTTTGGGGGGCAGTGCCCCCCTGGCACCCCCTATCTCTGCCCCTGCTAACGGGATTCTGTAAGAATGCAAATGCGATTCCAATCAGCCTTGCGAATGAAAAGCACTTAAAATCGAAAACAAATCCAATTGAAGCAAAAAAATATTTTAAACTATTTGTTTATAATTGTTCGTAATTTTTTCAAACCTAAACACCCATCCTGTGGGTGTTATAAATTTATAATATCAGTTTTAAAATTATTGTAAAACATCATCTTTTGAAGATAAAAGCATGAATAAGATATATTCAAGAATTTTGATAAAAGCAGGGCAACATCCAGCAAGTGTCAATGCCAAGCATTGGCAGACGATTTGTTCACTTATATTGTGGCAGACTGTGTTTGTTTAGAAAACGTCACGCCCCGCTAATTTTCCTGTTTCTTCTCGTAGTTTAATCATGCGTAGTTAGCTGGTTCCAATAATGGTAAGTTAAGTGAGATTTTCAGCGCAGAATGCTGTTTTCGCAAAGCTTTCAGCAGGCTGTTTTCCTTCTACAACTTCCGAACGATATATTTTATTGATGCTGGTATCCTTGGTAAAATATTGTCATCTGCTGCACTCTTGAAAGAATAAAATGAAAGATGTCATTTCAACAACGATGAGCCAGCGATATTGCTGGTATCAGAAACGGGTTATTGTGGCATGTGGAAACGGCAATGAGCTGTGAATAGCCGCGTGACGCGTCCGCTATTATTAGACCAGCTTTTCGGGTAATTAAAAATGCCTAAAATTTGCCTTTTAATTTTAGTTAATAACGTTTCATTCTGCTTTAATATAAGCAAAGTAATTGCATCATACCAAAGTTTATGACAGGACCAACGCTTGGGAGTTACCGTGCTTTTTTGAGAATCATTCGACATTGGCTGTGTCAACAGTGTAACGTAAACGTGGTGCTGTTCCAGCTTGAAGCATGAGAATACCGCGCAACGAAAATTTTCTGGCAACTGACAAGAACTGCATACGTGAGATGGGATAATCGTACGAAAAATTAACACGCAATCATTGCTACAAAGAGCTGTTTTTAATGTGCTTCACCTCAGGTTTTTCCGATGTGATGCCATAAGGGAGATTTTGTCTGAAACTGCCACCGTCAATTTTGGATTACCATGTTACCGGTACACAGCATCCAAATGTTTCATGCGTGAAATGGGGTGTTCTTTCAAAATTTGTAACAACAAACACAATATGAGCTTTCGTCCCAAGACAAGACGTTTATTCGGTTGAAACTTCATGATTGACCAGGAGGTTCGCTGCCCATCTGATTTGAAACTGCTGCAGGTTTGCATGTTCTTTACGAAGTGTTGGTGATGCAACATGGGAAACAATTGTTTTGTTCAGCAGAATTTTACTGCCATGATTAGTTTTTGTTAAGGAAAAAATGTGAAACAGGTAAGTCCTACTCGGGATACTTTTTGTCAGCAATTTTTTTGTACTTTTTGTAATTTAAGTGCTTTTGAACATTTCCTGTTTTATAGGTTTTTCTATTTGACTGAATTAAGTCATCAAACTATTCACTGTACCATTTAGGAAGCCTTAACTACATAAAAGCTATCAAGCAAGATAGGAACACAAATTTTGTGATTAACACATTTTTGACAAAACCGGGGTGCGTCAAAAATTTGTTCTTGTAACAGCCAATTAATCTGATATTTTTGCAGATCAAGTGTGGCTTCACGAGGTCACAAACAAAGTTTCATCGCCAATGTTTTAAGTCGGTTTTCTAAGCTTAGGGTAAGACGTTGTGAGTTCCTTCGGAATCAAAAATTTAAGTGCAACTGAAGTGAGAGAAATGTCGGGTCATGCATGCTATATTGCGATTATGTGACACGATTATGGGAGTGACCTAATGATGTAATAAGAAATAATTTCTGTTCCTTTGGTTCACGAGTTGTGGAATAACTTAATTTTTTCATAAAAGTGTTACACGGAACATTAGATGAAAACACATGTGTAATGATCACACAAACTGATCGTAGTTAATGGTGGTTGAATACTACATTTACTGCAACTTACTACTGTATAAAAGCTTCTAAAACAAGATTTTAAGCTATTTGTACAGTAGAAGACATAACCTTATAGTTGTACTAGACTTGAAGCACAGGAAAGACCCGCCTGCAGGGGTCCGATGATCGTTTCAAACAAATCGAATTTCAACAACTTGTGATTTCGTGTTTGTTGAAAGTAACAGGAAATTTTAAGTTCAGTTCCCAAGCTATTGTTCTGAATCAAGGAAAGGAAAACCTTTAAATGAAGCCTGTTGAACTGCATGGAACGGTTAAGTTCGGATAAGCTTGTTGACCAGAGTTTGAAAGAGATAAGTTTGGTAGTTTTACCGTTTAATATAGAGGCGTTAAAAATAAACTGAATCTTTCATCAGCAACCAAAACATCGCTGACACGCAGTTAGTCGTGAAATGGAGGAAAGCAAGTTGTGACACCAACTGCCTTTTGAAGTTACCAGTGAGATCAGAAAATGACTACTCTCGACATCCACCCATTCTGTTTTTAGTCTGACTTAACTAGTAATTTGCTTCGTTCGTCGGTACCTAACGGCCAAATCATGACTGATTTAAATGATCGGGTAGAGGGTAAATAAAAAGTTGAGATCAGTAGATTAGAGCTGGAAGACTAATGCAAATTTGCCAGACCAACCCTGAAGAGGGATCACTTTGAGGATCTCTTAGAAGGCCAGAGAGCCACATAAGCGATTACACAACAGTTGTTTCTGGATATGTTAAATTTTCCCTAATCAGCAAATTTTTCCTAAATATATTTTTCATTATTGACAAAATGGCTTCACGAAATGCCTTCGCGGGCCGGATTTGGCCTGCGGGCCGTAGTTTGGAGACCCTGCTCTAGACAAGCGGCTGATAACCAGAGGTAAAATTATTTCATGGGGTGTGCTAAAGCAGTGTTTCCCAACCGGGTGGATAGTTTACCCCAGGGTGAATGAAACTTCTGCAAGGATGAATGAAAGAAGAGGGTTGAATTAATTTTCTGTTCCTAATTTTTGTATCCTCTGGAAATGTGCATTTATCTTTTGTTTCATGGGCGTCGAAAGATTTTTTTTCCAGTGGTGGGGGGCGTTAGCGGATTTTTCCACAGTAACCATACAGATTTTTCCAGGGGGCTACAAGGAATGAAATTTTATTTTTCAGTCTCGAAACTAAGAAAATGACCTCTTTTGCTGAAAATGTAATAGAAATATATCAAATGTCAAAATCCAAGGAGGCGTTGGCCTCATCTGCCCCCCCTTCCAACGCCCATGTTGTGTTTTTTACTTAACACGTTTCAGCAATCGTGAATAATATGGCCAACTTCAAGCGTTCTAGCTTTACGTCTGGCGCAGTCAGCAACTTATCAATTCAGAAAAGACGTACTACGATGCAATTAACTGCGTCTATGACCGTAACAGGGAGAGTTATTATCGTGTTTTACTGACTCAAGTGACGGACGGAATCTCTGCAATGCTTTGCATGAACGCCATGTACTCACAGGCGGGTCCAGGATTTTTTTAGGGGGGCTAAGGGACAAGTTCATCCGGATGTGTACTGACTGCTTAGCCGTAAAAACGCATTAAGTTCTGAGGTTCTCAATGAGGGTCTGAGAAAGTTCTCCCCTCAAAAATTTTGAAAACCATAATGAAATTTGAAAGGCGTTAAATATCAAAAAAACGAAGCTGTTGCAATCTCAGAACAACCCACTAGGGCATCGCAATGCCCCATTCGGAAACTCTGGCCTATATATAAGACAAAAGCAATAACACAAGGCAAAAATATGAACATAGCTATTTGTAGGAAACAGCCTATAAAAATAAGGACAAATGTTAGAAATAAAGATGATACGGCAGCCCTACCTATAACAGTTTGATTGCTGCTGGCCCAGCGGAGTAAGAGACACCTCCACTCGGGAAATTTACTTCAGTACAAAGCGGGGGTTGTTACTCCTTGCAAATTCGTCCACTGCGAAGTCCAAATCTATGTTGACTTTTCTGTGTATACGAAGCAAGGCTAGTACGTTCAAACAGTCCTCTAGGATTGTGGTGCGGAGACACATTTTCAGCCGGCGCAAGGCCGAGACGTGTCGTTCAGCCTCGCATGTTGTCATTGGCAGTGTAGCTGCAATTTTCAGAGGTCTGAAGAAATTAGGAAATGCCTCTTTATCACACTGGTTCAGAGCTTGTAGCGGAATGCTGGGCAACTTCGACTGGTCGCAGTTGGTGAACTTAATGGAACATATATGGAGCTCCGAAGATAGTGACAGTGGTGAGGGCAGATCTTCTTTGAACAGCTCAACCAGGCTGTCAACGTGATGGCGCCAGTCGTGAGTCTTCCTCACCACTGATGGGACAAGGCACTTAAGCACATTGCGGCCTTTCTGGCGTGTTCGTTGAACCTATTGGTCAACTCCATCAAAAGGTGGTCCAGAAGTGGAATTGTAATGGTTTGGCGGTAGTATTCATCAGGTGTAACAGCTCTGATGTTTTCCCTTTGCATTCGAATTCCAAACAAGCGTGGGACCATGGGAATATTGGTTCCAGCTTCTTCCGCCATTTCGCGTGCCTATTTCATCCATCCTCCTTGGAACTCCCCAGGCCCCACCGCGATGACGTACGCCTTGAATAGCCTATTCTTCCTGGTGTCTTCCACCGCCTCATCGCTCGGGTGATGCCGATGAGCTTTCTTACAGCATGACTGTGAGGCCCTTGATATAGTTTAGGACATTGCAGCCACTGACTAAAGCCACCAAGAACGACCCTTTTTTATTGTTGGCCATTGACATCGGTAATGGTTGTAAGGTTCCATTGCGCTGTGCCCTCTTTCAGCGCGGTATCTGAGACTTTTTACGATGACTGAAAAGAGTTCGGCAAAGGTTTCCACGGCTGCATGTCGCTCCACTCATCCAGTACGGCAGAGGGACTTCAGACGCTTCCATTTAAACTCTGTCTATATGTTATCACAATCACCTCTGACAGTTTGTCCTGTCGTTTATTTCGGAAATACTGTACAGCAGGTTGAAAAAAACTTATTGAGAACAGCAGAATATGGGTCGATAAAAAAGCATCTGATTTCAAGCTGAGCTGGACTTTTGTCCAAAAATTGTTGCTGGTAGGTCTGATGCTAATCAGTAGTCATCTTTAGCATAGCCTACAGTTAACCTAGCGTCCTACTTCATTTTTAGCCTACCTTACATGTAGGCTACGTTTTACGGTTACGTTTGCTGTATTGGAATTTACGCTGTCACTGAGCGCTCTAACCTAGCCTGTAGTTAACTACCTTGTCAGTTTGTTGTATCGTAATTTTGATGTCTTTGCTTAAGTGAAAAAATGAGCTGTACTCATTCATGAAAGCTTGCAGGAAAAAATGGTATAGTTTGCTGTTTATTCAACTTTTGTCCGCAAGAAGCCAATCTTACCCAAATGAAACAACAGTTTAAATACTTACGTGTGGTATATGCAACAATGGGACCATGTTTTGGAATAAAAACTTGCTTATGAGAAGTTTCATTTTTAGTGAAATAAACACATTCGGACTGCCCAAACTGAGCAAAATAAGCTTTGCATTTAATTTCGTCCCTATCCCTGCGCACGAAACAGTTTATTTAAAGGCTATCCCAAAAAATAAACCCAATGGACGTTTGTGTGTCGAAAACCATTGATCAAAAAACGTATCTAAAAATTTAAGGAGGCTTCACCCCCTTTAACCCCCCCTGGATCCGCCTACATGTACTCCTGTGCGAAGGTTATCTGCTATCGCTGCACACTCTATGGTTGCATTCTCAATCTCGAGTGAAAACCAGGCACATGAACACTGATCAGAGTAGCGTTACTAGTCGAAGTACAGCAGTAACCTGTTTGTGATATTTGTTTGTTACCAGTTTAGTATCGATTCTAACATCTAATACGCGTTTACATCTCAGGTAATACCTGCATAATGTCTAAGAAAAACGTGCAGAACATTAGTTTTCATGAAAGTAAATGTAAGTCTTTAAGTAAGTAAATGTAACACGTCAGATTCAACAGCTTTGCAGTTCAAAGAACCCCTGGTTTATAAAGGAAGGTTTGCGTCGAGGATAAGCTCCATTTAGCAACACTTTCATTAGAGCATCTTTCAAAACGTATCTCTATTATTGGGTTTATAGGGTTAATTTGCTTGAATCCCCAGAGTATATGAGAAAATCGCATTAAAAGTCGTGCAACAGCTGGTGCTTATGACTGCTACGTACATGTCAGAGAAAGGATTTTCGTGTTGGTCGAGTGAAACTTAACAGCAAAATGCGTTGACTCGATGAGGGTGGCACTGGAGGAAATAACTATCTTCAGTTTGAGAAGTTGATCAAGAAAGTTCAGGAGCAGCGCCGTCACTGGTAAACGACTTTCTGTTGTAAATATTTGTAGTTTCCTATCGTTATTTTAATTTTTTGTGGTTTTGTTATTGTGTCTGCAGTGGCAGAGGTCTGGTGTTTGATTCTCAGTCTCACTGAGCCTGTATAGCAGTGTTTTTCAACCGGAGTTTCGCGAGTGTCTTGCAGGGGTTCTGCCAAAACGGACCGAAATTGCCTGGAACGAAATTCGCAACCACAATTCTATGTGGTTGTAGCAATACAGACACTTGGATCATTGCACAGGGTTCCATGAGCAACGCAAACATTCGCGGAAGGTTCCACTGCAGCAAAACGGTTGAAAAACACTGCAGCATATAGTTTTGAGGTTCTGTGTCGTCGCTTGTTAAAATGCAGTTAAAATACATCGGATGACTACCGTACGTTTGTTGCTTTCGTAGCTTCCCATTTTTTGACAGTTGATGCAGATTCGGCTGTATTTTTTGAGTCACTTAGCTTAGGTAGACCTTGTACAAAAATCCAACTCAGTAATTGCATTGTATACCATTAGGTATTACTACGGAAATTTTTTGGCCTAAAAGCTTAAAATTTTGACTTCATAGTTCACAAACTTTGACTTTATTTTGACCTATCAATTTCCTGCGTTTGCAACTGAAATGCAGAATACAAAAAGCATATAGGCTACTGTATTAGAAATCAAACCGGTATGTTAAAAACCTTTATTCTCTTGCACTGAAACAAAAAGAAAATGTCAAAGACCCAACGAAACTAGAGGTAACAAACCGAAGACAAAAATCAATCCAAAAACACAAGAGAAATATCCAGTGTCAATAAATATTCTGAAGTCATTGAGAAAGTTCTGTATTGTTATATACTTCAACATCAATGTTGCTTCACATTGTCTCTTTTTAAAGTTTCTGTCTCTGGGGAAAATTTTTCTCAAACGGAGAAACTTTTCACCCTCAGGTGCTGGGGTAAAATCAAAAGCAAATCCATGCAGTATTCTTCGAACTTTTAAAGAATTTGGTTGTCTAACCTTAGGCACGATATATTGATAAGTACATTCATAACTATGGAGCCATACCTGAGAACATCGAAAAGTTACTTGAAACACTATATGCATAATAGATCGAGCATTCACCGCACCAATTATTGTAAGACCACGTTTCTCGCCTTACCACGCCTAGCCTACCCCAGTAGCGGGCAAAACAATGCTATTACGTCAAAAATCACAACAAATCCATTATTATGTCAGAAGTGCAACTAAATTTGCAAAAGCATATCACTTATTATCAATATCTGTTGTTGTAGCTTTAATGAAATATCGATAAGGAGAAAAAACCTGCGCTGCAAGAAAATTTTGACCTGAGAATAAATTTTGACCTATAATGGTAAATTTAGACCTTTTTTGACCTAATAACTTTGGAGTCGCTCATGGTTTCAACATGAACCTTGGTTTGTGGACGTTTCATAAACTTTACAAAAACAAAAAAATTGACTTTATAGACTTTTGATTGTATTGCACTGTATAATGTCTGCACTCCCACACGCAGCGCAGAACACGAAGATAGATATGCTGCGGTAGTAGAAAAGCATACACTTGTTGGCACTAACGCAATTACTTGGATGAAACACGAACATATATATGTGGCACTACAGTAAAGGGCACAAGCGCACGAATGGTTGGCACCATCACGGTTGTTATAAAATAGTGCTGAGATGACTTCCAAGTAGACGAATTTATAAGATGAATTGGGGCAATCTGCGAAGCACCAGGGGTTATTTTGGCGGCAGATCTCCCTAGGGCGAAGCTATTTACAGTGTGAAGGAAACAGTTTATATCTGTAAATAAAAGTTTGTTGCTCTGAGTATGAGGTCTAACATGCGCAATGCGGTTATATGTTTTATGGAAGCAAAATGCTTTGCAGGCAAGGTCAAGCCACGAAAAGAAATTGGTTTAACGTTGCCACATAAAACATTTGCTGTTTTCTCATATTTTGGAAATATTCCTGATAGCTGAGGAAATGCGTCAGCAGTTATGGGCTGGTGCAGCGCTGCAACGGTGTCACAGAATTTAAGCAGGCTGAGAACAAGCCGTCCAATTATGTGATTGTGAAATGCATTCTCAACCGATGTGATGAATCGTGCATGGGAACGGGAATTCGTTTACTGTTCGGAAGACACATTGTCCGCTTTGCAATTGGAGACGAAAGGCATCATTACTTTGTACAAGAGTTTGATGCGACCAATTTTAATGAACGCAACAAAAACCAAATGGAGTAAGATATAACAGCGATACCTCATGGTTCGACTATTTTCATAGTAGCAGCGGTAAATAGTTAAATCAACGCACGTGATTAACGCACACCAACAAAAAGAATACCAAAATGTTTCTAGTACCCGTGTAACACATTTCTTTTATGTTCCGCTATAAAAAGTGTCAAATATGGTTGATTTCTAAAGGAATTTTTAACCAGATTTCTACTGCACTGTACTTTGCAATTTTCGCACCTGAGTTTGAACGTGTTTTTGTTAAAGTAAATTGCCGAGCTTTAGTTTGTCTCGTATTATACGAAACAAAATCTGTCATGATTTTAAATAATTGTTCAATGTAGCCGGTAGCTGAGAGTGTATTTGTACATGCATTTGCTCACTTCAAGATTGTAAATATCTTTCACTTGGAAAATTTTCTACGTTTTATAAATGTTAGTAAATTTACAGGTCACAGGCTCATCTGTGTTCAAACATCTCATGGCGCGATTTAAAGCAACCGATATTGGCTGCAGATGACATGAAGCTGCTCTTCACCAGGCACTAATTCCATATTGTACTCGTGAGTTTATTAAGCTGTGATACAACACACGTAATGCTTGGTTATTATAATGTTTAATTTTATACATTACACCAACATATTTGGATATAGTACAGCATAACCGTTTACAATTCTCTTTCCACGTCAGTTTTTTTCCGAGTTATTATTGTCGCTACGTTTCAAAACCAACCAGAATAACACACTTCATCGGACGTTCTGTTTCTCATTGAGGAGGTTTCATGATCGAGAACTCAAACCATTGGCGTCCGCAGGGGGGGAACGGGCATTTTCCCTCCCTGAAAATTGGGATTAAGAACTTTTAAAGCGTTGTCTGAACTTTCATTTGCAATGAAACCTGAAAAGGATAAGAAAAATGTCGATGTTGCACCCCCTGGAAAAATTTCTGCGGACATCAGTGACTCAAACAACTGTCAAACAACAGGTGCAGCGATATTTATTTGCCCACTGGTGCAAAGCATGATTTTGAAAAAATGTTTACGACTGCTGTGCAGTACAGTAGAGTCGAGCAATAAATCTAAAAAATAGGAAAGAGTTATAATAAATATCACGGCCAAAGCAAACGATACAACTGACATCTTGCAAACGTTTCGATAACTACTGTTATCATAGGAAAGAGTTAGTGTGGAAAAGACGCTTGCCCGAATCGTGAACAATCGTTGTTGTTTCAAACAAGGTCTATCGCGAAGCTGTTATTTGTGGCTGCGGTCTTCAGGTCTTCATGGTGGTCAGATGTTAAGTTCTATGTTCACGATGAAACCAAATCGGCTTTGACTTTATAAGCCGGTTGTGATTACAGAAAACTTGTCGTTACATGCCTTTTTAGTTTGAAAATGTTTGCACTTGTTGTTTGCTATCAGTCTTTACGACTGTTTGAAGTGTCCTAAAAAATATTGTTGAACTCATGAAAGAGCTAGCCTGGCGACTGCAGCAGAAAATAAGCAGAGGTACCTTAACTAGTTATGTGACAGTGTACGTCTGAAGATATCTAATTCAGTGTTTGCTTCAACGGTTGATGGAATTGCGATATCCGTGATCTATTTGCTTGAACACATAATGGAACTTGGTTAACTGATTGTTTGCATAGATACATTGATCTTCGAACGAATGAGGTCAAAGCAAGGCACGCGGTTCGCCTAATACAATGCGGATAACTGTAGCTGAAACCCACGGCTTTGAAAGTTTTGAAAACAGTCGCTGATGGATGAAGTACGAGATCTGCTCTGCCAGGATGATTCGACACGAGCACTGGTAGCAATCCACAAATTTATTTATACCAGAGTTCCACAAAACTTGCGCGGTTTTAAAAAAGGTTGTAGCTCTTAAACTTTACGTGAAGCAACTTGGAACTTAGCATAAAAGGTATTTCGCACGTTTTCACTGATCACCTGTCGCTTTGGAATAACGTTATCTTTATTTGTGCATACCAGGGACCACCCTTTGTATGACAATAGCTTCCTGCGTGAGTTCGTAAACATTTGGTGCAAACTAATTTCATACTAAAGACACTTTTGTCTGTAATTCAACCTATAAGCTGTGTGAACATGGTCAAGCGCACTGCGCGATAAAGTGACAAAATTGACTAAAGCTACAGCAAAATGTTGTGAGATTTCACAAATTTTATCTGAAATTTAGTGATGAGCCACAAAAAGGTCATCCCATTTTTCCGAACCACGTGTTTCGAAAAGGCATCTCCTCACAGATTTTTAGCGAAATATTGCCAACATTTTCACAATTTTTCACAACCCCTGCAACTCTCTTGCGGTTCTCCTTTTTTGACTTTTGGTGCCTTCTGAAAACTTGGCAGTTGGCACCAGGGACACTGCGTAGCTCAAGGGTCTCAAACTCAAATTGCTCTGAGGGCCAAATTAGTACCTATAAAGTAACCCGAGAGCTGCAATATGACAACGCGAGGGTCGCAGTATGACGCTGATGCAACTTTGGTGGTATCCGAACCTTACTAGGAACACCTTTCACATCTTATTTCCTCCGAAATATATCGTGAGTTACGCGGGCAAGTCATTTCTTGCAGTCTCCATACGTTCTTTTAAAAGGATCTTGTTCAGTCGCTGGCCGAGAACTTTTAAATACCAGTGAATAAACTAAATAATTTAAATTTTGATTATATGAAAATTCCCAAAACGCATCGTGGGCCGCACAAAATACCCTCGCGGAACACATGCGGCACACGCGGGCCGCGTGTTTAAGACCCCTGCGGTAGCTTGTGCCTATTAGCTGCGACGAGGAACATAATACACAATAATTGTATTATTTCCAGGTGGTGATCGAGTAAGAATTTCCGTGTCCATAAAGGCGCAGATGTACTGCAAGTAAACATTCTGAAATTACGTCAGGGTCAGAGCTAGAGTCTTCAGTCCTTGGCAGCAGAACAGAAGTCAGTGAATCATCAGCCCAAGAACACAGCGACACTTCGGTAGTACCCCCAAATAGGTGACTATGTGTTTGAGCAGTGCCAATGCAAAAGGACAGTGTTTTGAGTTGGTCAGGTGGTGAAGGAAGAGGATAAAGAAGGTGATTTAAAAATAAAGTATCTCAGGGGATGGGAGCAACCAAAGGCTGCGAATGGTTTTAATTGAGCATAGAAGAAAGTGTCCATGCAGTCACCATTTCTTTACTGGTGAAGATACTTCCTCCTTCTGTCACATCAAGTTCAACAAAAAGGATGTTGGGCATAAAGTGTTTGCTGCGAAACTTGCTGAATATATAAAGCATGGACGAATCAAAGAATCTTTTGGGTTGTATTATTGTTTAATTCTCTAATTCGTTTTTGGAAATAACTTTTCGTCATAACCTCTAACATTTAAAAACCCTAGATCTCCTAAATAGTTTTCATAATTTGGTAATAGCCAGTGGTAAAGAAAGTACTAATGTCTCAGTTATCTACAAGAATTTGCATAGTTTCAATTATTTGCGAACGGATTATACACATAATCTCTGCAAGAACGAAGCATTTGTTTCGTGTAGTTTCACACTTGGTTCACTGGTGCCTAAAGCAGGTTTGCGAAGCCCAACGCGTGGGGAGCTTTGATCCACTTTAGCGAGGTTTGAAGTTTTATATGTTAACTCTTAGCGCTCCAATTATTTTGCTCCGTAAGACCCCACAGCTGTATGCTACCAACTGCAAAACTTTAAATAAAAATATTGCATTATGTTGAATGCTACGCTTGATATAATAAAAAATGCTTCGTAGGTGCCGATTTTCCCCTTTCCCCTGAATGGACTTGTCCCAGTCAGGGGCGTAACGAGGGAGGAAAGGGGGACACAGTTCCCCGGGCGCCGAATTACTGCGAAGGGCGCCGAAAAGTCCCAACGATGTCACAAGTACTTTCTTCAGTGCAGTACATTTGCTTCCGAACGACCTCAGGTTCGAACATGGGGGCGCCAAGCTTGTTTCTTTTCCCGGGCGCCATCTAATCTCGTTACGTCCCCGGGCCCAGTACATCTCGCTTAAATTTGTAGCTACGATTCGCTTCCTATGAATCCATCCGAAACTATACATATAAACTCTGCAGAAACAAAGCATTTCTCTGCTCTTGACTTTCACTGTTTCACCCGTGAGCATTCCTTGCGGATTTTAGGACTGAGGATGCGTAGCGTTACGTCAAATTGACTTCCTGTTAAAAATTTTGCCGATAGATTCAAACCCTTCACCTTTGCGGAGACTAGCTACTTGAATACGGATATGTGTAAGTTTGAATCATCGCAAAAAAGGGAAGCAGAGCCCAATCCGATGAATCCTTGAAAGCTTACGGAAAACTAGAGCTTTAATCGTCCTTCCGAAAGAGTTCTACTATTGTTATTTTCGATTCTAAGGAGGCGACCTCCTTCACAGACACCCTGACTCTTACGAGTAGGTTTATGATACTAAAGTGGAAGTTAAGCAACTAAGTGGATTGACTTTCGGTTTGCTCGAAGGCACAACAAAAAAATTAGTATTTTGCATCAAAACTGTGCTTGCACAGCATTCTAACGCAACTGAGGAAAACCGTGGTAAGTTTTAGCATTTTTCTTTTGTACAGAGAACTTTCGATTTCTAGTGCAATAAGCAAGAGAATAGAAACTATTTGATAAAGTTTTATGAACAAATATATAAAATGCAAAAATCAGCAACATAATTGAAGCTGTCAGAATTCATGCTGAATCTTTTCCGCTTGCACTGAGTTCAATGCATACAACGGTTGGCTAGCAGGTTGTGGCACTTAGCTTTTAGTGTAGAAACATATCTGCGATTGCGTATATTCCAATATGTATTCAGGATGCTGGTAGATCCAATATTGAATTGAAGGTATCATCAAACGCTACAAACAGCGAGGTACATCTCGTCGTTCTAAGAGCGTTGATGTTGTTTACCAACTAAATGAAATGACAGTTCAAGTTGCCAAACCAAAGGTAGGCTGTGGAAAATCTCTCGCCACTTTTAGGTCGTTGACAGGCGTTCGAGATGCAACGCCACATCTTTATTTACAAAATACTTCACTAGAGCAGGAATTTAGTCGCGCAACAACAGACGCAGTCTGCGGTCAGGCAGTAAAAATTCCCAGTTGTCAGAAACGCGGTCAGAGTGCTCCCAACAGGTGAGCGCAAGTCGTACGCAAGTGGGGGGGGGTTGGGAAAATTCAAACCCCCCCTTGAATTTTCTATGTTACAAAAACGTCATTACTTATGCAAAGGAGTTTGTGTATGTTTTCGTACATTTTTTGCTTGTTTGATGTCAACTTAACGCAAAAACCACAGAATG
>JGI24021J15306_10006522_pt1 | contig 14060 bp, 12 predicted proteins | sample Ectturendosymbi1_FD_15306 | JGI IMG/M metagenome (IMG submission 15306) | reverse complement strand
TTTGATTCTAAACTGTGAAGTGATCAAAACAGAAAGTTCTGATTGGTGGTAATAGTTTGCGGGGCCACTTGGCCTTGCACCGTTGACAATAAAACACCATGCAANNATAGAAAGTCTCTTAGAATGAAGTCAACAGCAAAACAGGAACATAATTTAAACTGTAAAAGGAACAGTTACATCCCCAAAATGTGTGTGGATCCTTGCGCCGTGGGGTCCACAACAGATCCGCCTATGGATTCTCACATGTCCATTTCGAAAGCACGTATCAAATTCTCCCAAATTTTTGAATTTTGAAACAAAACAAAAGATACCAAAATGTTGTCAACTCTGTTTCTCAAGTCTAGCTTTCATCAAATTCCATTTAAGGACTACGAGTTTCCATAACGTAGGAAAGCGAAGAGTTTGGATGAAAACTAACGTCGATTGTTCCTTTAACAACTCAGTAGGATTTTAGCACATCACCACCAGCTGTATTCAGTGTGCGATCACTTTCCTTCGCAAGTTTTATGAGATTTACTCTTGTAGGTAAACGAGACACACAAGTACTACGGTCAAACAGAAAATAGCGGTTAGAAATTTTGTCACTCGAAAATCATTTGCGGCTTCGTCGATATGTAAAGGTTTTCAACGCTACTTGATGTCATCAGTGTTTTTGCATACAACCAGTCCAGATTAGACATGTCATCATGCGGATTGGCTGAGACTTGTTTCGTGTTTGATGACTAAACTTGTTTGACTTTCGATTGCGTTTCTTTGGTGCAGCAGAATATTGTAGGTCTTCGCATTTTCGGGCGCTATCTTTAAATCCGTTGTGATAGAAGCACTAACTTTTTTTGTCAGGTGGGGTGTCCTGTTGTTACGCACTTGTGTTCGAACCACTGGTTAGAACTTGATTACTGCCACTTCGAAAGTTGTTCGAAAAGGTTTTCTGTTTTTCTTTGTCATTGTACGGCTTTTCAATAGAAACTCATGCATTTGCGTTTGTGTTGCAGACCGCTGGAGCTAGGGCCTGAACATAGAAATAAAAAAACTGTTTTTTGGGAGTTCGTTTGTTTTTCTGTTTCATCGTTAACTTCATTCTAAGGGCCTTTCTATTTTCATTCCTTAATTTTGATATCTTGACAACTAAGAGAGATTTATTGCACTGAGCTTCATTTTTTCTTATTTATGAGTTGTAAATCTGTACTTTTGCAACAATGAATAAGCCAATCAACTTTATAACGCATATTACGCAAGGAAAAACACCTCACTAAATGATACCACCGGTCAGAAGCTTTTGTTCCGATCCCATCATAGTTAAAAATCAAATTGAGACCAGAATAAAAAGTATGACATTCGAAAACAGATTAACTTCAGAGAGTTTTCGAACCTTATGCGAAGCGAACGTTGCCAGAAGAGAGTTTTTGTTGCACAGCATATTTTTTTCAGGTTCTGCAAACCTGCGATGCACGAATGCTGGCTGGAAAGTTTTACGTCACAGATCATTCGCCAAACGCAATGTGTTCATGTCACAAGTATTCGCTGCTGTTTGCACCAGTTCAGACCGTCGTATATCTCGAAGTCGATACTGCCCAGATTGGTTTAAATACTTGCATTACTTTTAAGAATAAAATTGTAACAAAGTCTAATAAATTATTACTTATTGTCATCCTGCGTCACAATATTTGCAAAGTTGAGAGAAATACATTGGAGATATGTTGAGATGACTGTGGTTGAGTTGAATATGAGGCAGCGTTAGAAAAACTAAACAAGATAATGATGTGATTTGGTTATGTTTCTTGAGTCAAGTAGTATGGTCTCAGCTAGCGTCGCCAGGTCTAACAACAAACCGGTAACACAGTGATCAGTTAGCTTCCATTGCAATGTTTGGGACTGAATTATAAAATGCATTGAATCCGCTGAAGCAGTGCCGTACATACTTATAGGTAAAAACGGCACCCAAGAATGTTGGGTTTCTGATGTAGCTGAACAGTGAACATGAAGCCATAAAGCCATTCAGCCTAACACCCCGAACGCTATTCTACATGACAGTTGATGAACTTTGCTGATCAGGGCCGGAACCAGCTGATAGTTTCGGAAGGCGCGAATTGATTGTAAGTTGTTGTACAATTTCAGCAGTGGTCATAATGATTGTAATTAATTTTGTTCTTGTACCTACTGTAACAAATAAACATGTTGTTGAACATTTCGGGGGTGGAGCAACTGTCCGGTCGCCCAACCCTGGTTGCAGGCCTGATGCTGATCAGGGTTGGGCACAAAGTACCCACTAGAAGAGACAAGATATTGCGGCTATGTTATGAAGGGGACGTCTTGTTGTTCGGATTAGACATGGCGAGAAAGGAGTGAGGATAGCCAGAAGAAAGTGAAGATGATTGAAAAAAGCGAGTGGAAAATGGCTTGCTCGAAGTCGAGAGTATAAGCGGCCTGTGGTGTTGTGAAGTAAAATTGGCTTTGACTCAGGGGCGGATCCGGTGGGGCAATCATCCCCATAAAAACCACAAAAGTAACTTCATTCACCATAATTTTGTACAATTTGGAAAACAGAATGCTCGATATAAGGCCATTTTGCCGTCCTCTGTTTTGTCACAGCAGTGTTGTGAACTACACTTCATCTCTCTTACAGTAGCGAACCCGTAAAAAGACTTGACTACTAAATATTACTGAAATCTCCCCATTTAACTTTACTGGCTGGATCATCCCCTACTCTGATTAGCCACTTCTCGGTAATGTAGCTCGAGCTGCAAAGAGCCAACAAGGAGAAAAATCGACTTCAACGAATAAACAAAGAAATCAAAAGAACCTAAAAATGTTTAAGAAAACAGAGCAAGAGATGTCAGAAAAAATCGAAACAACAAAAAGTTACTCAAAATATCTGGAGAGCTCTGAGTCTCAGCTTGCAAACACGAACGTGTGAAATGCAGACAAGCTTGTCTTGTGTGGCACCTTCCATTGAAAAACCGAGGAATAACAAGGAAAAACAGAAACCCTTTTCGAACAACTTCCGGAGTGGAAACAACAAGGACGTACGCAAGGGGGTTTTGGGGATAACCCCACCCCCCCTTGAGCTTGATATTTTACGAAAACTTTATTACCTGCGCAAAGTAGATAAATTATTTTCGCATACTTTTGCTTGATAATTTGTCGACTTAATGCAAAAACCACGGAATGAATTTGCATGCAAAGTTCAAAGAGCATTGTAAATGGGCCAAAAAGTTGTAAATAGGTTTTGTTGGGAATCTGGGTTGTCTTTTGCATCCAGAAACCATCTCACCACTTTTTGCAGACCTTTCGTCCACTACACATCCACAGGGTTAAGATTGTGTTCCGTGATAGTTCATTTTATTTGAAACGATTGTCTTTATTTTGTCTGCTATGGCTGATCAGCGCAAGCGCTGACAGCACTAATTACATTACCAGTTTCTGTAGTTTGATAAACTGTTGCACGAACTCAGAAAAAGCAGTTGTTAACATAAAAGCAATCAAGCATGTGACAACGTCTCAGCAGGGAAAAAGGAAAACAAAAAATTTGCTGGACTTTTACACATAACAAAAAATCGAAAGTTTTCCTGCGTACTTTATGCGCATTCTCAATTCTTGTCTAGTTTAGCAGGATTCGATCAAGAAAACCGGGGTGCGCGTTAGCCAGTCCAGCTACACACTTTCTGTGGTACACTGCTCGTATTAGCCCAGCTTGATTTTGTAGGTGTAAATTGCTCTGACGCAGTGATGAATGTTTTACTCCCCTGTTTTTACGTGCAGCCAGATATTTTCGCAATTATGAACTGCTGCTGTGTCGTAGCGTTGAGCTTATTTTCCTCCGATATCGTAACCTCGAGCGCTGAGAGTTTAAATTCAGTGCAGTGACACATAAATTAAGGAGAGTGCGTATAGAAGAATATGCATATTGTGTCAATCAATTTCGCGAAAACATTGATTTGGAAACACGAATATGACGTCAAATTGTGACGTCACAAACAGCGAACACCAAATACAAATGACCACCACATGCCACTGAATGAACCCCCCCCCATGAAAATTTTCTACGTACGCCACTGGACAACAATCAAGCTTTAACCACTGGTTCGAACACGAGCATACGTAACAACAGGGCATATCTCCTGACAAATATAGTCGGTGCTTCTCACCACTGGTTCCCACAAATGCAAAGATTTATTCAACTGCCCCAAAGAAATGCATTCGAACGTGAGACAAATTTCGTCATCAAACGCAAATCAAGTATCAGACGATCCATTTTGAAGACGCAAAAGTTTCCAAAAATTTGCAAATGGTGTTCGTCATAAAATTAATGAAATGCTTGCAACTGTTGTACGTGAATGCACATCATGTCCGTATGCATCACTGATGCACCTTGTGACAGTAGACATAAGCATTGTGGGAGACTACAGGACACGTCCATTCTGAAGACACGTATCAAATTCTCTCCCAATCTTATAATTTTGAAACAAAGCAAAAGATACAGAAATGTTTTCAACTCTGTTTCACAAATCTAATTTTCCATCAAATTTCTTTTGAACCAGATGACAGAAAACTACCATGTCGCACATCTTTGTGTATTTTTCAGTATGCTCGCTGTTGCTTTGGTTTGTTCAACAGCCTCTGTATTTACTTGGAAGTATAGACAGGGCCTAAAAATGATGTGATCCAGCTGCATCAGAATCTTAGTATGTCAGAATGTGCTGTGAAATTTGTTTGTGCAAAACTATAGTAAAATCATCGACTAACGCTAGTTGGAATCAAGTTATTGTCTACAACCAAGTTATCACTATCACAGCGAGTGTAATGTTACGAGTTTTTAGGATGAGATTTTACAAGCTTGGGGATTGGGATTTTGGTCATCCTCATTTTATTCATTCACGATTGCGTGTGGTTCTTAGATGTCTGAGATGCTAAATGTCTACGTTGTACGTAAACGCGTCACAGTATTAGATATTCATTTAGATGGTTGCGTGATTGTGAAAAAAAGTCACATTGTATTACCAGCAATGTCGGCCGGCAAACATTTTGGTCGAAAATTCATGTTTATTGAAAACCATGTAGGGACCGCGATGTAGGGAGCCGATGTTTCGTTCATTTTGAAGATACCTTATCAGTTGAAGGATCAGGTGTGCAGACAATTGAGACCACATCCACTTGAGATTACATTCATTTGAGACCACTTCATATGAAACCACGTTTTTTTGAGACCACGACATTTGAGACCTGTCCATTTGAGACCACATTCATATGAGACCTGTTCATTTGAGACCAGATTCATTTGAGACTGTTCTCATTTGCGACCACGTTCATTTGAGACCACAGTCATTTGAGACCACAGTCATTTGAGACCACATTCATATGAGACCACAGTCATTTGCGACCACAATCATTTGAGACCACATTCTTTTGCGGCCACAGTAATTTGAGACCACGTTCATTTGAGACCACAGTCATTTGAGACTACAGTCATTTGCGACCACAGTCATTTGCGACCACAGTCATTTGAGACCACGTTCATTTGAGACCACGGTCATTTGAGACCACATTGATTTGAGACCACAGTCATTTGAGACCACAATTATTTGAGACCACATTCATTTGAGACCACGACATTTGAGACCTGTTCATTTGAGACCACATTTATATGAGACCACAGGCATTTGAGACCATATTCATTTGAGATTACATTCATTTGAGAACACGTTCATTTGAGACCACAGGCATTTGAGATCATATTCATTTGAGATTACATTCATTTGAGACCATGTTCATTTGAGACCACATTCATTTGAGACCACAGGCATTTGAGACCATATTCATTTGAGATTACATTCATTTGAGAACACGTTCATTTGAGACCACATTCATTTTAGACCACAGTCATTTGCAACCACAGTCATTTGAGACCACAGTCATTTGAGACCACAGTCATTTGAGACCATCATTCATATGAGACCACAGTCATTTGCGACCACAGTCATTTGAGACCACATTCATTTGCGACCACAGTAATTTGAGACCACATTCATTTAAGACTACAGTCATTTGAGACCACATTGATTTTAGACCACAGTAATTTGCGACCACAGTCATTTGAGACCACATTCATTTGAGACCACAGTCATTTGCGACCATAGTCATTTGAGACCACAGTCATTTGAGACCACATTCATTTGAGACCACATTCATTTGAGACCACATTCATTTGAGACCACATTCATTTGAGACCATTTAATTTGAGACCACAGTCATTTGAGACTACATTCATTTCAGACCACATTAATTTGAGATCATATTCATTTTAGGCCATGTTAAAGGGAAGCTGTTTTAATTTGCTGTAAATCACATTTTTATGATCTGCCTTTCAGTTATTTGTGGGAGACCTGAATCTTTGTAAGGTGACTCTTCATTTGAAGTTATTCAAGGTTACGCCCTACCGTGTCCAGGAGCGAGTCACGATGGGTTATAAATACACCCGCACTCAGGGCCGGATTAAGCCCGGCAACGGGGGCATGTCCCCCGCCCCGCCTCCCACTCTAGGAGCCCCCCCGTAATGACAATTATTTGTTTTAAATAAAATACTCATTTCAGAAGCGATACAAAAACACAAATCTATATTCCGGTGTTGCAGTAAATGTATCTATTGATTTCTCTACAAGTACGACTTTCTGCCAGTTTTAGTAATCACTACTGAATGTAAATATTTTTAGTTTTGTTCAATGCAAATATATTTGAATTCTGCTTGTAACTTTTTCCTACTGGTAATAACCGGTCTTTTGGCATTGGTAAGATTATCTACTCGTGCCTCACGCCTACTGCGCAAAAGTCGTGATCACGATACTATTTGCGTGCTAAAGCTAGTCCTGCTGTAGTTGCTGTTTAGTTTATAGCAGTGGTTTTTAAGTGATTGTCATTTGTTTCAAACACCCCTGTCTTTAGATGAGTTGAAACGACAAATGTATTTATTGGTAAATTTATTGATCAAACTTTCCATGTTGTGGGGTGCGTAAGATAAGAGCTCGCGCCCCCCTGGAAATTTATTGACGCCCCCTTGCATGGTGCGCCACCCCGATTAAGAACCACTGGTAGATGGTATCAAAATGCTCCTGTAACTGTTACTTCTTGTGCCGGCTAGAGGTAGCCCAGCCGAAAAGTGACCCTTTGCTTCAACATAAAGACAACGTATGGTGGAAACGCACTTTTCTTCCGATGGCTACGATCGTTGTGTTGCATCCATGGGCGTCGGAAGGGGGGAGGGCAGGTGGTCCTTGTCCCCCTGTATTTTGAAAATTTCAGCAAAAAAGGTGGTTTTCTTGATTTCTAGTGGGAAAAACAAATTTCACCACTTTTGTCCCCTGGAAAAATTTTGGAAAAATCCCCTAGTGCCCCCACTGGAAAAATTCCTTTCGACGCCCATGGTTACATTATAAACACATGAAGCTAGCAAAGCCATTTCCACCACATGCTACTACGTGTTCCGTAAGAAAAGGTATTTAATCAGTTGATGTGTAGAACAAAAGAGCAGAAAACGAGATTGCAGTGTTTAGCTAGCACGATGCTGAAATTTGCAATGCCTTCAGGAGATAAAATGCGCAGAGTTTGTAAAGAGGCAAAGCGCAAGAATCTGACAGTGTTTGCTAAAACCTCGCGGCTGAATCGTTGTTTTTCAGCAAAGCTTTCAAGCAGCAACGTTAAAGCAATGGCGTTAACCAGAGCACTTGAAAATATAGGTGGTTCGAAGCACCTATCACACTCAGCGTGGCTGGCCATATTGACATGTTCTTTTTCCGGTGTTTTTGTTTATATCTCTGGCTTCTTGTTGTTCGGGTTAATGTTGTTTCTTGCCGAGTCACTCTCTAGCCTGTGAAATATCTCTTCTTAGTAGGAATACAATCTAGTGTTTGTATCAAAAACAGCTAAGTGTATGTGCAGTTGAGTAAGCACATTCTCGACTACCACAGAAAACAAACAAGAGCTTTGCGAATCAGCGAAAACGTAATTTTTACAAACGACCATGTCAGAAAATACGTGACAGGGGCCCTAGAGTGAAGATTGCCCCGGGCCCCTACCAATTAATTCGCCTCTGCCCGCACTTTAAAACATCTCAGAGGCCAGAATACTCTTCATACCTCGGGCTTGGGAGGGAGCGTTTCACCTCTAAAATGTAAGCTAGACCAAGTCAAAGAATTATGTTTTGCGTTATTGCCTGTTTCCCTTATCGAGGCGCCACAATAGTTTCAGTTGTTAACTGAACAACCAAGGACGAGAAAAAATGTCGTTTTGCGTTGGTCGAAACAATCACAGGAGAAAATCAAATTTCGTGGCTTTTGACAAGAGAAATGCAACTGCGTGTGAGGAAAACGTCTGACACGCTATAAACGCGACTGTTTTAGCAGATAATGTTACCGGTAATTCCGAGGAAAATGTCGAAAATAGCACGTTCTGCCACTGACAAAACAATGAACACATGTTTCTCGCCGGAAATTTTGGAAACAAAGTAATGATCTGTGGTCTTCTTAATTTTTACCAAATATGTTTCAAGATGATCGTCATTTGAAAATTTTTAGCGAATTCTGCTATTCTTCGGAAATAACGTTATCTGTTAAAACAGTCGCATTTGTAGAGATCACGCGTCAGACGTTTTGCTCATACGCAGTCGCATTTCTCTTCTTAATAACCACGAAATTTGATTTTCTCCTGTGATTGTTTCGATCAACGCGAAGACATTGTTTTCTCGTCTTTAATTTTTCAGCTAAAAACTGAAAAAATTGCAATGCCTCGATAAAGAAAACGGGCAGGAATGCAAAACATATGATTCTATGACTTGGTCTAACAAAATGACAGTTCAGATGTGTAATGCTCCCTTCCAAGCCCGACTTATGAAGAGCTTACTGGTCTCTATGCTGTTTTAAAGTGCGAGTGCATTTACAATCCAGCGTAAGACACCTTGGACACAGAAGGGCGTAACCTTGCAAAACTCCAAATGAAGAGTCACCTTGCAAAAGTTCAGGTCTCCCGCAAAGAAGTGGAAGGTAGTTCATAAAAATGTGATTCACAGCAAATCAAAACAGCTTCACTTTAACATAGCATAAAATGAATGTGATCTCAAATGAATGTGGTCTCAAATATTGTTTTCAATTCGGGGCAAAATTTTAAAACCCGGGTTTCGGGAAGCTGAGAAAAGAAACCCGGGAAAATCCGTTTTTTTATCAGGTTTTGAAATGAATGAAATTTTAAGCGATAAAAACTCAATATCATTGTGAAATTACTACTGTTGGTCCCTGCGCAATTTATTAGCGAATTATTAATTAAGTTAAGCACAGCTTTTCGATGATGTTTATAACACTGACGCATGACAATCAAAGCACACTTTCATCATTCAGTCTGTTTCTGAGTGTTGCGACAAATAGTCCCATGGCTGAAAAAAAACTTTCTGGTTGCACTGATTTGGGCTTGATTGTAATTAGGCATGGAACAGTTTTTCAAGGTTATTGGACCTCTTCTTTGTGGTCTCAAAAAGACTCTTTTTCTTTTTCTCAATTTTTGATCGGATCCGTGTTATCCATGAGAGTGAAGACCACAATTATTTTGTGGTCTTCACTTTCATGGATAACACGGATTCCGTGCGTTGATTTCAAATGGTTGATTAAACTTTCAGTGTTTGAAGCTCCTCCTTTTGTATAACGGAGCACAAATTGCACTTTGGTGTTGCTTGAGCCTTGTTGCATAAGAAATGACTCTAAGCTTCTGATTTTCTTTGATTACTAACGTCTTCAAACTGAATATGTGTGATTAAAAATCTACTTAAAGTCGCTTCCAAACGAAAGCCAAATATTTTGTAGAAACTTATTGCAAACTAAAAAGGAACGCATCGATTTTGCAAAGAATCACAGCTTTTATACGAACTAACACATAACCGCTTACAAATGAACTTACTAGTAACTACGAAACTACGGCATACCTTTGAAGAACTACCTCACATGGTAGTTATTTAATTAGGTTAAGGAAAAGATTAAAGTTCGCGTAGACACTTATTATGAGCAAAATGACATCACGATCCGTCTAAATAAGTCAGTTGGACGAAAATATAAAGGGATCAACCACGAACGTACGATAGTCAACGAGCAAAACCGGATCCTCGTGCCTCGTGATAATAGTTGAAAGTTCAAACGTGCTGATTGGGCCGTTACACGCGCCAATCTGCAACTTTAGTGTTGTCAGAATTGCTAATATTTGAATGCAACAGCAATTCCAGCTTTTTTTAAATACCCGGGTTTCGGGTAGCAGAAAATAGCCAAAAAAAACGGGTTTCGGGTTTGGGAAAACCTGGGTTGGAAACACTAGTCTCAAATGAATGTGGTCTAAAACGAACAGGTCTCATTTGGGACCAAGGTGAAGTTAGCCGAACTTTCGCCAGCCGCACTTACGACTGGATGCGAGGTTGGCAAAAAAATTTTCGAATTGTCAAGGGTTGCTAAAGAAACAATATGTTTCACTGCAATGGACAGGAAAGCAATGTCAGAAAGGTTGGAAACCTTTTCCAACGAAAAATTCACATTGAACTGCGAAACACACCTCCAAAACAAGAAAACAACATCATAAGCACCGCCCAAAAAACAGAAAATCAACCGTTTTACCTCAATTTTACACAACTTTCCGCACAACCCACAAGCACATATTTTATATCACCGTCTTTGGTATTTCATACAGATTCTATATTTGTCAAAATTTCGAGCAGTACTTTTGGGGATCTCGAGATTTTGTACAAAATGTAAAGCATGTTTTCCACCTACAGACAACCTCTTGAGGCAGACAGACCTCGGCTGACTACCTAACATTGATCTTTAATTTTAACAAAATTTACGCACAATCCACAAGCACATATTTTATATGACCGTCTTTGGTATTTCATACAGATTCCGTATCTGTCAAAACAGGGGCGCAACCAGCTTTTCATTTCGAGTAGGGAAATTTTCATGAAATTTCATTCGATGACGTCATCGTGCATATTCAACGGTGGTACAACTTTTTCGCAAACGGTCACATATATATAATAATGTATTTTTGCCCGCAGACACGAAGTCCATAGTAAACAAACACACACATTCTGCACAACGCTGGACAACGCTAAAAACAGACGAAACAGAACGTTTTACAACAGCGTTGGAGGCTACGCTGAGAAAACTGATGATTAGTGCTTAGGATTTGGTGTTTAGGTAAGCGTGTCAGGTTAGGGTTTATGCTACAGTTAGAAAAAGAAAAATAATTGAAGTCTAAGATTAAGTCAAATATTTTTCACTGGTTTGACTTATTCCCGTAGTGTAGCTTTTTGTAGGCATTTGACATGTAGCCAAAAAGTTTAATTTACACAGCACACATCAAAAAAACAATTGCCAAACTTTATTCCTTTACTCTGAGAAGCAAAATAACTGGCAAAAAATAATACAGTAGGTCAGAAATTTCGCTTGACACCGGGCTACAGAAACTTACTTAACAGAACGTTTTGTAACGGCGTTGGAGGCCGCGCCTCAGGTTCAGAGATGCATTCTTAACACTACAGTATTTGTTCACTTGGTACAACACTACTGCAAAGTGGGACACTAATTCCTAAACTGGTCAAGCCCAGGTAAATTACGAATGCATTGTGACATGCACACCCTCAAACGAACAAACACTGCAATTTCCGAGCACTCAGTCACAAAGTAAATGCGTTTGTACTGTTGAAAGAACAAGGAAGAATATAAAAATCTGACTGCATCAAAGCAGGCAACTATTACGTTATTTGACCTTCTGCATCTTTCCAGAAACAAATGCATATTTTTTCTTAATACGGCTTCAAATGTAGGAATGTTACATTGAACCTGATGAGTCACGACTACTAACACTCGCTCACCAGGGCAGGCTGTATAGAGCCCTGCATTCAAAATTATAGGCCACACGCAATGTTTGCATGCATGAATTTCTGAAATTCCACCATATTTGTGATGCATACATGGGCGTACAAAAGGAACGAAAAAGTACATTTTAACTGCATTTGAACATCGGGAGAAGACATTCGCAGCTTGTTTGCTGCACAGTATTTTTATCGCAGTTGTCTCTGAATGTCTTTGTCATCTGGGAGCTCAGTATCCAGTCCAGCTCCCAGATATTTGTATTGGTCAGATTTTAGATTTTTGCCACCCATGAGTCAGTAATGGAGTGACTGTGCTTTTTGCACTCAGCCTTAAACGTCATTCAAACAGTTTTGCTGCAGTTGAAAATATTTCCATCTCATTCTGCATAAGCCTGACACGCAGATAAAAGTTCTTTTCCCAACATTCCCGAAAATGAGAACTTTTCAGTTTTAATCAAGATGTAGAACGAACGATCAGGACAGAGTAAAAATTTGTATTCTCATACAAACACCCGGTTCCGTACCCAACTAGTGCTTTAGTGTGACAGATGTATAGGCTACTATAGTGTAAACCTGCCTCATTTTCGTCTAGCTTTAGCAAATTAGTTCTAGCCCTAGTCTTCTAGCATGTGCTTGAATTTCCGTCACAAAAGAAGATCCCAAACTTGAAAGATAGCCTATGTCAAGGATGAGGGGATCTTTGAATGCTACCAGTAGCGATTCTAAGGGGGGCCTGGGTGGGTCATGGCCCCCCCAGATTTTTGCTTGGCCCCCTTTTGGCTCCCCCAGGTTTTTCTCAATTTCCTGTTTAAGTTCGTTTGGTTGACGTATTAGGTTTGCCAAATGCGTTTTGCAATAATACCGGCATTTTGTCAACAGCGCCATATCTAAGCTGTGTCGTAATTCGTTAGCAGCACAGGGAAAACAGAGATAATGAGTATTCCTAAGCCACAATTCATAATTTCCCAGTATTTTGGCTGATTCGCCACATTTCGGTGTGTGTGTAACGTGACAATCGCACCAAGGATTGCGTCAACAGCAGCAAATAAACCTCGCTGAAGAAACTGTTCTGATAAGATTCACTACAAGAGTCCCTATACTTTGAGAAATTCTGCATTAGTTCTTTTTGAAGTTACGGTAAATTATTTATGTTCACAATACCGGTTTCAGGCACTGATTTTCAAAATACCGGCCTTTTGACGGCCCCTGCTAAATTAGAAGTACACCGGTCATCTGACAACCCTAGATATATGCAGTAGATAACTTTCGGCCAGCAATATTTTAAACGATAATTTAGAACCCATCTTGTGCCTGCATTCGATATTTCCCAAATGCGTGATAAGCTGTATTTTTGTTTTTGAAGGTCGGGTAACTAGATTTGTTTATGACGACACACATCAGGCGTTGCGGCGATCCTGCGTGAAATTTAGTCAGGCAGTGGTCGTGCTGTTGAAAAACTCATTTTGAAACCAAGAAACAGTCACAGAAGTGGAAAGATTGATCTTTCGTGCATTGCAGTGTGAGATGGAGCTGGATTATGTTACTGTCAGGAGATTGGTGCTTGTCCCAGTAGAAAAAGGTTTGTGAAAGCATTAAGAATTGGTTTCAGTTAATTTATCTCAATTTATCCTGCTGCTGTATTGCGTTCTGCTGCCTTGTGTATACGACTTCGAAATATCTCACGTTACGTGGTTCGTGACTACAGTTTAACTCTATCCACATGTCCTGCAACCCCATAGAATTTTGTACATATTTTCCGTAATGATTCAGAAACAATTCTTTCGCATATTTCAGCTCTTTGCCCCGGAGGTCAAACATTTCCATCATAAACACACTTGAAAGAATTTGCAAATCATATTCATTTAGTGAAAACAGGGATATCTAGAGCTCGTAGATATCCCTGTGTGAAAATGATTTTAAACGTGATATAACTTTGGCAAAGAATTTGCTTCGAAAGGAGCCGAAGCTGCCTACATGGCTCGAACATTTTTTTCATTTGTAGCTACTTAAAAAGCTGCGTTTGATTGTTACTGGTAGCTGTCACGTTTCCCGTCATCGGTGCTTCATGCGAGAGAGTTGAGTTGAGTTGATTTTATTTGGCGATAATTAATATTCAGCTAGAAAAAACACAAATCAGTGCAAGGACGCCAGGGCATTGAAGGAACCGGAA
>JGI24021J15306_10006519_pt1 | contig 14061 bp, 9 predicted proteins | sample Ectturendosymbi1_FD_15306 | JGI IMG/M metagenome (IMG submission 15306) | reverse complement strand
GAAATATTGATTAACATAAAACAAACCTCATTGCGATATCTCATCATTTCATTTTTTAATAATTGTTTTAAATTGTAAAGAGACTTTATGGACACCCTGTACATGTATTTCCACTATTAGTCCATCAAGACTTTTTAAACTTGATCATTCAGTGTGGTGCATGATTTTCTGGAGTGGTTTCATGATACAAATGAAAAATTCATCTTTTCCTTAAAATGCAATGGTGAAAATCTTAAATTTTGTGGATAGTTTCCGCAATTTTGTTCAGCTGGAGGTACTTGGTTTTGCCCATCTATTAGTTTCTAATTCATGTAATTTACCAGTATTGTGGCAGAAGCTCAATCCTTGGCACATCGCCACTGTACTTCCCAACAAGTTAGCTTGTGTCTAGATTTACCTGGTTTTCAAAGATAAAGTTGGCTTGTGTTGTTACAGCCATGTTAGAGCTGGGTGAATAAGCAAATAATGTTAAGTTCCTCATTATAGCGAATCACTGCTTCTAACAGAATTTTAAGTGCATTGAATAAGCCCAATAATGCACACCTGAAAGTGCTTTTTAGCACCTGGTTTTTTAAATGTTATTCCTCAGAACATTTATGAAACACAATACAAAGCCAATCATTCACTTCAGATAGCAGTTTATTCCTGGAATTTTTCCAGAGCAGACAGATAGTATTATCTGTTGTCATTTTCACTAATCACTAGGGTAAACCAATTTTTTGACATGAAAAGTTAAATTTTGACTTTATAATTTAAAAAGCTTTTACTTTATTTTGACCTATACACTTTCTGCATTTGCAATTGCAAAATAATTCAACCTTACGTGTTGAGGTTAACCAACAAGCATATTCATTCATGCACTATACTTCAAAATTCAAAAAATGGTTGTTTAGCTTTGGTGGTGATATATTGACAAGTACCTTAATAACTACAGTAGAGACAAATCTGAGAACAAAGTTTAAACACTATATGCATAATGGATTGAGTAATTACCAAACCAAGTACTGTAAGACCACGTTTCTTGCATTACCACACCTATCCCGCATACTATACAATCATCTAGTAGTGGGCAAAACAACATTATTACGTAAGAGGTCGCAACAAATCCATTATTACAGAATTGCAACTAAACTTTGCAAAAGCATATAAAAATTGCAACTAAACTTGCAAAAGCATATCAATATAAGAGAAAAAACTGCGTTGCAAGAAAATTTTGACCCAACCATAAATTGACTTTTTTTGACCTAATACCTTGGGATTCCCTCATGGTATGAGCGTGGCGTGAAATTTGGTTTGTGGGTGTTTCATAAGCTTTGAAAAAGGCAGAAAATTTTGGACTTTATTGACTTTTAGTTGCCCTGCTGATCACAGAGCATTCAGACTTCTGTTTGTATGATGTATATGGTCTGTCCACACAAGCAGTTTTCTCCCATTGACATTACTGCATGGGGTTTGGAATAAAAGGACCAGAGTTTTTGATAATGTAGTTGTTCAGTAAATAATTAAGCTGTATGTTATTAAAAAAAGATCTTTATTTCAAGCATATTTCGAATGATTTCTGTTAATTTTACAGTTAATAGCTAAAGGTTACTGGTGGATTAACGTGTGGAAAAATTGTGCCAAATACGGACTAGTTTTCCTTGTTCCAGTGTTGAATTAAAGAAAAATGCACATATTTGCAGATAAGGATTCTCACCACAGCCAGCTTGAGAAGCTGCCTGCCCAAGAAACCACATTAAGTGTTGCACAAAAGGTATTTCTATTTCCTTCTGTCTGCTTCTTGTGTTTTGCTCATTTTCCTATAAGATGAGTTTAATTTTGTTTGAAATGGTTGCATAATATTGCCTACAAAAATATATATAACACTGGGTGATATGAGAGTTGGTTTATCAAGTTCATTACCTGATTTAATTTTTATTTTCAGAGAATGCACACATCGTGCAGCTTAGATGCTTTGTACTTTTTAGTTCAGGCTGTAATATTTAATGCTGGCAACTCTATTTTGTCAGCTTTTATTAAATATTAAGTTGGCAGCTATGTTGTACTTAGTGCATCTGCCATTTTGCAGTATCTGGCAATAGTGTTTTTTATTTGTGAGTACTTGTTCTAAGACTATCATTGTTCATAGGTTGCAGGCACAAGCAGTACTTTCAATTCTGTTCCTGGTAGTGACCCCTCTGCTACAGGATCGCATTCTCAATCTGATGTTTCAATAGCAACAACCACAAACACCCCACACAAAAGTAAGCTTGTGCTAAACACAAAAAATTCAAGTATTTCATACCAAGTGGTCTGTTACTTTGCATCTTTGTGAATTCTAATTGCCCTTTCTCAGTGTCAAGCCGTCATAGACTCGTTCATCGTTGCTTCAATTTTGACAAATTGTCCGTGAAAGCTAATTATTTTCCATAGTTTGTGCTTTCACAAATGCATCAAGTTTTCTATGACTGATGTTGCTTTTGTGTCATCAGTGTGTTAGCGGTAAAGGACCTAAACTGGGTAGGTGCACCAGTCAGAACAAAACCAAGTTTCTCCAGGTGTGAGTTGTTTCATCTGATGTATACGTACGTTTTCGTTTGCTTTGTCTAAGTTGTTTATTGTATGAAGCTGATTAGACATGACGTGGGAAAGTCTCAATTTGCAATAGAATTCCGTTTGAAGAAGTCATTAGTACTTGGTAAATGCGAGTACGTAGGAAACCTGGGTAGAACACTGAATGTAAATTCCTGTTCTAACAAATTTAATACTATATCTCTCATCGCTTTGTGCTATGTTGCAAGCATTAAGCAATCGCTGACCCGCGCAAAATCTGCCTGAAAGCCCGTCATCTACTCTTGAATTGCTATCGCGTTTTGTACGCGCTCCACGAATGCGTGAGCCCGCGGCTGGTTATATTTATGAGGTAACTAACCCGTTCTACATTTGAGATGGTCTATGCCAGGTCCTCTCACTTTTAAATGAACGCGTGATGTCTGTATACCTGTTATAGACGATGTTAATTGTCTGTTACAATCGCTGCTCAGGATCACCTACTTGTGCAAATGCTGTTGACGGTTGCAATAACTATGAGCTGTTACAGGAGGTGACTCCGGGAATTCAGCCCTTTTTCAACTGTGGAGTTCAAAGCCGTCTTCGAGTCAGCAGCAAGCTACACTAACTGATGAAAAACAACCCCAGTTTATTCCATCCCTTCTTTTGTCCCCGCACAAGCGAAACGCATTCAAAGACGCAAATGAAAGTTCTTTCTATACTGGCAAAGTGCAGTATGGAGGGGCCTTAAACGTTTCACGAACGGTTAATTACACGTCACCATATTCGGTAAGATTTGTTGTACTGAAAGATTGTTTGTGCAAATGTTAATCGTTTTGTTTATCATCTATTTTCTTAGGGCAGTTGTTAGCGAATTATCCGTGAACATGCTCGCCTGAAAGGCAACCTGACTGGTCACATTGTCGCAGTTGAGTGATAAACACACTGCCATGACATTTCGATGAATCGTTCAAACCTGTGGTTGTTTAGCTGCAAGTCGTAAAAATTATTACAAATGGAAAGCTAAAATATTTCCGATGATAAGGTAATGGTCAGTAAAATGTTGATAACGTTTAAAACCGAGATATTTTAAAGAAAACTAGTTTTATGCAGGAACATTCGGCTTGGGCTTTTGGGGTAATGGGTTGTGTTCGACCTAAAGTTATGTGCATTCAGTCCAAAAACAATTGCAGTCGCTTTATCTTGAAGCTTGAAGCCTCAAGCTTGACATAAATTAAAATTCAAACACTTCAGCTTTAACCAAATTGATAACCGGGCGTTTGTGCCTAGAATGTATCTAATCGTCCTCTTGCTTTGCTTATACCTGGGCTAAAGCGATACCTATCCTTTATCATGGGGCGATCGATATGTTTTTTGCTCCAGTACTAGCACTCCGTTGGTTTAACAGACTACGTCTCGTGTATGTCGCCATCCTAACAAAACATGGGTTGCGAAGTTTTTCCTGTAACGCACTCTGTCTTCTTACCCAAACAAAATACTTCACTTCTGTGAAGTTGGGTTAATGCGTGCTTACCTATGATTTTCGGTGAAATCCTAGGGCAACCGAACAATTGACGAAACAGAACGTAACATTTATGCGTATTTTAACGGAAGGTTGTTGCCGTAGTTATCTTTTTTACCATGTCTGCCAATAGCATACCTTGGTATGACCTCTGTTGCTTGTTCAGATACCGCGGGCAACGAAAGTACAAGTCAGGTCGGCCTACGAATCGCGGCTGACTGATCCTCAAAATGCATCAACGAAATCGATCTCGTCTTCCAACAATATGAGCTCTACTGCCAGGAAAATACTGCAAACCTTAGAAAAAATGTCTACACCTTTAAATGTAATCAACAGCTGTAGTCTTATTTGTACATGTGACTGTTCAGATTTGCAGTTTATAGAAAGCATTGATTCGCACATTTTTGAAAGAAAGATTTTTTGAAAAGAAAGAAAGAAAAATTTTTGAAAGAAAGAGTTTTGTCTTGATAACGTTACTTGTTCAAAGTACTGGCGCACCTTTTGCTTCATGTGGAAATTTTGTAGTTGTCGGGACGATCGATGAGTTGCCTTCTTACAAGTTTTCGTTGCACCATAATCCGAAATCGTTAGGAACTTTGTGTTGAAAGATAGGTCGGTGCTACCGTGACCACACCCAACAGTTTAGTAATACGTTTTGCTATTACAGGAATAAATTTCTGCGTAAAGCTACTAGTTCTTTCGTACTAGTAAAGATCAGATCCAAATTTTGTTTAATTCCACTGTTTCCTTGTTTTTTTTTCACTTACAATGTTTGTTTGCAGAAATAACATTGTTGAAACAGATACAGTTTGTTCATTACGCGCAGCATTTACTCCTAAGTGCAAAAAGTTCGCGACCGGTTGATAAAATAAAATAAAACTTGAAGAGGAAACATTTCTGTAGTTGTCGTTAGGAACGAGCTACATCAGATGTATGAAAAATAAAAAATAAATCAAAATATGTTAATATTTTCAGAGATCTCTAACAATTTTATATCGCAAGTTGTATCTTACTGGAGTTCTCGTTCATTACTGGGCTAAAGCAGTGCTGTTTCATCTACATTGTCCATCACCTTCCTGATTTTTTGGATTGCTTGTGAACATTCGTACGTTGTATGCTGAGTAACACCGCCTTTCACGGCATAATTTCGCCTTTTTTGATCTGGAAACTGAGTCGAGTATTGCCGTTACCTAACTTTTGCTCACTGACGCCTCGTGGTAGATATTTGAAGTTCATGTTAGTTTTTTTTTAACTAAATGCAAGCGGGAGTATCGCAGAAAATCAAAAATATCCCAAAGAAAAAACATTTTAAGCAGCTGACAGATTACTGCGATCCAGAAAAACAAGCGTTTATCCATCCAGGATAAAGCGCGCACTAATTTTTATAGCATTGTAATTTTTGAAAAACCAATGCGCCAATATTTCTTTACAAGTGTTTGGTGGAGTTTAAAAAATGCCTAAAAAGTAAAACTTGCTAAGACAAGATGTTGTTCCTTCAGCATGCATGGCGTTCGGCCATCGAAGCAATATATGCTATCACACCAATCTCACGTTTGTCAGAACGATGCGCTATAAAGTTTGAGACAAAACTTCGTGTAAACCAGGCATTAAAAGTTATAGCACATCGCCCAAAGCAGTATCTTGTCGGTTTTCTTACGAACAGTGCCCGGCACGAATTACCCACGAAGGTTGGAGGGTGTAGTGCGGTATTCAGAACAACAGCGCAAAAGCCACACAATCGAGTGGAGTAATGCTGCGCGTTTTGAAAGCGGGGGTTTTCATTGTCACTAACTCTCGATTGTTTACCAGTTCAGTAGTCAAAACTTTTGTTTAAGTTCGAATTTTTGAGTATTTTTTGCGGTGATCGTGCTACACTTGGACAAGAATTTTGACGAGATCAGAAGATAGTCGCGCTTTTTTTGTTCATTAAAAAATAAGAAGCGCGCTTTTTATGCCACAGGTGTTTTTCTCCTGTGGTTTTGCAGTTAGCGCCACTCACCGCAATCGGTTATTACTAAAGTCCCCAAAGATTGCTTTGGAGCGAGAATAATTTGAAAATGCAGCAGCGAATGAAAGGCACATTTGTAGTACTTGTAATATTAATCACAAACGTCCCGTTTCCCTCATATTTAATGTGTGAAAATTTCGTTTTGCTAACATGCTGCTATTTCGCAGGATGCAAAGAAAATCCCAACAACATACTACCAGTCACCAAGTTATTTGGTGAGTATTTGAATTCTGATCCTAAAACGCAATGTACAGGTTACTGAAGGTTGTTTAAATGTTGCAGGTTAGCGTCATGCGCTGTTGCTTCGGCCTTTCGTGGTTTCAGATTAGTTTGATTTAGTTAGTTTTTTTAACGGTTGGATCAGCTTGCAAACTGTTTTTTTAAACCAGTGTTTCTCAAACTGTTCTGCACGTTGAACCCCAATTAAAGTATGCAATTTTCTGTAGACCCCGTGGCCTAGCCCAACAGTTACTAATACAAAGAAAGTATGTGTCAAAATAAATTTGAGTACTTTTTACTTGAAGTGCATGATAAAATAATACACAGTCCGAAGATATGCTTAGAACTTAGGGACCATTCAGGGACACCCATTCGACCCCGTGACTATTTATCGACCCCTTAGATGGTCCAATTGACCCCTAGGGGTCGATATCGACCACTTAACCACTGTTTTAAATAACCTGTGCAGAATACGTAGTTCGACTTCTCTCAAGCATGCTACGAAACCTCGGCGAACTAAATAATCGTGCAGTCAAACAGCAAATTTTTCGTTCGCATGTTTGAGCGATTTTTACATCTCACGTTGCTTCGACGCACGACAGTAAAACAATTGGCACAACCTTTTCCATCGGTGTTAATATGTGCTTGTTAGTGGTTACAAGCGATAATGAACAGCGTGCTATTCATTTCTTAGGCTGCCAGAAGGCGAAGCGTGGCAGGGTCCCTGTTGTCTCGCAAGACAACGGGAAACAAGGTATGTCAGATAGTTTGTTTGAGTGATTTCGGTTACCGACAAGAATTTTTATGCACAAACAAGTCATTCAAGTAATAACTCGGTTTCAATTATTGGCATATGAAAACATCAACGAATCCTCTGTGTTGCGTGTAGCGGATGTGGAAAAGCAAGTGCATTCTTGCATTTGGGCTGTTGATAGCGTTAGCGAATGACTATGGTACAAGTAATTTCATTTCCATGCGTACGGTCCTATTTTGCACGTGATGTTTGACTCCAGCTGCCTTCATGTTTAGTCGCATGTTGAGAAACAGAAAAGGTTGCACGTGAGTCAAAAGATGTCATCAAATCGATTGTGCGTTTTCAATGGTTTGTCATATTGCATATTTCGCTGTAACGTTAAGACCCTTTCTGTGGTTTGGTCGTTCGGCGAATGGTCTGACAGAATATGTGGCTTGACAATACATTTTCCTAGTTGTGTCGCACTCTTTCGAAATGCTAACTGCGAGTAAAGGCTACAGTCTGTACTTAGTGCTTTCGATTGTTTGGAAACAGCATAGAACGTGTCCCCTGTTTGACTCAGGTACCACCAGTGCAGAGTCGAGCGAGAATTCATCCTGTGCCCGTTCACAAGTCTGCGAAAATCCCACTGGACAACAGCTTGTCGACTCACCAGGTTTTAAAAGCTGCCACGAGTGTTGCGGGGTAAAAAAAACTACAGTTTTTGCTTGTTTTGATTAAAATACAAGTTTTATGTGAATATGTATTTTGCTTAAGTGTTAACTGACAATCTGCCCAGTCCATCGTTGGTTGTGGTGTCATCGTTATCAAATATGCGAGAATGATGACATGCCCAACTACGGTGTGAAACCAGCAATTGTCTGACATTTTTTAATGTGCCTTATTGCAACAAGGTGTTAGCCTTTGCAAAAAGCTAGTGACGAACACAATGCTGAAGCTGAACGTAGAACATTTTCCGTTTGTTATTTTCATGTATGCTTTGCTTTTTTGGTCTCCGTTATTGAATCGGACAAATTTTCCTCCTGCGTGTTTGCCAAAGAAATGTAAGGTGATCCCGTGTGATGTAAGAAAGCGTGATGTTATCTTGTGCATCATCCGCAGCTCGACTGCAAATGCTGCCCGAGCCATTGTGGTTTGTTCGGGAAAGATAGCCTACATATTTTTTTGATCTTTTAATTGATACTCGATAAGCTTGCTCGTGCAGTTTTAAAATTGAGGAAAATTGTTTGTTGTCTCCAGCAATCTGTGAACGTAGACTGATAGAGAACAGAATTGAAGTATGGAAGCAACCCATTGTCCATATTAAGACATAAAATTTACGGAATGTTGCCATGAGTCGGAATAAAATCATGTCGAGCCTTCGTTTAACACGCGTGTCCAAAGTGCGGCTCGCGGACATACTTCACATGGCCCACAGCACTGCTTTTAGACTATGTTGTATGTAGCTAACCAAAACCTGGATTGAGCTTCTGTATCGGAGCGACGGTAGTTTCTTGCTGTATAAGACGTTTCCCGTTGTGTTCTGATGTGCTGAGAGCGAATATGAGCACGAAAACCATCGCAAAGGAGTGTTTGTGCTTCAAACCCTACTGTACTAAGTGAAATTCCTGAACTAGACTAACCTGCACCTTACACTTAAAAATGTCGGAAGGGACCGCTGGCCCAGTCTCCTTCACATGATCAAATTTAGCCTTTTTTGAAAAATGTTTGTAGACTTCTGGCTGGACAGAAACAAAACTTCTTGATATTATAGACCAAGAAACTTAAATCATTGATCTGGTGCAGTTTTAACGGAGTTAGTGGAATTTTCCACACCTATTTAGCTAATTGGAGTCAAATTCTCGTGCGACTACTGATTATGTAAGCTTAACGCAAGTTTTAAAAATAAGCTGATTGCGATGTGACCATAGATGTTTTGATGGTTTACTCATCATTGTAATGTTGTACGGTTGGACGGTGACGCGTAATGGCAACTGTTAGGTCAGGAAATGGGCTGACGTATGCTGCTTTGCATTCTTTAGTTTTGGTAATGTATTGCTTGTCATTTTTACATGTATACTTTTAACCTCTTCGTATAACATCGTTCTTGTGTTATTTGAATATGAAAAGTAGGCTGCGTAATAACCATGCAGTGCCTAAAAGACGTATTGCTGATGCAGTGAACCACCGGTAACCGAGATAACCGACACTCCAAAAATGGCGAAGCCCGATCATTTTCACGACGCTGTTGAACCTTCATCTATTTTTTCAAGCGGTAGGTTTTTGACTTGTAGATTTCCACATATTACCAGTGTGAATGTATGAAAACATGCATTCTCTCAAGATGATGCGTGTGTTATATTTATTGCTTGCGTCGTCATACTTTTAGGATTGAATAATTTAATTATTGTGATGCATGAACGACTCGCCGAAGCTTGCCGTTGTACGCAGTAGCACCGCCATCTTCCGGAAAGATGAAGTCGCGAAAAAGAGCAGGCCATTATTCTGCTCCTCGTGAGGAAAGCCCCGAACCGGTATGTGTGAGTATAGTGTGTTACCACGGATTTTGCGACTCGTAACAGTTACGGTTTTTTGTTTGTTCAAAGCAGATGCGCATCCTGATGGATTTCATTTCATAAACTAAAATGAAATTTGGTTGAATGCAGTTAGATGTATAAACTACCTAGCCACTGTCTAGGCCGTCACCCGTGGCTGTTTTGTAACATTACTTACACCTATTTTGAAAAAAACATGATGGCCTTTCTGGAATAGTGTCATTCAGCTCGAGAGCGTTCTAATTCGTGCTGTGAAAGTCGTAATTCGTCCATTAGAAGTCGACTTGGTAACGCGCCTTGGCAGGCTAGCATCTTAAATAGACAGGAAAATGTCACTCGACATCTTTTTTCTTAGAAAATATTGCACAGTCTGTGACTTCCATTAAAAATGACCAAATTCCAGTTTGCGGTTTAAATAACATATTAACTGTGCTATGAGAAGCATGCCACATTTACGTACACTGGCTGATAGTAAGTACGACAGAAATCTAAATTTTTTGGGAAAAGGTGGCCAAAAAGTAGCTGAACGTTGCTTTAAGTTGCTAGCTTTAACCTAGTCTCTTCCGATCAGACGTTAGCACAACATAGTGCCAGGTTTTTCTGGTATGGTAATGTCAGAAGATATGCAAATCCTTAAGCCTTGAAATGGAAATGCCTTTTACTTAGTGTCCACAGTGCAGAAATAGTACAACCTTAAGTGCTGTCAGTCCTGAGCATTCACCCGAATCAAGGTTATTGCGCGTTGTTATGACACCCTAATAATGGGAAAATTATGTGTTGTTGTTTAAAACGAAGCAAAACTTTAGTTATTAACTCCAGTAAGTTTCCGAAAACAAGAGAAATAATGTTATATGCTGACGGCGACTTGGTGGTTTTGTTTAATCTATTATTAAAGGAAGTGCAAACGGTTCAGAAAGCTCGTACGTTTCTCAAACAATTCCAGTGAACATAACAAAAAAAGGTGCGCTCCAATCAAGAAATCAACAGACTGCCGCTGCAGCGAGATGAGTATAGCTTGTTGTGGCGCAGCCAAAGTTACATCCAGCAAAAGACGTGGGTATATTACGCGCTAATATGTTGTTAACACGCAGGAATTGCCGGATCTTCCTAGTATCGCACTTCCTTTGTCGAAGTCCATGCCGTCGTTCAACTTTGGCCAACCCGCGAAAACCTCCACTCCAGCAGTTTCCAAGCCCCGTCCTGTGAAAGAGGTGATCTGTTAATGTGCGCCTCTCCGTCCGTGTTCAGATGTATCGGTCAAGTTAATGTGACGCAAAACGCAGCATGTTCTTTGAAAGCTGTGTCTTGAAATTGGCTGTAGGCGAGAATGTGTTGTAGAGCATCTGAACAGAAAGTAGCATTTTAATGTAAATGGTTTGTTCTGAAAATCATTTTGCTATCAGAAGTAGTTATCAGACGTATGCCAACAGTTGGTGTGTGGCAATTTGACGATTACCCGAAAGTGCAAATCGATTTTTGTCACTTTTTGGTTTCAATTAACACGCTCTAACAATTTTCCAGAAGAGTGACTATGCGGTCACAAGTTCCTATCCCAGAGCGATCAGCAGCCCTTCGTTCGACTTCGCCACCCCATCTGCAAAAACCTCGCAGGCTTCCACGGCTCCTGCCACAACAACCGCTGCCAGTGTAAGTGTGGCAGCTGGTTATGGCATTCTTGAGTTTGTTTTTTCTTGATATATCGTTGAGATCTTTTCTTTGCTATTGTACAGCCCGAGTACGAGTTTCGACCTCCGGTTGAATCAGTATGCGAGAAAAAAACAAACGGTAAGTGCTGTGTCCTGTCTGTGTAATTTGCAAACTTGAGAACATTCTCTACACCCGGGGTTCCCAACTCGAATGGGAATGCGTGCTAAAGTTTTTTTATATTAGTTTTTTTTATGTAATCTAGTGACTACCATACCACGTTCAAATACTTTCTGGCATTGCAAACTTCCTTATTACCGTACACATAATAGCAGACAACTGTTTGCTGAAACATACATAACAGTTTCATATCCTGCAGAACTGCTGCTTAGAAGACGTTTATGAACCGAAGTTGAAAAATGGGTTTACAATTTCATCTTTTAAACGAAACCTAGTCGGTCGCTTGACATTTTCGAACTTAGGGCGTGCCGCGTTGAGCACACGTGTCCTGTGTTGTGCACACCTCTACATCTACGCAGCAAGGCACAGGAACCGTCAAAAAACTAGAACTCCTTCAGATTTTCCGACTGGAAAACCTTAACAAGTTTTGCGACATACGAATGTTTGCTGTTTATCGACGGGTTTCAAAGCTGTTCATTTAAGTGCATTATAGCAAAGAACATCTTGCTGGGCACAGTTGCTATGCGTTGTCAGCATTTGTTCGTTTTTCATAGAAAACACACTTGTTATAGAAATCAAGGTTGCTAGACCAGCGACTTCAGCATTCGCTGTAGTAATTTCGCAGCCAGTAAACGATTACTCGTCGTGGTAAATGTTGTAGTTATGGCCTTGTGGGAAAGCATATCTGATGTACATATCTTCCATTTTGTAAGGGTATGGGTGCGCTTAGCCCATTACTCGAACTACTGTGCATCTAGTTGTTTCTGAACGTGCACTGGTGTCGGTGACAGCAAGATTTTAGGAAAATCGGCTGAGCCGCAAGCAAGGATGGACGGATTTGTGAAATGGTCAGGGTATTATTTTAAAAAGTGCGTGCGTCCTTGCCACAAGTCGATGGTATTTGATTTACTCTCGGTGCATGATCAGTGTCAAGCCAAGCAATCTTACAGTGAACGTTTTGGGCAGAATCTTCTAAAAAAGTTACTTTTAACTTCCCGTCTACTCCGACCAATTCTTCCGCCAAGCGCAATGTCATGCCTAAGAAGTCGGAGGAGTCACCAGCGACCAAGTCTTTGCCGCTCAAAGCAACCGGGTCTGTTATGGATATTCTTGGTAAGTTACGACGCATTGTTAATAAAATTTGAACATTGACCAACGGTTCGCGCTGATCCAGGAATATCTTTCTCTTGTGAGTATTGCGCAGTCGACCAGAACGTCTTTGTTGATCACGTGCTTTGTTCTAAGCTGCGAAACTGGTGCGCGTGCTCCTTCATAACATTGACGTGTTATTGCAAAGGTGAAAAATCCAGAGGAACCAAAGTCGAGGAAGAGAAATCAAATGTTTCGCTCGCAAAATCAAGCGACACCGACCAAGCAGATCCTTCTCCACTCAGTAAAATTTTTAAATCCCAGAGCGAGAAGTGGGAGTGTCACGTGTGTCTGGTAAAAAACAACCGAGATGCTGATAAGTGCGTCGCGTGTGCGGCGCCATGTCCTGGCCAGACGAAGCCCCCTTTGTCTACTTTATTTCAAGCGAAGTCTAACAAATGGGAGTGTGAGGTGTGCATGGTCAGGAATGACCAGAGCCAGGCAGCCTGCGTCGCATGCGCCACCCCCAAGCCTGGCGCTCAACCAGTGAAAAAGGCAGATGAAAAATCTAGTAGTTCTGCCAACTTCAATTTCAAAACTTCGCTTAATTCTTCCGAGGCTGGCGGGCAAGATACCAAAAGTACTCCGGTTTTCACGCAACTGATCAAGCCCCGAACGAAAAAGTGGGAGTGTCCATGTTGCATGGTACAAAATGACGAAGCTAAGGATAAATGCGCCTGCTGCGAGACTAAAAAGCCAAATGATGCTTCGAAGAATGACATTTTTAGCAGCAGTCACAGCCAGACCGTGTCGCAGTCAATGTCTACGCCGGCAGAGACATTTTCGAGGTGACTTGAGTTTTTAACTTGCTTTGATGTCGTTATATGCGAACGCGCGCTGGTGTTGCATGCTCAACGTAGTGAAAAGGTGTGTTTTTTATTGTGGTCTTAGTGAAATGAACAACTGAGTTAATGCTCTGTTCACTTAAAGACATACAGTCTTCCCATGTTGCTCTTAAGTCTTTTAAAACTGTTGATAGTTTCAAACGCTTTGCTGCAACCTGGCGCGAATTTCCTTATTTGAGTTCAAGTGATAGCACACCAGGACTGTTCTTGAAAACCTACTGTTAGGAGGTCATCTGTCAAGGCGAGAATTTTCGTAGAAAAACTATATTTTCCAGTTTGTTCTAAGTATTTTAATATTGTTGTCGTAAATTCTGTCAGGAAAAGTCATCATTCAAATTTAAACAATCAACAAATTAAAATTTATGCGCTTCGCCTTAAAGGAAAATTCTGAAAGCAGACTTCAACTTTGGATTTACGGTCAAATGACTTATTTCCGTAGACGTGGTTACAACTGATGTTGACCTGGGTTCCCAACCTGGGGTACATGTACCCCCAGGGGTACATTTGCCTATCCGAAGGGGTACATTTAAGGATATCAATAGATGAGAGAAATATATTTGCATAGATTTTATTTCAAAAAATATTTACACATGTCAGTGAACATTCTTTTAAAAAATCATTATATGCTTATTGTTAAATATATCTATGAATAATCATGATAAAATGTATTGTCATAG
>JGI24021J15306_10006517_pt1 | contig 14063 bp, 4 predicted proteins | sample Ectturendosymbi1_FD_15306 | JGI IMG/M metagenome (IMG submission 15306) | reverse complement strand
ATCCCTGCAGAAGATAATTATAATTTGCGGCACCCAGTGGCGAACCCATAACAATGTGCTTTAAGGTTTGATGACAGTTTGAAAATGTATTTTTAATGATATATTAAAAGAACGTATCAGCTCGCGGCACCCCTGAGCATTGTAAATGGCACCCCAGGGTGCCGCGGAACCGCGTTTGGGAACCAATGGGCTAGATGCATTTTGCAACTGCAAGTGATTTCTCTTCAGCTATTTCAGAAACCTGAGAGTTCTGGTGTTTGGTGACCTCTTTTCGTAATCGTGTCTCACTTGAGCCAGCCGAGCAGCAAAGTGTATTGCGCTGCAAGCTGTGGCCACAGTGCTGTTGCTAATTCACTACGCGGCGTAAATTGTAACGTTGTTTGGAATGCTTGTTCGGTTAGCGCTCTTGTTTGTCACAAGAGGTTGGAATGTGCGGCGTGGAATTGGTTAGTCGCAGACGAAGCACCTAATTGTTTACGGTTAGTCGAGCGCGAATTCGTCAGTAAAACCGGTATGCTTACAACCAGATGTCTTGTTCAGCCATTCAAGTTAAAACCAGTCAACACGCCTTACTGAACTGTTCGATCTGGCAGGTCAGTAGAGGTAACTGCTGTGTTGCGCAGGTTGTTACTCAATTTCTGTTGTAATTGCGGGGTAGCGATGTCCTCAGGTTTGCGCAAGGTCTTCTGCTTCGAGCTTTAGCAATCGCCGCTGCAGTGACTTAGAGAAATAGAGAAATCTTTCTGAATATAAATTTTGTTACGCTTCCCATGACGAGGCCATTAAGAGTTCAGTCTTTTCTAAAGGAGTATTTTTCCTAAAATTCGCCATTCAACATTGCTTGCTGATGCAGTTGGTTGGTTCGGTTGGCGCACTAAAGCGTATGAGCTAGTTACAAAGTGAAAGTTTGCCCCAGGGCTTTGATTTTATGATTGAGCTTGGACTATGCAAAATCGTTTCGGATATTTTTTTGAATGAGTGGTTTTCGAACCTTCAGCACGTCAGACGTTGCTGTTTGATATAGAAGTGTGTAAAGCTTCAAACGTGCAGTGCACTCTTGATGTTTTTGCGCACTCTTTGAAATGCGTAGAATATGCTGAACGAACAGAATAACTGCAGTCTTTAGCTTGAACACAGTATGCCGTGCCAATAGCTGAATTTAGATCGCTTTGTTTGTGGGCTTTATTAAGACTCCGTTCCGTTAATTTGAGGGTGGGTATGATAAAAACAACCAGTTTTTCCGATCACCTTGCTGAACGATGCAAGGTCGGCATTGTGACTTTCAACTGCTTATTCTGTAGCTTTTGTTGCATGATTTAGCCTACAGCGCATTGCTGTTGACTTTCCCGGTCATGGCCTGGCATCATTCGCCAAGGTGATACAGTAGTAGACATGCAACGAGGATGAAGTATAACTCAGCTTTGGTTTATGCGGGCCTTGCTATCTGTCTAGCAGGCCATCTGGAGCAAGTTTACGCACGAAACGGCTGGGTCGGGTGCACTCGTGACAAAGTACAAACTGCAGAACGTTGTCAGAATAATAATTGCCGAAACTGTAGCCTACGTGTGATTGGTAGTGTGGCAGCTGCTCTTATAGCAGGGTTTCTCAACTTGTGGCCATGGTCCACTGGTCGGCCACGAAAGAATTCTTGACGGGTGACGGCCTGGTACTGTCAAAATGTATTATTAAAAGAGATTTTGCAAGATGAACCTTTTAATCGAAAACGTAGGTAGCTCTTGAGCTACAAACGTCATAGTGCACCCTCTTTTGTTAGTAGGCTATGCAGGGTTGCCAGCATCTGTTGAGAAAAAAGCCAAACCATGTCTGGAAAAAAACCAAGCCGGATGAAAAAAGCCAAAGTGTTAAATAAACATAATTTAAAATTCTTCGTTAGTTGTAGGACATTTTAGAAGAATAAAGTTGTGGCAGTACCTCTACACTCTATCTACAGGAACATTTCCAAATCTCCATCTTCCACATTTTCTAGTGTTTCCACTCGAACCTTTGGCATTATGGGTTGCTAGATATGCTACAACTTTATTCGTTTATGGGTTGCCAGATACCTTTTGAGAAAATACACCAAGCATTGTCTAAAAAAGCCTAAACACTTTTCAGCAAAATATCTAAAGAGCCAAAACACCANTCTGATAACATGTGCGAACTGTCTCCAAAAAAAACAAATATTGAAAAAGCCAAACATTTATTTTTGACGCCAACTGCCTCTAAAAAAATTTGGCGTCAAAAAAGCCAATCTGGCAACCCTGAGGCTACGTGTGAACAATTCTTACACATGGAAATTTCCACACAGCCTACCACGTTGTGCACAATATGCAGTTACTGAAGGTATTGTTAGGCAGACACTGACAGACGGTTCTTCTTGCCATGGAAACGAAATGAGAAGTAGGCATAATGTGGAAGATGTTTTGATCCGTGCATTATCATGTATTGAGCCTCGAACATCTTTGCTGTCTAACAGCAGAGTCTCAGTCTTCACATTAATTGTAGCGCACGTCGTGTTATTGAAAGTTGTTTTTATTTCTGCTCTGTGCATGTACAACAGTTATCGTTTTAGAGAAGATGTGTAGTTGTACGGTGAAATTGTGCTCACCCGAAAACCTTCCCGGATTTGATTATGGCTGCTCTTCGACTATCCAAATGCAAGAAGCCATCGTGCAAAAGTGGTCAGAATTTAGTTTAACTGCAATGATCACATGATGTAATGCCAATGGAACGACAACGGTGAAATCAGTTTATTGCCAGTGGAAGAGCAGTAGAAATTGGTAAACTATAAATCAGCTTTGCACAGACGCACCGAGGTGTCGGTTGACACATGAAAAAATCGGCCATTACGCAGTACAGATGTGACAAACATGCAATGAAGACCATTGAAACAAAAATTGCAAAAATAAGATTATCAAAATAAGGACAGGTTGTCATTATATTGCATATGCGCAACAACGAGTTGCATAAAATATTCGACTTGGCCGCGGGTTGGCCATAGCTGATAAAGAAAAGGTGTTTCTTGGTACGTAAACTTCTGATTGCCAACTCTGAATCCAGCTGGAGTGAAACCTACCGTCCAACAATTTTACAAGGTCCTTCGTTCATGAACAATAACGCTTGTCCGCAAAAATAGCCGGGGGCTTAAAAATGCTCGAATGCTGCCAATCGTAGCTTTTTCTTCTGCGTTGTCAGATGCCCAGTTTTATAGCTAGTTTGCGCTTAGTAAATGTTTTTGTCCTGGCGTCTGTCACATAAGATAAACTTGGTTTAATTGTTCTTTAAGTGCATGGACATTAAATACAAAATTCGTGCAAAATTACACAAGAAATTCCGCTTTTCTGCTGAAGAATCTGGCCAAATGTTGTCTTTCTTACCGTGATTCTTACAGTTGCAGGCGATTTCTTGCTTATAAACACTAGAGTAAAACAAAGAGTTTTGAGACGTTTGTATGGTGTTTTCCGGAAGAGGAGTGTTAGTTACTCATATTTTACCCAAGATCATAAATTGTTCGAAATTTTACTAAGATGAGATAATCATCGCATTGCTAACTATCTGACGTACCGTTACGACCTGCAACTTCTGTAATTGAATGTCGAATAGCTACATGTGTTGTTTTCACGAGCAAGACTGAAGATGTTACAACAGCCTAATGATTAAATCCTTATCGGAATTTAAAAGGTTTTGTTTACTGTAGCAAAAGCAAAGCAAAACTTTGGAAATGGGTTAAAGCGGAAGTATGTGATCACCGGCAAATTTGGTATGTGCATGTATACGCCTGTTTTCAGAGCTTGGGCCCACAGCTAGCCACGTGTTGGAATCACAACAAACGAATGACCTACTCTAGTTACCTGGCTCAAACACCACGAAAGCTCTGCTTACTGGCATTCAGAATGTGGGTCAAGTCAAGTGCAATGGTGGGCCAAGTGAAGTGCAACGCAGTCTTGTGCATTTTCTTAAACTGTTCACCTTGTGGCCGCAAGAATTGGCCTGGAGAAAACTATATGAAACTAAGCAACGTGTAATAAACTTCTCTGGGTTTGTGTTTGCATGTGAACCAAAGTACGGCCATGTCCACAGTTGTGGGCGGTTTACTCTGAAATTATCCGCGTATTTTTGCTTGTCTCTAAGCAGCAACTCAGTGGGAATCATCCATGAGATTGGTTCCTAGTGTTTTCAAGGATACGAATTTGCTAGGATTATCTAATCACCAGCCTGGTGTTGTGTTTGGCAATCTGATGTAGATCTTTTCATTGTCACAATTTCAACTATCTCAATAGCATAAATGTTTACTTAGATAAAACCAACTTTATATTAATGGCCAGCTGCTGTATTCTTTCAGAGAACACTTTTGTGCGAATTCGTCGTAAAAACTGTGCATTCAAAAGGAGACATTAAGATTTGATACCATTGTAAACCGAACATGCTCACCTGCTCGCAGCATACCTGTGTATGGTGCAAAAATATCTTCGCGGAATTTTATTGTTTGTTGATGTGAAACACAGTTTTTTTGCAATGCAGTAGTTGACTGTCAGGTATGAGAATTAAGAGCTAAAGAAAAAGGATAGTTTTGTTAATTTCACGTGAGTTCGGTATTCCTTATCACTCCTGGAAGGGGTGGAAGGAGTGATAAAACTAGGAGATTCGAAAGGGGTGCCAACAGGCTAAATATCTTCGGTATGCTGATCATCACAAAACCTGTGTTCGGTGTATTCAAAAACCTTGGTTGATTTGTTGCAAATGCGTTATCTTGAAAAGTTGTGTAAGTTGTATTTTCGTCGTAAACACGGTATGGAAATTGACATTTTGCTTTATATGTAGTCAACCGAGCTTGAAAAAGTACGTACGGTAGAAAAACGTGCATAACAATAAGATAATAGTAAACATATATATACACATGTAACGTCCAACCGAAAGAAAAGAAGTACAGGAAAATGGTAATACAATAGTACAGAGGCACAAATGCGTAACACATGTAATGGTGGGCAAGGAATGGATGAAGAGCTGTGGTATGTACAGATGAGCAGGTGAAGCATGAATATAGGTGAGAAAAGTAAGCAACAATGAGGTTATGAGGCATAGATCAATGCAGTAAACACGACATTTCATAACAAAAGCATGAAGCAAAGGCAGATAACAATTTTAATTCACACAAATCGTGAAGTAATAGAATTACCCACGGACCATAATGGAGTAACAACATTGTATGCATGTCCCACCAGGCACATAGCGTCACCGAATGAGGATGAAGAAGCAAATTTACAAGCAGATTACAAAAATTTTAGCATTAAACAGGAATCCAGTAAGTGCGGGGTACATGAAAAACAAAATAAATTTGTTTGAGCGGAGTATTTAGTTCTAGAAAGGATAATAATGTCATGACTTATGACACATAACCACCTATCGCACAAATGTGATTGGCGTCATGTAATTGACCCATAATTCAGCTTTACAGAATTGTGGTTCTGGGGAAACTTTCATAACTCGCTATATAGCCTTGCACCTTCTGAGGGGGTTTCAAAGTCACGAAAGTTTTTTTGCATCGGCATTTTATTATAGGAAAAGTCAGTGAAGTAAAAAGGAAAATATGAAGAGTTTGTTTGCCATTTGCATTTTATGAATTTTTCAAAATGATCGTGCAACCACAGGCAGATCTGCAAGTTTTTTTTGTATGGAGATACGCTATCTTAGAATTACTGATAAGTGATATTATTGTCTTGCTTTTGAACAAACAGTTGTATCAAGCTTTGAAATTTAAAAGCATGTAAAGCATATTTTGGTTGAGCTTACACAAGTATTCCGGTGATGCACCTCAAGACCAAGAAGATCTAAGTGTAACCTTCCAATTCCCCATACAGTACACCTAAACGGTTGCAAAGCTTCAATGTTCACGAGTGGAAATGTAAGAAGTGTTGAACACGAAAATTGTTTTCGGAAACCAAAGAGTTTGAACCAGTTTTTCGTCTTTATTCGTAACTTCACTTACAGAATACCACAATAGAAAGCAACCAGGGTTTAGTCCAAGAGACATCCCGAATGCAACAGCAGTGATTAGCAAGAAGAATTGTACCTTTGGGCAAAAAAGGAATACTGTTAAATGTAATAGTTAGCAAAATTTTTAATGTAATAGTTAGCAAAAATTTAAATGTAATAGTTAGCGAAAATTTTATTGTTACGTAGATAAAACTCTTACGCAAGAGGATTGCGTGCGACATAAATCTTACATATTTTAAGCTTCCTGTTTTCGATATATTTTACGCAAATTTTTTTCCAACTAATTATGCTACAAAAATGCGTGGTAGTTTGGAATTTTATACATACATGAATTTCGCTTCTGTCAACCACAATGCATTTGTTTTAGACCAAACGAAACTATCCTTTTGATGATCAGACCGTCCTCTACAGAACCCCTCAAAACGTAGGCACAACTCTACGTGCGCAAAATGTAGGTTGTGCGTAAAGTTGGCAACCTAGCCTCAATTTTTTAAATATACGTTTGATAAAGTGAGGGAAGGTCGCAGTAACTGGTTCCAACTTAAAAACTGATTAAAAGTGGTTAAGTTGCCTTTCAGTATTAGCAGGTGCCTTGGTAATGTAGCTGGTTAAGTAGTCAACGCGATTGAGCTTGAAGCTGTTCTGCACTAGCTACGTTTTTTGATTAAAACAACTGAATCTCTGTCTCAAATAGTATGTCAGCTGTAGGCTACAATTTGTCATTCCTGAGCTTAAGCCGCGTCGTTTGTGTTGACGACGAGGCGCTGATAGAGAGAATGCTACGCTGGCGAAATATTCTCGCTCTCATCCTCGTTTCGGGCGATTCGTTCGGTTTGTTGACACAGAGCCTGCTCTAGACGCCAGCCTTCTCTGATGACGCGGTGTTGCTTGTTTCTACTTGGTTTGCGCGCCGTCTCGGAAAACTATGTAGATGTCTCTTGCCAGTCTTGGCAGCGTAATGGCAGAGCGGCAGCAGTGGAACTTATCTAGTGTTGATCAGCTAGGGTTGAAAGTGCTCTATCTCGGTAAAACCAATCCGTTCTACAAACTTGCTTTTCGGTGTCCATCAGCAGACAAATACGTCTTTTAGTTTACCATCGAACTTATCAGGAATTCGAAGTGGTCAAGCTATGCCACGCCCGGCCGCGCAGAAACGAGAGGATGAAGTTTAGTGCTGATTAGTTTAGCGCAGTTGGACTTGCTTGGTTGTTTTTTGTTTTTAGAAACAATGGCATGCTTGTCTTTTTCTGATCGCACATTATTTCATCGTTTGCAGTCAACTACGTACGTATCATATTTTAGTGTGTATGTCAAGGCTGGTGTGTTTCAGTTTTAAAAATCAAATATTACTGAAGTAGGGCAAGGGAGTACCACTAGGCAGAAACGGTATGCATTGCTTGATCAACGGTATGTGATAATTTTCTCATTCCGGGTATGCCTGTGGAATATGCCACGAACGTGGAACATCAAGAAGCTGTTTGGTCGAAGTTCAAAGGCAGCCGGCGGTTCGTATGCTTTATTTGTTTTCGCAACTAGTAGTATGGTGACTTCTGTTATTGTTTTCAGCATACTTATCATGAAGGTAATGTTTTAACAGTGTGTACTGTTGAAACTAGTGTTTAAAAGAAAATATGTCCTTTTCATAAAAATCCTCCCTGAGTTTGTTCTCGAACTAAAAAAGATACTTTTCATGATGACGTGAGGATAAATGTGAATAATACGAACTACTGAGGCGACTACTGAGGAATCAATGCGGCGCAGCTTTGAAATGGTGTTCTTTATTTGCTCCTGATGGCAGCTTTATCCCAGTACGCCATTCTTATTGCACGAATGTTGCAGAAGTTCTGTATATTTTTGTAACATTTTTTAGTAACACCATAGTCTGTTTTGCACATACTGTGTGTACAGCTGATAGTGATAACTCGCTCTGCTCAGTCAAACCGAATAGGTCGAACTGTTTCCCTCTGAATTTTGCCAGGATTTCGATTTTATAATTTTTTATATTTTTGTAGGGTTTTAGTGGTTTTGAATGTTTTCCTGCCCTGCAACGCAATCACTTCGCAACACTAAGGTTCTTAAATGCTTGCAGTCTTGACCGAATACTTGTACAAGGACACGGTGATGAAAATAAGTACTGCGTTTGCCTCATTAAATCTGCATTATTTCATCAACGTGTACCGGGCATTCATGTAGAATGTTGACAGTAGAAGGCATCTTATCTGTGTAAGTTGTATACATGAGCACGTCAACTACTACTAGCACATGGCTGGAACGCAGATCTCAGTTTCAAAATATGTTGTACACGCGTAGGAGCTGCGGTGTGACTTTTACAAAACGCTGGTTTGGCTGAATGAGCGAGTGCTTAAATTACACATAGCAGCCTGGGCGCTATTAGACCAAGATATTTCTACGAAATTACATAGTTCGCAGCTTTTATTGAGTTAGCAGTAGTCACCAAATAGCGGTATATTTTCAAGGTGTAGCTATGCATTTATGAAACTGAACTACATTAAAAAATCTCAAGAACCACCTGAGCACTCCTATTTTGAAATTCTTCAGACGACTGGAAGTGCTGGATGGTACCTCACATGTTATTAAGTCAACCTATGAAGTACTGTAGATCTATCAGACCTTGCTTCATGCTTAAAAAATCCTCGTGACTCACTTTTACCCACGATTTTGGATTGACATTATCTTTTTCAAATTCGACTTCTTTCACACAATTGTTAAACCTGCATTGATGTGTGAAATGTGAAATAAGAGAAGTCTTACCTACATTCTACAAGTTTAAAGTATTTTAGTTTAAACATAGCCAAAAAAACGAATAATCTAAATTACCCCCGAAAAAATGTCAAATTGCCCCTTTGGGGTAATTACCGACAGGTTAAGAACCACTGTTCCAGTTATTATCTCCGCAAACACCTCAACATAATGCATGGAGCAAATTTTAGCATTTGAACGACTGTGCTAATGAGGTACGAATTTTGATTTTTCTAGTGAAAGAATATTTGTTTAACGGTTTAGTCGAATGGTTTACAACACTTCAAGTGCAATGTTCTTGTTTTTTTTGTTCTGTATGATTGAGAGGTCTGTACTTTAGTCCACATCGTCAAATCATAACCAAATCCGACTGCATTATACAATCAACTCGCAACTTTGATTTTTGACAAGTTATGGGTAATCCGATGAGTAACACATTTTTTTCACAAAACAGCAATAGAGTGATCCTAACCTGTGTAGATATCGTTGACGTTACGCATCACAAAATGCGTGTCTACCAAACAGCCTGACATTAATGAAGCTCCAGACCTGTGTCAGTTGCGCTGGCCGTTGAAAGGACGCATTCAGAAGTTCAAAGATGCCAATTACCATAGCCAGGTACCATTGCCAGCACTACCAACGCTCAAATGCAAATGGCACTAAATTTCGAAATGTGTGAACGTCAAAAGATAGTTTTTTCGCGGCTACCCATGAAGATGAGAGTCACGCTATTTAAGAAGCGAGGAACTCTAAATCGGAAATGGCAGGATAAAAATATTTAGTTTCATTTCAAAATTCGCACTGTGGCATAACTCACTTTGTAAAAAAATGTTTAGCCTCTGACTGAAGCCTTAATTCTCCTCCTGCAATGTTTGCTTTGCACCACCGTGAAGCCATGGCGATATAAGAAGAGACAGTTGGCCATGTCTTATTGATTTCCGAAATCCATTTGGGCCACGTCGAATCCAACGTTTGGAAACTCCGCCTAAAATACGCTCTGAGGAGCAAACATTTGTCATCCAAACTGTAGCACTACGCAAAGTTATTTCCCCTCCAAGGCTCTATGTCACTGACCGTCAAAGAGTGTAAACTTGCATTTAAGTCTAACCAGCAGCCCAGTTATGGTTTTCGTTGTCATATGTAGTTATTTTGATAATCTTAAATTTGAAACTTATTTATGCGATAGTCCTAGCTGCCAATTCATGTCTGTACGGCGTACTGGCAAATTTCTATGTATCCAGTGACATCTCGGTGCAAAAGTTATTTCTAGCTTTCTGTGTTTCTGCTGTTCCATTCGCATTGAACTTTCATGTGGCATCATAGTGAGGGAGTGATTAAACCAGCTATGTCCAACTGAAATTGCTTACTGAGCCAAAAATTATGTCACTGTCTTAATGAGGGCCGCACATTGAATAACATGTTATTGAGAGCGGCGCATAGAATGACTTGCTTTATCTTAGGAACTGCAACGGCAACGGCTGTTTGGCACCTTTAACCACTCCGTAAGTGTGGTTTCTTAGGCACGTTTAGTGCCAATGGAACGAGGGTATGAATCAAACTAGCAAAAGGTTTTGCACCAAGGTGTCAGCGGACACGTGGGGTGGAAATCTCTCAGCACTCAGTGCAGACGTGATAAAGTGCCATTGAGGACCACCTGCATCAAACATGTCAAATTTAATGTTATTAAAATAAGGACAGGTTGTCAGTCCGCAGGCTGCTTATACTCTGGCGAAAACCTAAACTGGGCCGCACAAAACTCTCGACTGGACCGCGTGTTGGACATAGCTGGATTAAGCAATCGTTTAGTATTAAGCTAAAAGAATTCATTCAATGCGCGACTCTCCCAATGTTGACAATTTTTGACCCAGTATAGCATTTTGGTTGGAAATAGCTGATACAAAGATTAATTGGCGCGTTGGAATCTGAAGTGGTATAGTTTGCCGTCATACTTCTACTCAAGGGCACAAGACGCAAAAAGCGTTTGGACCCTTGACGGCATGTAGGCATCGTGAAAAAATTGAAAATTCACGAGTCTGTTTGCCGTGATCGTGAACAGCACCTTCATCTTTTTGTTCAAGATCGCTCGGCTCTATCGCCAGAAGCAGGTTTTGTCGACGTAAGACATCTTAATAACATGTTTGAAACGGTGCTTGACTTCAATTAAATGGGTATGGTTAGTCAGCGCTGCTTGATCGTGCATTGCGAAATTTGCCTTTGTTGGAAGTCTGCGATTTACCGTTGACTGGCGGCGATGCAAATGTGCATAGAAATAAAATGTCAGTATCTAAACTCGATATTAGATCTCTTTTAATTAACAAAAGTCGTTCTTAGGTTAGTATAATTTTTATTTAAATTATGAATGCCATCGTAAAACCCCTTAAAGTATACTGCCAACTTTAAACGAGGTGGTAGATTTTGGAAGTGATACGATTCGTTTGTACGTAGACCGGTGATTTTTAGTAAATCATTTTGCTTCAAACCATTACACAATAGGGGTATGCTCACCTCTATTTGTGAAAGACATTCCTTCCTGTATTTGTATGTCGCCAGTTAGATTTCTACCATTGCGGTGCTGTTCATTCCAGTTAAATTTGAAACGTCGATGAGGAGACTTAAAATCTAAACGGTTCGGTAGACTGGATTAACTAAAGTATCTTGACAAATGCCAATTATTTTCGCGTTGATCGGATTTTTTCTGTTGATATGCTATGGGGTTTGTGGCATGCGTTAGGTTTCCGCCTTTTCTTGGCAACTTGTGAACAGTATTCGTGTAACTAAATCTCATTCTCTGGACATTCTCACTTGCATGGTTATGTTGCCACTCATTCACTAGTCAATAGTTTATCCCCTTATCCCTTAACACAGGGTCTCAACGTTTTTGTCAGAGGCCCACAAACTATTACACAACAGTTCGAGGGCCGGACACCCTAAGTAATTAGTTGTTTCGGGATATGTTGCATTCTGACAAATCAACGAATGTTTAGTGAATAAATTATTCATTTTTGAAAAAATGTCTTCGCGGGACGGATTTGGCCCGCAGGCCGTGGTTTGGCGACCCCTGCCCTAACAGATAGTTAAAATGCCTTAATTTGACGCTTGCCGAGTGTCACGAGTTGAGCCAGTGTCGTTTGATCGAGGGAAAATGTGGCAGGTCTCATCAGCTGTTTCATGAAAACTCTCTTCATTTGCAGTGCAGTCTGTTTTTGTTATACTTAGAAAAATGATAATTTCGCGGTAATTGTACGTGACACATTCAAGACTTCGTAAGAACACTGCGAGTTATAAGTTTTTCGTCAGCCTTTCACTCTCACCGTTGCGGGGGCTGTGTTTGTACATTAGCTGAGATCCGCCTCTGCCGTTGAGCAGTTGTGCGTTAGTAGTGAGTACGAACGTGAAACGCACGAATAAGAGGTTGATTAGGAAACGACGAGTGTGTCAGATGTTTAGTGGTGGGGTGTGTTGCAGATAGTTCCGATATCACCGAGAGTGTCGTCTGTTTTTACTCAAACCTTCACTGGCTTTCACCTTACGACCCTTTCGTGGCCGTGACATGAACTAGTCGTGTGCTACCATGTCTCGCTATGACACCACCGCTGTCGTTACTCGATGCGTTAGTTAACTGCCATAGGATTGTGCTTCGTTGTTTGCGTTTTCGTCCTGCTGGCAATTCTATCAGCATTCGATGCCGAGCCGTCATTTAAACAGGTAGAGTTCGGCATACGTGGGTCTCGTGTTGGATGAATCGTTTCTACCGTAAGTCCAAGGAAAGGGGCCAGTTATTGTGACATCAAATCAGTACGATTTATGTTTTGTAATGTAATTTCATTAGTTGTCTAGAGGTGTTAGTTTACTACATGGAGAACGCCGAACATTGCGCTCATCTGTGGTTAAATGTAGGAAAGGCATTAGTTTTGCAAAACTATTGGATTAATTGTAGATACAAGCACAGTTGAGCTAAAAAGGCAACCTTTGACCCAGTGGTTCGTGTGATGTTTTGCGTCTTTCAAAAAACTGTTTTCAGAAAACAGCAAAGTTATAACACGTTTTACTTTCCAGTGGTGTGGTTGTTGATGACAGAAAATGTGGCGAGCTAATTACTTCTTCCGGATTTTGCTGACGCTGCTGAGGTAGCAATGCCTAAACCCAATTTTTGAAATATTGTTCAACAGCCAGACTTTTTAAATTCTGAATCATGTGATGTAGAAATGCTTTGGCATCATTCAGCTTTGCAACAATTACGTATTTTTAGGAGAGCAGATAGCCGGCTAATTAACTGAAACAGGTGCCAACCTTGTGGGTCACGCAGTCGTTTTTGGCAATGAAATGAGACAAATCTGTTGGTGTGATCTGCAATTATAGACAAATTGCCATTGCTTCCCTAGCTCTTTGCAGTTAGACTTTGAAATACAAGGTTTCAGTAGAAAAAGTTAATTTCGTATGAACCTTGCTTATTACAACCTATGTTTGTCTCCAGGAAACGGACAAGAAAATACTTCAGAGGTCAAAGCGTCCAAGCCAACGGGCGTCGTACAGCCAAAACAAAAACGCAAAGCTCCTCCCATCCCGGATGGTGAAGCGCCATTACGAACTGCTCCTTCGGCGCACTCCGCTAGTGTGGGAACCAAACAGTCGCAAAATGGTTTGAATCACAGCGTGAGCAGCGCGGTCAGCGGCTGGTCAAGCAGTGTTGACGGCAGCACATCTGCAGATTTCAGCCCAAGCAGCAACAGTTACAGCACTTCGTCACTTTCAGAATCCGCATTCAAAGGTCTCAATCAATCTGAAGGCACTGCTAAAAATGGGAGTCGCACAAAACTTGCAACATCGGAACCTAACTTGACAGTGAAAGACAAACAGGCAAAAAAAGAGTACAGCAGTACAAGCTCCCTGACTGACAAAGGAACGTCGTCGGGCAAAAAACCCGCTGTAGCTAAAAAACCTGCAAGTTTAAAATCAGGTACTGCGCAAAACGTCTCCAATGGTCATGATAGAAAACTGCCTACACAGTCTGCGAGCGACATTGGTGAGGCCTCTTGGCGCGACAGTCAAGCTATTGACTCCACTCCGAGCAATTGCGTTGAAAACGCACTCCGTGCTTCGTCCAACGCCAGCCTGATTTCACCTAGTCCGGCTAAATCCGACGAGGGGGTCGAAGGAACCCTGTCTCCAAGACTGCTGTCGTTTGAATCGTCCTCGAATCTGCACCAGGACGGCAAACTCACGGCGGCACCACCAGAAAGGCCTTCCTCCCCGGTTAAACTAGACTACGTTAGCCTTGACTTCGTGCGGTCGGCGGCCGCAGAACGACG
>JGI24021J15306_10006515_pt1 | contig 14064 bp, 8 predicted proteins | sample Ectturendosymbi1_FD_15306 | JGI IMG/M metagenome (IMG submission 15306) | reverse complement strand
CCCCACCATCAACGATGCCTTGCGAATTGTGACTGGATGCCTGCGTCCTTCACCAGCGGATTACCTTCCAATCCTCGTAGGCATCCAACCTGATGAACTTCGTCACAATGGAGCAACGCTGTCTCTAGCACGTCGTGCCATGGATGGAGCCTGGACTCCTGCTCTACTCAGCGCTCACCTGTTCATCGAGTGCAGATGCCAGGCGCCTCAAATCGAGACACCCATTTGTACCCGCCGCACAACAACTCATCAGTTTATCTGACAATAAGAACATACGTCCGGCGCACAGGGCGGATCACCAATGGAATGTGGAGTGGGCGGACAACCCCACAAGACTCTGCATTTTCATCCCCGACACCGGCACCACCTCCCCGGAATGACCCTCCCAAGAAGAGCCTGGGTCCGGCTTAACCGCCTCGGTGTCGGGTGTTTCCGCTGCTGTTTGTACAACTGGTGTATGGCCTCCTCTGCGGTCTGTGAGTGTGGCGAAGAAGAGCAAACCGTCAACCATGTCGTCCTCCAATGTCCAATACATCGACCTCCTCATGGACTGCACGGCCTGACGATTCTGGACGATGAGATAATCGAATGGCTGCTCAACACCTGCCCCGAGATCTAGTGCGAACAAGCAGTGATTAGAACAACTGGCTCAAAAGAAGAAGAATTCGCTTTCCTCGAAAAAAGAACTACCTGCTGGTTTGTTCACAAATTACGGATGTGATGATGTTGAATGACGTTCAAGCTTACTTGCTCACATGCTTTCGCTTGCCAATACCTTGCTGCAAACAACTCACTGAGGTTTTTCTCTACGTCCTACAAGATAAATGTGAACCCCAAATCTCAAATAACTGTCGTTATACTTGCAACATTTCTTTTTAGGCCTGTCATTTTCAAACGCGTATTAGTCTTAGGTTGCAACATTAGTTTCCTGTTTACATCCACTTTATAACTGAATACTGTGGTCTTCATTTGTCTGATGCAAAGTAAATTAATATTTGTGCAATGCGTTTACAGTTACGTAATCATGAGATGGCACATTGGCTATGTACTGTCAGCATGATTGCACTTGAACAATGATTGTTTTTGGGTAAAGTTATGAAACTGCACTGAATTTTACTGTTATTACTTCAGTGAATAAAACTGCACTGAGCTTACTTTTTTGCTAAGCCCTTGTAAAAGTGAAACGATGCACCATGGCGTCGCGACGTACAGTTTGAGAACCATGCATGGCTCTAGGAGTGCGGCGTACACCTAATCAAGCTCATGACGTCACTTTTCCAGATCGTGCGATGAAGGGAAAATCACAAAAAAGGATTGAAAGATAATTATGAACGTTTATTTGATTTTCTGAGGCAAATTTCGAAACTGTTCTATTTCAACCTGCTTGATTTAGCTGACTTTTCGATGCATGCATCACTAGTTTCCCGTTTCATTTTTTAATGTGGCAAGCCTGGGTGTGCGCTAACATAGCCGCACACCTCTGCTTGCAATGTGTACATCGTTTCGAGTTTCGTCAATTAATTGGCACTTCAGGTGGATTGATCATAACGGCTCACACAAACCCGTTTCTGTTTTGTTCCCCAATATTTGTACATACAACCGTCACACAATAAGCAAAAGTTTTCTTGCGTAATTTATGCGCATTCTGAAGTCTTGCGTAGTTTAGCAAGTTTCAAACTGTCATCCCTGGGTGTTCGCATTTCAAGGTGCATACCTTCTCTGCTCGATTGCTATTCGATGAGACTTTCTCGCAGCCTGGTGTTTTGCAATTGTGAACTGCCCTGTCCTAGCAATGAGTGTGTTTTATTCCACTGTTTTAATACGCAGCCTTACATTTTTGCAGTTGTGAACTGCGCTGACGTAGCGCTGAGTGTGTTCTACTGCCCTGTTTCAATGCGTTGCCGGATATTTTTGCAATCATGAACTGCTCTGTCTTAAAAGTTGACTGCACTGTCAAGGAAACGTTGGCAGTATCTGTTTGTACGTTTTATGTGCTTCTACTTTTTATTGATACACCAACTGAGCTTTAGGCATTCAGTAAATTTAACCTGGTGTCTTCGGAATAACAAGATGCTCTGTCTTAGCGTTGAATATTGTGTTTTCTCCCGTCTCCAAGGTTGGAGTGCTGAAATTTCTATTCAATGCAGTGACATTGTACAACAACAAGGAGAATGCGTACAGAATAATATGCATGTTGTTTCAACAAACTTCGCCAAAACGTTGGTTTGCAAACGTGAATATGACGTCATATTGTGACGTCACAAGCAAGCTATAACCAGTAACAATGACTACGGTACGCCACTGCTCAATACTAGAATATGTTNGGGGGATATACAATCAAGTAGTCGCCCCGGACATCACTAGACGTCTGCACGCCACTGGGTTAATGTGAGGAAATGTTCCAGACTCTGTCTTCAAAAAAATATTCATATTATCTACAAACTAGCTTCATATAGAGCAGGGTTTCCCCAAGTGTGTACACCGATGCTCGGTACATGATGTTCTCCGAAAGACGGCTTTCTAAATTCATACAAAATTTGCTATAATGTTCACGCACTGTTCAGAAAAAACAAAACGTAATATCCTTGGCTTAGCCTTGAAGGAACATACGTGACATCACAATTGTCTGAATCCGTAAAATGTTTGTTAAATTTCTGTATGCTACATCGCAATGGTTTCCGTTGAAAAGTTTGTGAAGAGTAGAATTTCGCCTTCTTAAACTACGCGTGCCGCGGCCAAATCCAGAATTTATTAGTGTGCCGTGACGATAAAAAGTTTGAATAGCACTGATATGGAGTAACGTATTCACGTCTTTATCTTATAGTTCAAACCTTATTTGCATCCATGTTAAACAATAGTCGACGACAATGTTTCACCGCATCAAAAACTTTTATGTTTTGTTGATGTTAGTTTTGTGGTATACTTTATGAGAAATTTCAAATCACTGCTTTGATTACAACGCGTGTCCCTTTTGGCGAAAAAAACTTAAAATATTTTTTCGTTTACTTTCACATTGACATGTACTTCCCCCGCAAAAATCCTCCACGATACTTCTCGGTTTTCGCTGTCACTTAAGTTATAAACAAAAAATTAACAGCGTTGAATGGATTTCCTTCCAACACAGCTTCTGCTTGGATTCTAAATATGCTTTTGTTCCATTGATGTGACTGCCAGAGGCGTACCTAGATGTTTGAACCAGGAGGGAAACACAGCTGAAGGGGCCCGAACTGAGGAAGAATTGAAAAATAATTGTAAATCGGGATGTGGCTGGTTATGCTAAAAACCAAAATCACTGGAAAGCACTCCCAGAATCTTCCGAAAAACGCAAAAAGAACAACCTCCGAAAAAACAAAATAATACTAAATACCAAAATAGAAACTAAGTGGGGGCCCGTTTTTTACACTTAGCTTGCCAGGGGAGGGGGCAGTTCGCATCCCTCCCCAGTGGTGACTGATACAAACCATTATATGAGATCTCATGATATTCATAGAAACTTGTTTTTTGGTCATCTGCACTTTCCAAATTTATAACTGACACAGTCAATAGCATAGGCGTAAGGGGCAAGAGGGCTATGGCCCTCCCCAAATTTCTAACATATCTTGTCATTTTGTGCTTCTGAGAGGCGGTGTCCCAAAAATTGCTGTTGCTCCCTTAAAGTAAAAAGATTTAGCTTCCCCCAAAATTTTAGGCTGGCTACGCCATTGGTCGATGGATATGCAGAAAATCAAAGTAAAACGATTATTTTTCAGGCAGAATAAGCATTTGCAACATTAATGATAGTTGCTGATCAAAACACTTTGGATGTTTTCAGTTTTAGTTGTTTGGATTTGTGTAGAGTTGTTGTTTCTATAAATAATGCACTATTTGATAAATAAATTTTATTTTTCTGAGTCATCGGCTAAAAGTAAGATGACGCACCAACTCAAAGTGGAAGTAAAAGTAGAATTACATTAACAAGAGAGAAAACTAATTTTTTTTCAAGGTGAATTGAATCACACAACTGGTGACACATAGCTTTGTCGATAGACTATTGTTTAAAACTAACACCAGGCAGCGATGAATCAGTAAAGACCCTGAGGTTTGTCGATTGTGAAGCCAAGTAACGCGGTCCGTAAAAACTTTTCAGTGACATTCGATGGTGCATGTGATGATCTAACCTCCCTGCGGCACTAGTTACGACGTTACAAAATTTGCTTTTTTAGGAAAAATGCTGCATTTTTCTTAACGTTTACCGTTACTGGTAAGCAGCAAGTCTTTATTGAAACATTCGTTCTCAGCAGCAAGCACAAGAGAAGCTGTCGAAATGTCTAAAACGGTGACATTTACAGTATTCTGAACTCTAACTCTGTTTTGCACGCAATGCGCAACGTGAAAGGTGCTCCACAAAAAGTTATCGCAAATCTTATCTTTATCAAGTCAGGCAAAAGGTTGAAGCAGAACTAACTTTAGTTGTATTGAAACTGTTTCTCAGTGATGCGTGCAAAGTAAGAAAAAAGTTGGCACATTTGTCGCTGACCGTGAGCGAGTATTATTGAATGAGTAAACTTGGGTTTCATTCACTAATTGTGCAGCTCTACAGAAGGACTTTTTAAAATCTTAAACTTTATCAAAACGTCATCGCTAAAAAGAAAAGTTAGACAAGATGATAAAGTTGAGTTTTATTTATTGATTATATAGTTCTATAAAAAGGCTTATCAAAATTTTAGATTATTTTGAAAATTCATCGCTGAAAAGAAACGTTAAGCAATTGGTTAAACTGATATTTGTCAACAGAGTCTTTTCTACAGTTGAAATGTATTGATTTCTAGGTTGTGAAACGATACTTTGCGGTAAAGAATATGAAAGACTTTCCGAAGTATAATTGTATAAGAATTTTTCAAGAAGAATTACCTCATTTTGCAGAAACATTTATCAACTTGATTTTATTTACTCACTGCCGGGTTCGCTAATTCTAACATAAAGATGCAACTCTTTTTCATAATGTGCGCAATATGTCGTGTTGCCAGCGCCCAACAACCGTACGGATTTTATCCAGGAAGTTTGCAAAACCTGCTCAACACCATCGGCATGCCTCCTTTTCAAATCCCTGAACAACTGCAGTTTTCCGCTGATCCACAAGGCACGTAAGATTGTATGTGGCATAACCTCATGCGTGGCCAATCAGCATATTTCGCCAGCTCTGCTTCTTGTGTTTGCTGTTTCATTTCCATTAGGCGTTTTTAGAGGAATAAAGCATGGTAACTCAGATTTTTCTTGAGTATTATTGCAACTGCATAATCAGTTGATCGAAATATGAAATATTTCTATTGGTTGAAAAATATGTATCAAGTACAACGGTCTCTCTTAGACTAATTAAAGATTCGAAAAGCTGTAAAATATTGGTATTCAGCATAACTTGTTGCATAATTACAAAAACGATTTAGAAAAAAGTATGCACTAAAGCAGAGATGGGGTAATGGATACCACAGTATTTTCAAAATAAAATTAAACGACCGTCCGTCAGATGAAGTGTGACAAATGGGTAATGGTTTCGATTGAAAGGCAGGCCAATTACATCTTTCCANNNNANNAAAAAAAAAAAANAAACACTAGCTACAACCACTTTATTTGCCCCGGTTTTCAAAGCAATAACTGAAAAATTAATTGAAACCTTCATCTGATGCACACAGTATATTGCGAAAAAAGCAATCGAATTTGGATTGCGTATCTGACAAAATTGTTGCATTCGTTTTGTTGTTGATGCAACGGAAAGGCAAAGATATCAACTAAACTCTTTATTTTTTGTGCAACTGGGCGCTTACTATATTTTTCTATGTATTTTTTTCTCAATAACAACAACAGCTCCAAACCTACATTAGCACCCAGATTTATTCACAACAACAGTCGCATTGTGGACCACTTCTCGCAAAGAGTTCGCCTCGGGAAAGATACGTCTGACAAAAAATATGACCAGAGGCAAATCATGCAGAAGAATCTCATGACACGAGTTCAATTTTCTTGCGCCATGGACTGTGTCATTCCTCGCAATGATGTCAGGCCACCACAGCCTGATTTACGTAACCTACGAGCAGACTATACAGAAAAAAGTGATTCACCTCTGTCGTCTGCATGATTCAGGGAGATTTAGCCAAAATCTTTGGATACAATGCGATCAGAGCTAAAGCTTTCGATTCTGATAATGGCAATTTGCTTATTTTTTAGAATATAATGAAACTGAGAAAACGTGAAGAATGGCACAGCAGTGGTAAAATGCGGAATACCTTTTGCTTGATTACACATGAAATGACACTGTTTGCATACATATGCGTAGATTAAACAAAAGCAATCGAGTTATGATGTGGTATGTTGCCTTTATGAATGAATTGTAAGCGAAGTTGTAATAAATATGACAGGACAAAACTTCGCTGAATCCTTGTCTGTTTAATCTGCTTTAAAAAGAAAGATATTTTTTCCTAGCTGAAGGCAACCGAAATATCGCAACAAAAATTACAATTAGGTCTGCAATTTATGAAAATGGGTGTCAAAATAGATAATAATTCATTTGCCTTAATAACCACAGCGAACTTGCAGAAGGTGTTCATTCTGATGTTACTTGTATTTGACTTGAGTTTGGAAAACAGCGATAGCAACGTTTGGAACAACTTAAGCATTGCACGAGTATTTTATGGAATCGATAATAAATATTTCTGCTTTTCACCTAGTCGCTCCTAAAAATGAAAAAAAATCAAGTTGAAATAGACCCTATTTTCGGAAACAAATTATTTGGGAAGTAACAAGCAAAAAATACAAAACAACATTTTTTTGTAAACAGCTTTTGAATGTCATAAACTGTCGAAAGCCTTATATGGTTATAAAGAGTCAACACTTTTATTGATTCATCCAACCAAAAAGAATATAGATTTTCTCATTAACCAATCTGAGTTTCTTGTCATACTTTGATTTATAAACTGAATGGTAAGAAAAACTCAAAAACGCTGAAAAAACTCACCATGGTGTGTCAGGTAACTTTTTAGAACGTCTTGCATTCAAAATCAACCTGCAATGTTCAGCACCAAACAAAGAACTTCACACCTGATTTACTAAAGTTTGCTTTTGCGACAGTGGTGCACAACTACAGTTTTACTGAATGGTCGACACACAAAGAATGCAATAAAGTTTGTGGCGGAGGGATGTTGGAAAAGCAGCGGAACTGCCTTTCTGGAAGCGGTATGAAGGTGCCAATCAACATGTGCGTCGCAACAATCGATGAAAAGCTTTCATCAGATCAGCTGAAAAAAAGGTTTCTGAGGGGATCAAGTTCGGACACGGAGGTTCAGCTTGTTCAATGTAACACTCAAATATGCAGTGAGTGAAACCCAATTGTTTTCTTGAAGAAAGCTTTCTTTCCACATAGCAACGCGCACGTGCAATTTACAAATTTCTGTTATTACTTTTGTGCCCCTATATTCTAGATAGATGAACCAAAGACCGAAAGCCTTTCGATATAAATCTTGTTCAAACTGTGCTGAGTGATTGGATCTACAACTAGTACTACTGTTGTTTTATAATCACATATTCGCGTTTACTGAAAATTTACTATCTAGCTAGCCAAATAAAATTTCATTCAAATTGTAGAGTCTGGCAAATAACAAAAAGTATAGCAATATCAGTTGTACTCTGCGACATGCATCATTCATCCCAGGGTCTGATCCAAGGAGGACGAGGTGTTTGGGGCGATCGCCACCCCTAAAATCTGGGGAAGTAACTTTTTCACCAGAATTTTGTACAATTCGGAAAAAAGCATTCGCGATTTGAGGCCATTTTGTCGTCCATTGTTTTGTCACAGCAATGTTGCTATGTATACGTCATCTTACCTACAGCAGCGAAGCCGTTATGAGACTCGACTAACAAATGTTATTGAAAGCCTGGATCCGCCATTGAGTCATGCTTCACTGAAACATGGAGATATTTTTAACAATTATTGTTCAACGAAAAACAACGATAAAAGTGAAAGAATCAAGTCAGTGTGATCTTTGCGACTGCGTAAACTTTTACTGCTTTCTGTCTACTAGCTTCGTGACTGCCGTTTCAGCTATATCGACGTGGAGTTCGTGGGAAACCTGCTCTGAGGAATGTGGAGGAGGTGTTCAAACCTCAACCAGGATATGTATGAACAGCAAGGACCAAAGCTTGTGCAATATTCGCAAAAGCAGATGGAGAGGTTGCAATATGCAAAACTGCTGTGAGTTTTATCATCTTGGTTGATGAGTGAGCATATTGTATTGCGCTCTTTCCATGAAAAAATGTATAAGTGTTTCCAGGCTCTAGCAATGTGTTACTCTGTTCAAATAAGTTTTCAAACAAGAGTAGCCTAACGTTAGCCCATGCAATTTCGAGCAATTGCGGTTGAAATGCAATGAGCGAAACAATCATACTGCTTCATGTCTAGAGAAACAAATACTAATTGAGCGCTTTAACAAAATCAGTCACATTTGATTGAAATGTTAGTTTATTGTTTACAGACAATTTGACTTCATGGAGTGTATGGGGAGATTGCTCGAGACCATGCTCCGGTGGAACACGAACGAGAACAAGATCGTGCAGAGTCAACTTGCTTCCCGAATCACAAGTTTACCTTTCTTTAACAGCTGTGCTCAGAAACATAGAACAGCATGCGTCAAGGTTGGTACTGCAAGCCGTTCCTTGTATAGAGATTGTCAACGGAAGATAAAAGATCTTCTTCTAAAACAGGCCATGGGCGTCGAAAGAATTTTTTCCAGGGGGGACCAGTAGGGGATTTTCCCAAAATTTTTTTCAGGGGTGGGGCAAAAGTGGTGAATATTGGTTTTTACCCTGGAAATTTAAAAAGCAACCTTTTTTGCTAATAATTTCAAAATCCAGAAGGGGCCAAGGTCCCCCCCTTGCTCCCCCCTTCCGACGCCCATGAAACAGGCGCTGCTTGTTGTGAGAGTGCGATCTTTGATAAGATACTGATTAGAAACGCCTTTTGATAGAACCCCTGCTTGGCTTGCGAGGAACAAGCGCTATTTCGATGAATATCAAGAGGCGTGTAACCTCCCTAAACGAGAAATGGTCTCCTGCAACGAAGCGGAATGCAGTCCGAATACCGGTAAAATACAATTTTGTTTTTTGTGCAAGTACATTGGTTTTTACAATACAGTTAGCAAATCTGTGGTTTGTGAGAATGCCAAAGCGAAAAACTGAAGCACATGGAGAAAAAGATATTTTGCAGATAATGTCAAAATAATAATGAAAACTAGCCCCAAGAATTTCTTCAGAACGCTTGGAAAAGAGCTACTGACAAGCAGAATAACTGTGTATTATTTGCTCTCGCTTTTAGCACTTTGATGTACATTTGGTATTCATGCAGAAGGTAACGAAATTTACGAGTTGCCACAAACTCGTGAAGTATTGAGATTGTTTCAAAATCGGTTGGAAACCACATCGTTCGCCAGTTAAATGCGTCTTACAACAGTGAAAAATTTTTGCAGTTTGTCCAGCAAACCAGCGGTTCTTCTCCTGCCTTCCTTGCGTCAAGCATTGCAACCCATACAGCGCCTACAACACATTGAGTTGGAGCGAAAGCCTGAGCTACAGCACTGGTTGTAACTTCTGTGTACCGGGATGTGCTTGTCCTTTAGCAGCACCTTTTCTAGGGTTGGATAAAAGATGTTACAGGTGAGCTGCTACAGTACTGTTTTTATGATTCTAATTAAGTGTCGAAGTATCTACAACGTACCGAAAATCGTGTTGTTTGAGATTATTCCTTTCTGAAAAATGCAATGAAGATTCAGTAGTTTACTAATAGCGACAGTGTAAAGAATAGAAGTTCATAAATCAAGCTAGTTTGTGAAGTATACTTTTGCTATTTTCACCACCCTGTGTATAAAATGCTTGCACCTAAAAAGAGAATGTCATGGTAGATGAAAATATTATAAATTTGAGTGTGCTTCCGAAAAATGGCAAATATGAGTTGCCGTTTCCGCANGGCATCTACTGAGCCCTGAACGAACAGTCAAAAACAGCGAAAGTCGTAGCTCAGGTACTGTATTAANAGAAATGATTTTTTTAAATAGAACGAGCAGAACCCTGGAAAGAGAATGAAATGTGTACGTTTTAAAGACACAATCATACGTTTTTTTTCAAAAAGTTTATTTCAAAAGGATCTCAATGCTGTCATTTATACCGAAAATAAAAAGGATTTTTAACACCCAGAGTGATGTTGTTGTTTGCTAAGTATTCAAAGCATGTGCCCTCGGACTACGTCATCGCCTAAGGAGGAGGCATCTTTTCCGAGGAGCGGATCAGAGTCAACAAATCCGCTTTTAGTTGCTACCACGGTTACAACATCTCAAGCACCTGCAACAGGTAACACGAGTTTACTTGCTTGCAAATTAATTTCTGTCCATGTCATGATCTACAGATTTGTGATGATAAAAGCACAGTATGAAATTAGCTCTGACTTAAAGTAGCACAGGCTTAGAAGCACGTTTAAATTTGCTCTAAAAACTTTGAAAGTAGAGCATAAAAATTCTTGTCAAAACTGAAAATAGATGAAATTCTTCAAATATCATTGATAAAATTATCGTGATAAGATGAGGCAAATAGAATAGTTGTAAAAGCGTATTTTGTAAAAAATTCTGCTGATACCTTTTGCGAAAACTTTACTGATAAATTTCTTCATGATCAAAATTTTTCAAAACCTCGTGAACGTTTCTTCCTTAGCGAATAACGTCACATAAAACACCAAACCATCAAATGTTGCTTTCAAATCAACTTGATTTGGAGAATTTTATGTAAGGTTCAAACAACTTTTTGCTAAGGTGTTTTGTTCCCAAAACGCATTTATCTCATGAAGCAAATAAAATTCCAAAAGCCTGGATTATTTGATGCAACTGCAAGCAAAATAACTTAAAAAAGAATATTTTTTTGCTCGATAAAATCAAAAACAAAAAACTTGTATGTTCTAAACATTTTGTAAAGCTAAAATAGTGTTTACTTGTCAATTTCATGGAAAGATTTGTGGGCAAAGTCATCACCAGTTGCTCCAAAAGCCACAGAAACTACAAGTGGAGTGATCTCAGATAAAACAGGCTCAGTTCAAAGCGAAAAAACAGGTATGCTGAATAAGTTGCAATTTTAATTTTGCGTAAACTCTGTTGCAACTTGAGGTAAAATAAACAGGAAAGAAGTGACATTCGAAACAACGCATCGCTCGAACAGTTTGAGCGAGAAATTAGGGCAATTGCTTGGTCTCGCAAATATTTTCCTTTATGTTTGGTTACACAAATAATGAATAAACACTAGGAAACCATCATTTTATGAAGCATAAAACACATTTTATTGATTAGAATAAGATGTAAGGACTGATGATGCGTAGTTTTACGTGAAATCGATTTCCTATCAAAATTTTTGATTGATTCCTTGCTTCTTTCACCTGTGGAACGAAGTTACTTGAACGCATTTTATTGCTATCATATAGGGCTAGCAACGGCAAAAAATGTGTTCTGCACCTCTACCACCTTTGATTCAATTAGTTTTTGCTTACAGCTCCTTCACTTTGGACTGAATGGAGCACGTGCACGCACATTTGCGGTGGTGGTATGCAATATGCAACACACAAGTGCTTGCAAACTGGTGATTGCACAGGACTATTTTTCAAGGAACAGCGTTGTAACACGCAAGATTGCTGTAAGTATCTGTACAAAGATTTACTGTGCTCTCAATATATGTTTGCTACCCTCAGATTACTGCAACGGTACATTGCGTGACATATTTTCGGCGTAATGTTTTCTGAAAGCCAACTGTTTTGCACACAGCACTATCTCCTCATAAAATCGACAGAGTTTAAATTGTTTTTACTCGATGGAATTTGAAACATTTTTTTCACCCAACAGTTGTTCCCCAAAGACCTTTACCGTTTGCGGAAAACATTGGCGGAATGGACATGGCAATCCTGATGGTTTGCAACAAACTAAACGGACTGAAGTAAAGAAAAAAAATTGATGATGCGATATAACATTTGTGAAAAGTACTTTTAAAATCCAAGCATGTATTAGCTTAGGTAGAATTTCCACCATTTTTCATTGGAAATTGAACTTACAGCAAAACCAGACGAGCATTACACTATGCTGGCTCACAACCTGAGGGGGCAATTGCCACCCCCAGTTATAATGCCCCCTCTGATAATACTACAACAACACGTTACAATCCTTTTGTTCTCTCCGAAAATATCAGAGGGTTGCGGCCCTGACACTTTATCACAGAGGCTAACGTCTGTTTCAAAAACATTTACACTGAAGTAACTTTGTCCAAGAAAGCGCTATCAAAGCAGGATGGCCCAAACTAGTAAAAAAAGTAATTTTGTTTTTGCTTGTACATTAGCGCTTCTTTTCTGTTTAAACCTCATCCTCAAGCATGTTACTGATGATTTACACTTTCGATAATTGGAAACCGGAGCCCAAATTCCCCTTTGCACTGCATATTTAGAAAGGTGTCACGACACCTTTCACTTCCTTCATTGTTTCATCTTTTTGCTGTGGCTNNACTCAAACCAAGTTTAATAAAATTTTAGTGTTCTTGTGCCACTAATATTTTAACCTAAGCTGGATCACTATTGGCAAGTATACTGTTCACAATGTCTTGATGACGAAAGCTGCGATATCGTGTTAAGCTACAGCGTTACGTACGTAAAAAAATTAATGCAATTAAATTCTTGACTAAAATCAAACTCACTGAGATAAATTTGCATTCTGTCGTCATGTATGTGGTTTGAAAAGTTGTATGTATAGAAACAACCATTTCGACAAGAGAAACCTAGCCAGCATTTTTCCAAGCTGTACACTAAGGACTCTCCTGAACTTTTGTTCTGCTATTTTGCCGAAAACGAAAAATTTTGTAAGCAGGCTGTTCATTTACAGATAACCTGGGAGAATGGAGCAGTTGGAGCAAATGTTCTTTAGTCGGCATCAATTGCACCAAAACTAGAAAAAGACTTTGCCTACCTTCAGTCCTAGAGAATGATGATGAATACTACGGACTGATTGCAGCAAAAGAACTGGGCGAAAGGCAAGAAACAGCAGGATTTTTTTCAACAAATAAATAAATATCAGAAAGAAATTCCACTTTAGTGAAATCAAGTGAGCAAGTGTCATCAGGTGATTTTGTCTAGGTGTAACAGAACAAACTGCAAATCAACTACCATCTTTTCATGAAAAAGTCTACAATATTCTTTTTTGATTGTGCTTGATATGCAGGTCGGTGAACAACAATTCACAGCACTCGCCCATATCTCACCAAGTCGTGGCGCATTATGTTGGTCAATACCAACAATGCAAACAACAAAATTTGGAAGAGCTCACCGCATGTGAGGAGAATCGGTGTACAAAACCTACGACCCCTGCTGGTAGAACCAGGTTACGAAAATGCCCGATGGGCATACTCAAGACTCTCTTGGGAACGTTTGACTGCCGTAAGTATATCACGATCCTTTTTTGAATAAGATTATAAACTTATTGCAGGTATTGCAGCTATAAATATGCGCTTGGTAGGATAAGTGCCTGCATGGCATCATATCAAACACATCCAGTAGCCTTTCATTACTCAAAACCACTGCAAGTGATCATCGAATTATCGAATGGTTAAGGACATTTAATTAGAAGCGGTAGATGGGCAACGGGTTGTGCATTTCTTGTTACAATTACACAGTTGTGTTTGGAGGCGATAGGAATACAACCAATGTAACTATGTCGAACTTACAGATTCCTGTATAAAGTAGCTTCGTTTTAAAGGGTTATCTTATTTTATGATGTTAAATGATAGACTTGCCCTTGTTTAGACGTTGCTCTTGTCATCACTTTTGTTTTGGCGAACCATTTTTTCTCCTCTCATTTATCGCTCTTTCCTCCCGATTTGTGTTTTAACTTATTGCTACTGGTTGGTTGGTTTTGTCTCATCACATCTAGTGCCTTTTACTACTTGTTTGTGCTTACTCTAAATGCTTATTTACGGTACTGTCAACGCTAGCTCAATATGTTTTTCACGCAACCATTGTCTTTGTTTCGT
>JGI24021J15306_10006512_pt1 | contig 14066 bp, 7 predicted proteins | sample Ectturendosymbi1_FD_15306 | JGI IMG/M metagenome (IMG submission 15306) | reverse complement strand
CCAACCACTAGGCCAAAGTGTTTCGTTGAAGTTTTCATTGGAAACTAGACTCGAGTCCGAGTCTTTTGAGCCTTTGATCGACTTTCTAGCGTTTCTGGTTCGAAAGTTACAATCTGGTTCAAAAGTTACGATTCTGGTCCCTAGAATCAGAGAAACCGGGTCCTTACAGGTCTATACCAGATACCTAACATTTTCCTTAAAAAAAAACTGAACTAGATGTTTATTGGGTAAAACAATAAGTTTTATAATGTGTTTGTGCAGGCTGAGGAACATTTGATTAAAATTGCCAAAGAAAAAGGCTGGAAGAAAATGCAATATGGAAAGCAAAATATGAGTGAAGGTCTTGTCAGCATTGTGTCTAGCAAAAATTCAGCTGCTATTGTAGAGGTAACTTGTTTGGTTTTGCATACAGTACAGGTACATTAATGCAATTTTGGATTAAATTGTTTTTCTGAAAACTTATGTTTTCGTGTAAAAGTATTGATATGGCTTGACTTACACCTTTATTTGAAGCACAAGCACTGCACGCTTAGAACCCCATTGCCAATTTATTTAAGCACCCACAAGAACCTATTTTATGCAGTTTTGTTTCTTGTAGATATCGTTACATTTCTAGGCTATCTTATTGTATGGTCGTATGGTCACTAAAGTATATGGACTAGATATTATCACATAATTCTACTTACTGTACACTATTTTTCAGGTGTATGTGTTGCTTACATTTGATCTATGCCAAATTATTTGCTTTTGCCCTCCAGCATCTTTTGATGCTACATGCTGTTGCTTATTAACACCTTTGCTGCTGGTAGTTTTAGGTGAAATCCTGATTTCTAATGTCTCTTAGCAACTCCATAACCCACCAGTCTATTGTTCTTCATACACCGGCAGTGAAGGTGTTAAACTTTTTTCATCCTGCAAATAGAATGTGATTGCAAAACACAGGCCATGTGTGGTAGAAATATACAGAGCATTGTAAATATGAAACTGCTTTTTCAGTTTTTTTATAGTGATCAAACCGTCTCTTTTATTTCTTGATATAATCTTGTGTTCTTCCAGTAAAAGTTGTAGAAGTTTGCTTTTAGTGTATTTCTATTCACAGTTTTCAGATGAACTTGCTGCTGTTGTGATATACTTGAACATTAAATTCAGCACCAATTTTTTCCTGGGTATTTAGGTGAACTGTGAAACGGATTTTGTGGCCAAAACCAACGAGTTCCAAGGAGTCGTAAATGATGTTGCTCAAACTGCTTTGACAAATTTCGCTAAAGAAGGCAAAGTACTATTGACTGTACAGTCAAACATTACATAATGTTTGACTATGTTATATTGTGTGCTGTTGTGTTTAGTTTTTGTGGGTTTTATGTGTTTTTGCTGCTCTGCTGGATCTGACTGTAATGCCAGTTTTTGCTCATTTATGGAAAATATATGTTTACGTTAGTCCATTTGTTTTGGTTCTAGTGTACTTGTGTTGTTATGTTAATCACTTATTGGGCAACACCAAAGCGCAAATGCGTGGAGCCCCAAGCAGTGCTGTTACTGATTCTAAACTGGTGTTAGTTTGCCCTGTTGCTGATTTTGTTAACCTTGCAGAGATCAGTCATTCCTGATGAATTGCTTGATTTGACAGTACCTGGCAAAGACAGCAGTGTGAAAGATACAATTGCTATATCAATTGGTGAGGCTTCCTTGCTTTTATGTTAAAAATCATTTGCTGAAACAGTCATATTTGACAATTGGCTCTTAAAAGACACTAGATAGGATATCGATTGTACCAAGCAAACTGTTGTACACACTTCCATTCTGTGAAATGTTGGCACTGCCTGCTGTAATGATAAAAATGTGATAAAGTCTTAAGGTCAGTGACATATTTATGTCTGGAAGTTCTAATGTCTGCACCTATACAGGATTAATTCTGACTGTGAAATATTGCATGTTGGTCTTGACCTTGATGTGAATGTCTACATAAAGATTAATTGAAAGTGCATGTCAGGCACCTATGCTCAGAAGGTTATGTTGTTAATGATCCCATTGCCTTGCTTTGGCCTGCAATAGGTAATAAAGGCTGTTGTTCTGCATGACACTACACAGTTGTGCCCAACGGTTATAAACAGCGAATTGCTAAATTCTGAGCAAAGACAAGCATTTGTTAAGGGCTGGGGCAGAGGTCTCAAACTCAATTCGCTCCGAGGGTCAAATTAGGACCTATGAAAGTAACCCGAGGGCCACATTATGATGCTGATGCAACAATGGCAGTATCTGAACCTTGTTAGGAACACCTTTTACATCTTATTTCTTGCAAAATGCATCGTGAGTAATATGCAAATCATTTCTAGCCGTTTATACGTCCTTTTTGGAGAAACTTGTTTACTCGCTGTCGAGAACTTAATACCAGTGAATAAAATAAATAACTTAAATCTTGCTTAGATGAAAATTCCCAAAATGCATAGCGGGCTGTACAAAATGCCTTTGCAGGCTGCATGCTTGAAACCCCTGGGCTAAGGGTTCCCAGCCATCGTGTGAATTTGGCAAGGGTGCTTTCAGAGTGTGATATTAGCCCTGTATCAACCTGTTCCATGCATGTGTAAATCTGAAAAGGAATGTGTTGCCAACAGCAACATGTGTATCTGTCAGGTTGAATTCGGCTATTGTCTCAGTGTTGCAGTTTTTCTTGTTGATATTCTGAACTACCTGAAGTAAAGGCCGGTTTAAACCAAACGCAACACGCGAAAGTTGGTTTCTTTTAATACCATGGGAAATTCCCCATGTTCACATCGCGCTCGCTTCGCAAATGCTGCGCCACTGTTGCGCGAGGAGCGACGCGTTCGCTGTTCGCGTGGGTGCCTGGGCAATTGTGGTATGGTATCAGCAAAATTCCCAAAACACTGGTAAAGTTGTATTGACTATAAGCATAATATGGCGTATTTACTTTCAGCTGGCTGTAGGTTAAGTCAAAAAGGAATCAAAGGTTTGTTTCAGTGAAGGAGAAAGTATCTAGTTTTTCGCATGTCAGAAATCAGTCATTTCAAGTTTAAATTTTGTCAGATACCTACTTCTCTATTCTTTAAAGGGTGAATGGTAGTATGTGGTCTACCTTTAGAATGTGGCCAACGTAGTGTGTCACCACACGATCCAGACATGGATTAAATGGAGTACATAGCTCTTCCTATATAGGGAAAGGTCAGGTATATATTTATGTATATAAACTTCCTCAGCGATGCATGCTAACCACAATGCATGATTCATCGCGAGTCGCGACTAGCAGCACATACTACGTAATTTTAGCGTTCAATCTAAACGGATCTCCGCGCGCAAAACTGGTAGTGCCTCCGCTTTAGGTTTGCTTCGCGTTTGGTTCAAACCAGCCTTGACATCAGCACGCGGAGGTAATTTATATGGATATTGGCCAATGTAAATTTTTTGAGGAAGCTTGATGGCGTAACTGCATATGTGAAGCCACCAACTTGTTGTATGTGACAGGTAAACTGAAAGAGAATATTCTGATCAGGCGAGCTCATGTATTGAATGTCCCACTTACACACCACATTGGAGTCTATATTCATCCGTCCATGCTACAATCAAAGTCAAGGCCACACAACGCCGGAACTTACGCTGCGATGGTTTCGTTTTCTGTTCGGGAAGAAGGTACGCTCTGCCAGACTGCAATTAGCTATTCTAGATAGTCTGGCATTGTCACCACATTTTTTCGGCCTCCGCACTGAGCCACCAAACGCTGCGCAATATTCACCGCAGTTTGTGCCTCTCACGTCAGTCATCAGTTGCTGCGCGTATCATGCGTTGTTGTCCTTCGGTTTGTTGAGATCATGCGTTTGAGTTAAGAGCTGACATCCTCACGCCTTTCGCGTAGAAAGTTTGTCACTAACGTGGGCTAAACGGGAAGTATGATTTTTTAGAAGTCCCGTTGAAGAACTAATGTGTGAAGGGATAAATACTGAACGAAACGTTGTGTTTGGTTCACTGTATGTTACTTAGTCTTGTGAACGTGCACTTTGGGGTTCCTTCGTGTTTTTGAGGGGTTACGCCGTAAAAGAACTATGACGTTACAGCGCTGACGAAAACATCATGTTACCCTTAGACAAAAATCAAACACTACGGTAAAGGTAACGGTGTTTTCGTCAGCGCTATCATAATTTTTTGTGTACTCAGCATTCAGTTGTTGTACAGTACAACATGTGCTTCTTGATCTGCGGAGAAGAAACAAATCACTGTGCATGCAACTTGGCTTTTTTGTGGTTGTTTTCAGGAGCGGAAACGGCGCATACACTGAAACAAAAAGGGAGAATGCTGGCTCAGCACGTGGTGGGAATGCATCCCACAAGTATTGGAACACCTCCCGGTAAGTTTCAGCGTTCGGCAGAAAAGCAAAGCTATAAAAATTATCTTGTTCTTTGAAAAAACGTTTGAACCTAGGCAAATCATAACTATCTGTTTTATAACTTGTTATTTTGCGGCATTTCATGGATCGTGTCGTGATGTAGTTCTAGATCACCGGTCTGAAACTTATAGTAAGAAAAGTGACAATTTGAACCGAAGAAGTTGACCAGGCCACGAGTCAAATAAGCCTTTGCAACACACATGCATCTTTGTGCGCCTCAAGTTCCAACTTGTCGCTAGGCTTGAATGAGAAACGTATAAGGTCTCTAAACATCCTGAACCAGGTCACTGACAGCAACAAAGTATTTTTTCACTCTAGGAAAGGGATCGATTTTTCTATGTTTACATCTCCGGTCAAATAATAGTTACACCAGTGTTTCCCAATTGGAGATCCACAGAAAGGTTTTGGGGGTCCATGGCCTTTGTATATATACACCAGTGTTTCCCAATTGGGGATCCACAGAAAGGTTTTGGCGGGTCCATGGCCTTTGTATATATATATAAGACGAATGCAAAATGGCGAAATGCCAAACTATTCGCAGTGGAGGTCTCGCTTACAAAACGCGACAAATCGAGCGCAACTCCAGAACCTAGGCTACAGGGGAGCACAGGATCTGGCGCACATGAAAGGACAGGTTTATTCACTTTAACAAAGTTATGCAGATTGTTATTTAATCCAATTCAGTGGGAAATTTGATACATTTTGTTCTTCTTGACTAGCTCAATCTATACGAAGAGAAGTTTCTGACAGAGCACATCTCACATCATCCACTGATTCAAGGCGATTTCTGTGTGTAATTTTGATGAGAAGCATGTTAGAGAATCAGGACTTGCAAAAATATTTAAAAACAGGAAAAAGCGAACAGAATGCAACTTAGCAACATTAAGACACGAGCCGATCATTTGAATTCCGAATTTCCCAACTGTCATGTCATCTGAAAGGTCTTTGGCTGCGGAATCATTTTGCCGATCAATCAGCTCGTCCCGTTGCTCATCAGGCTTGCTTGTGAGCAGCAGGATGAGCTGTTTAGAAAAACATGGATGTCAAATCTAACCTTGATTTAAACATTGCTTCTAATCACTGTCACTAACTTTCACTTCAACCTGTCAACACTAACTCTCTCATACTGACTAAAAATACATGAGGTGACCATACGTGGCAGGCTGGCTGGGCAAACCAATCTGCAATGACGCTTGAGAAGGCGACCTATAGAGACAGTATTGCCGAATTTAATGTTAAAATAAGTTAGCTGTATTTCGTCTGGAATTATAATTTTTTTCATGCACTTAAAAATAATCCACCAAATTTCCGTCTGGTTCCAACATTCTTTATTTTGTCATCAAGTCAATCGAATTTCACCAGATTTTCAAAATCTTATCAGCGCTTGCAACACATAATTCCATTCGTTAGACAGTTTGATTGTTATGCAATGTCAATTTGTTATGTGATAAGTTCCATATAACTTTCCTGATTTTTGGCGTGCAAAGCGGGTGATTAACTTTCTAGTAGAGACTACTTGTACGTAACAGTGTTAATTGGTTTCATTAAAGGGGTACATAACTTTCAGCCAAATCGTCAAAAGGGTCCATGACACTAAAAAGGTTGGGGGCAATTGGGCTAGATTCTGTCTGCTTGGTTTGATAATCTTGTATGATAAAAGGGTAAGATGTAAAAAAAGGTTGAGAACCACTGGGTTAGACTGTACGTCTGCTTAGCCGACTTTTGCTGCTTCGGTTTTAATATCCATAACGGCATACCTGGGTGACGGTCGCTTAGATTGAATATACGCTGTGAGCGGGAGATGTTGCTCAGAAATATGGATCATGATGTGCACATCTTCCAACTGTTGCTGTTATTCTGCAAATTGGTGGTGAAAATGATCGACTTACTTATGGAATTAATTGATAACAGATGTGTAATGCGTATGGCGTGCGAATAAATCTGGGGCCGGACATTCGTGCATGTCCAGAAACCATTTTTGTGTAGGCCAGGGAGGTTTTGTTCGCAAAAAAGTAAAGTGAAATTACAAGCTGTACTGTTTTACGCCTGAATTAACTGTCGAAGGTAAACCTGCTCTTTTGCTTCATTGGTTCTTTTCCGCTTAGCAGCGCAAATCAAGCTGTAGCCTACAACACAATATCCTAGGGCGCTAGGCCCATTCCAGATATTCAGCGATAACCGCACATCTATCCGATTTGTACGATAATGTTGCACAGGATTTGAGCTTTTTCGACTTGTGAATGCATGCTAAGTTAGATTTGTATTATATTTTCACCACTGAACGTCTACTCCACTCAAGCATCTTATAACATATCTGCGAAACACACAGACTCGACCTGCACGAAAAACCAGCAACTTGCCCGACACAGGTCACGTGACACAAGCCATCTAGCTAGGCCGATACTCGTCCACCTTGATTGGTAGCCGGGCGTTTAGCCTAGTAGTTCCACTGAATCACCGTTAACACTGCCAAAATATATTCACACTAGGCTGTCGGAAAGCCACAATAGAAACGTAGCAAATGAGGGCTATAGATACTAACAGTAACTCGCCGGCTGCGTATTGTGAAAAGTTCAGGACATATTTGATATCACCGGGATGCAGTTGGCTTTTTGCAGCTGTTTTCTTGTCTGTTCCTTAGTGGAAAGAGTGGCTGATCAAATTTAAGAGCTGCTTTCATTTACTGATGTGCAGTGACATGTTGTGTGTTTGTGTTTGGCAGCTCCTAAGCTTATTAAAAGAAAATCGTTAAAGAAAAAGAACCCTTTTGATGATTTTTCGGAATCAGTTGGAAATCGTAGCGACAATGCTGATTCATCATCGACGGCGGACACTGAATCTACAGCACACGACAGTAATGCAAAAGTGGAAATATTTCCCCCTGACGAAAAAAGTGCTGAATTGCTGAAGCAGCCGTTTCTCTTGGAAAGCGATGTGTCGGTCGCTTATTGGCTGGACTTCCATGATTTGAATATTCACGATTTCATACGATACAAAGTTGGTGAATTGAGTGAAGAAGCGAACTCGTAGAGCCTGTTTTTTTTTGTGAACATCGTTCACAGCTTCGTCGCTGTTTCTAACTGTTGTCGTTTTTGTGGAACTTCCCTGCTTGCATAAGGATGCAGTTTAGATTTCCGAAAGTTCTGCTTGCACCGGTGGTTCAGTTGCTTCGGACAGTGTTCGTTCAAAGGATGGTTGGACGGTCGTTCAAAGGACGGAGTGTCCGCCTCTCGATTGGAAAGTGAATGACTCGCCATAGCGCGCCTTTGGCAAAAGCGTTCACCGCAACCGCCCCGACAAAAAACATCATCCAGGGTTCGGCCTGACGCCAATTGTTAAATAAATATGTCGCATTGTGTGTGATCCAACAAAAAGGGATGGTTGTTCGAGAAATTTCGTTAAGCTAATGTGTTTTTTCAAAGCATTGATACAAACGAAAGGACAAGAAGCAACGTTGGAATTCCAAAAAGTGCCCAGCTACTCTTTTTCACTTTGTTGTGTAATTATACGCTTTTCTTTACAGAAGCTATTTCCAAGTTTTAAGTATTGATGAAAGTACCGCGTTTAATAATTATTCATTTTAGGAGTTGCAACCTCAGGCCCGTGAATGATAATACCTTGCATCTGTTTTTTGCTGATAAATTTAAATCATGTTCCTGTAAAAGCAGCAGCTACTCGTTTTGCCAAGGGTTAACTTCATTTTGGGTTCCTTTGTATCCAGAGGTTGATTTGCAGTTTGAGGTTCTAAATTTTGTTCTCATTTCGGCATTGCAATGTGCTAAGATACCTGAATGTAAAAAATGGTCTAGTTTGTACCGGTGAACGTTGTCAAACATGAAGCGCACTGCTTTGACCTTCTATATAATTTTTCTCTTTGTGTTAGCGACAGCTCAGTGTCGCTGTCGCAGCATCATTAATACATTAAATTAAGACGTACCAATTGTTTTCGTGAACGAATGTTAGCCTGCTGGTGAAGGAAAGCTTCAGAAAACATTCAGAATTACGGCCACCTATTGCCGAGGTGACCTGGTGGAATGAGATTGTCCTGTTTGAACGTTCGTTGGCGATCTAAGGACAAAAAGCGACATGTTCATGCTCACCAATTTTGAGTAACGTGAAACAGGCTGGTAACCAGCTTGGAACATCAGACGGGGAGAAGAGTTTTCTGGGAGGGGCCCAATTTTTTTAAACTATGTGCAATACTTTTAAACTACAAATTTTTTAAAGGGGTCGAAAAGTTTTTTAAGGGGGAAGAAGCCCCCCTACTTACGGCCCTGACATAAAATCGTGTCAGCAGTGTGTGACCACAATTCAAATCGTATCCTGACTGTACTGCAGGTNGTTGCCGGTGCGCGAAGCTTTTGAGTAAGAGTGGTGTGCGATGCTCGTTATCTACCCTCAAAACTAGCCTATCTTTTGTTTGAATAACCTGTTCTTTCTTGGCCGCAGTCTTTCAGCACTGAATTAACAACAAAATTATTTTCCAAGGTGCCGTTAGACGTACAACCTGGTAGACGATGATAGGTTGGTGCAGTAGTTCGCAAAGTTTCATGATTTGTGCCCCCCTGCTCATCAATAAAAAGTCCTATCTTTGTTTTAGGTTTTGCAACATCACGGCAGAGCTATTTAATAAAGGGCTCTGCTCGTGAGCCCCGGAGAACCGCTCCGTGAACTCCAAGGGGGGCCGAGGGCCCCGGTTGAGAAACCCTGGGTTCGTGAAACTGGCGTGTCTACACTCTCGCGGGTCCAAGCCAAATATTTTTATCGTTACGCTAGGTGCGCTCGGTCAATCAAACCGGGGTCCAATCTGAAGCGTATACGCCGCTACAGTTGTTTCCATCAGCTTAAAAGTTCAAGACTTGTAAACGTTATCCTCGGCGTAGCAAATTTCATGAAACGTGAAAAGGCTGGCGCATTGCAGTGTTGCTTGGCTGGTTGAAAGGCTCAAGAAAAGCTCCGAACGACACATCTCAGGTCAGCTTCGCTGTTGAAAATTACACCCAAAAATCAAGGCAGTTGTGGATACTTTGAGGTGAAGCGTTTGGCTTTTTGATGCGTAATAACAATACTATCTTTACGACTTGTTTTCTTTCCATGTTAGAAATCATGGCACTAGAATTTTTAAGGACAACCAGTGTCTGCCAGCCCGCGTGTTATCACTGTGTTAGTAGAAGTCTAAATCAATGGTGTCTGAGGAAGAGAGGGACATTACTCTCCTCATAGTTCCACCACTGGTTACAGAGATTGTGGCGTCGTCCATAAAGGCAACGCTAAATTGCCTAGACGCAAACAGGAGTGCGAAAATGCCTCGATACCGCCGTGATTGCCAGAGCCAGGCGCGTAAAAATTTGCACCAAAATTTTGCAGGTTAAGCAAGCCTTCATATAAGCAAAATCGTATAACGGCTGACCTTTACCTGAGGGTTAAGCTCCGTGTGGAAGTTGGTGATTATGAAATACAAATTTGTAACTAGCCGCAAGTAAAAACAAAGAGTAGGCCAATGCTTTTCGCAGCTGTCTCTGACGTACCAGCTTGCTGTATATCACTTAATGGTGATGTAAGTTTCATTTCAAGACCATCGCAAATTTCCTCAATGATGAGAGGTCCGGTTTTTCACAAATTTTTGACTCTGGGTCCGAAAAAGAAACGCGGAATCCTACCAGAGATGAATAGATTTAGGTTTTTCAAGTCTAATCCGACAATATCATTTCAAAATCCAATCCAAATCCGATAAACTGGCAGTTTCAAAATCCAAATCCCGTTTAAATCCAAATTTCTATCAACCGTGTTTTGCTAAAGCAGTGGTTCCCAAACTGGGGGTAAATATGCGATTTCCGGGGGGTAATGCGGAACCGAAACCACAATGTTGTTCCATATTATGAGCGATCACTGCGACATATTGAGGGTAATGAGACAATCGCTACTTTGATTTGGGTAACGGCTCGAACAAGTTTGGGAACCACTGTGCTAAAGTCACAATAGTCTCACTAAAAGCAAAATAAATTGATCAATGATTTTGCCATTGTTAAGAATTTAATGTGCCCATATTTAACCAACGCTTTCTAGCGTTCCTGAGTTTCACCGTTGTTTGTCATTGGGCAGTGCGTTCGATAAGCGGCGCGCAGTCTTGAGTTGCTTATATGTGCTTCGTGAACTGATTCTTGTTTGTCAGTGTCTTGAAGCCGGTAAAGGCATCGTGTAGAACGGTGCGCGTTCAAGTGCGCTTAGTAACATATCTGTTAACTTATGCCGATTTCGTCCTATAGGACAAAGTAAAGAGGTTGACAGCTTAGAAGTGCAGGCGCGTGCGGTAAACACAGCCTTACACAGTCCTGTTATAGGAATTGGGATCACCGGCACCCGCAAAAAATTCCTTAACAGCCATTGTGTTTTCAGTTATTCTAATGTTTACTAACAATTGTTTTTTTTATTACGCAATGACTCTTTGTGCTGTTTCTGTTATAAACTGAGTCAAGAAACACTCAATCAATTAATCAATCCAAAGCAGTGTTTGGCTCATGAGGCAAAAAAGACAAAACCAAAAAATACCTCGAAACTAACTGAAGTTAACTTATGCTCCTATCTTCGGCTAATAGCGCTATAATAGTGGACATTTTGAAGACTTCAAGGCAAGCACTATTAGCATTAATTGCGATGAATAGCTCTGTTGTAAAGTGTAAGACTGCAAATCGGACAAACAAGTTGCTAGGTACAAAATACAGCACAAGTCAATCATTACCACAACGCTACACATATTTTAAACACCATAACGATCATGGGTCAAGAAAACAGACGGAATCAACGAAAGTCACACAAACTCTTTAACTTTGATGACATGACACACATGAGAACTGGCATGTACCTTGTGTGAGTGGATGGTATGTGACCAAATACAGACAAGATGCACAATTTCGACGGATGAGAGAAACTCCACTGAAGCAAACTTACAGATTAAATGTAGTAGCCTAACCTACAGCTCCAAAACAAACTGAAAGTTGCAAAGAAATTCAAAACAAGATTATCCAATTCAAATCCGTTTAAGCAGAATTCACAAAATCCAAATCTATCGCAAAGCTGAACATACGCCGGATTTAAATCCAAATCCATGTTTATCTCTGGGAGTTGACTCCGGATCCGCGGCCACTTCTAATGCACATCTCTGTTTCATAGCAAAGTTTAGTGCCAATGAAACAAGGGTAGAGATCAGAAAACTTGTAAAAAGTTTTGCACGAAGGTGTCAGTGGCATAGGCGTAGCCAGGGGGGCCAACGGGGCCATGGCCATCCCCAATTGTTTAGAATGTCTAAAGTCATTTTGTGCTTTGAGAGGCGGTATCCCATACGAAATAGAGTTGCTAGTCTAAAATCAAGAATTTTGGCCCCCCAAAAATTTTCGACTGGCTACGCTACTGGTCAGTGGACATATGGAAATCTCGCATCACGCGATGCTGGCATGATAAAGCTGGACTGAGTACCACCTGCATCAAAATGTGAAATTTAAGGTTATGAAGAAAGGACAGGTTGTTGATTCGGGTCATGATTTTCGGTGACTCGACTGGACTCATGCTGAGAAACGATATTGTGAATTCTGAAGTTACGTTTTTACCGAATAACTCGACTCGAGACATAATCAGTGACTCGAGACTTGAGTCAGAGTCATTTTTAGAAAACCTCCAAATATCTGATTGACAAACCCAGTTCGTTTGCACACAAGAAAAAAAGCTCTTTTGTTTCAGTGACGAGTAATAATGGCGAACATTTTATATGTTGGCTGTGTAGCCTAGTGGTGTTATTATCAATGCTGTAGTCGAGACTGTAACATTCGAGACTTCATCACAAATTTCGAGTCCAAGATTCGAGATATGAAATTCGAGACCGGGACGCGGGGACCAGAGGTGTACAGGAGCCGGAGTGTCGGAGTGGACTCCGGCCGGAGTCTTAACGATTTTCGAAAATGGGAGTGGAGCCGGAGTTGATTTTTTAAGGAAGGGCCGGAGTGGAGCCGGAGTCCGTTATTTAATGAGAGGTTACTTTGTTTATTATTGTTATTATTATTGCAGATTGTTTTTTATAACTTAACCTTCAATTGTGCAATACTACTTCACAGGAAGTCTTAAAATTTTAATACAACTTGGATGTAAGTAAGGTTAGGTTGGTGAGTTTCACGTGTGTAAAGATTTTGACAATTTCTTGTTCATGGTAATACGTTAAAAATATGTTGGCCAATAAAATTTAGCTCACATAAACAGTTTAGGCAGTGTCTCAACAACCAGCATTTCCAGATTTCTGTTTCGAAGGACAAAAAGTACCGCATCCCGCATCCAGTTTTCTGCCAGATATAACACTGAGTTGGAGAACACCTCACTATTATCATCGCGGTCGAGTGGGAAGTGACTAGACAATCCTCAGTTCGAGTGTTTCCTTTGTTGTATTTGTTTTTTCTTTTGATGTGCTTACACAAGATTGTAAGTCAAAATTTTTGGACCCCTTGTGATGTACATTTCGAAAAGCAGACAAGTGTTGATAATTAAATTAAACTTTTGGACTAGGGTTAGATTTAGCATTTTGGATTGGAGTTTTGTGTTACTGTTAGCGTTTCAAATTAGGGTTTATAGTAAGCATTTAGGGTTAGGGTTCAGTGTTAGTGTCTGAGGTTAGGGTTTAGGATTAGCGTTTAACGTTGATGGTTAGGGTTTGCAGTTAAGGTAAATGGTTAGTATGTAGGGTAAAAAAATATGGCAACCTTAATCCTTTATCTGAGAAGCAACTGACATGTGTTGCAGTGATCAGCAAATTCATTTGATACGGCTTTTTAGTCTTGTTAATGCGAAAACTTGATATGGTCGTTTAGAAACTGCCAAAAGTTTAGATAATTCACACTGGAGTTTGAGTAGGAGTCGGAGTATATTCAGCCGAAGCAGGAGCGGAGTCGAGTCAAAAATTTCAGACTCCGTACACATTTGCGCGAGACTTCAAGATATGTTGAATTTTCCGAAATTTTTCATTAAAGTGTCACCACTTCTGAGTTTTGAATTTTTTCAAATTTCTGGCATTTTTCCGACCTCTTTTGGTTGGTTCTTACCTGCAAATTCAACAGAGAAAAAAACTCATTGAATTACAGAAGTTTACTAAGCCATACTCTTGCAATATTCAAAGACTCAAGACAATAGGCTTGTGACCGAGACATGCAGCTTTCCAGGCCGAGACGAGACCTGAAACCTTCGGGACCGAGATGGCAAAAATGGGTCTCGAGATGAGTCTCGACTGAGAACAAGTCACGAGACTCTATCACTAGGTGTTATGCTAGACCTTTAGGGGCAGGGGTTCCATCCACCAGGCCCGTAGCCAGCTTGGACACCAGGGGGGCGAAGAGTTTTCTGAGAGTGGTGCAAATTTTTTTAACTATGTCCAAAACTTTCAAACTATGTTCAACACATTTTCCAGGGGAGGCGAAAATTTTTCTAGGGTCTCCGCCCCTCCTGCACTCCCCTGGTTACGAGCCTGCCATCCACCCAACAGTGTGGTGGAGCTGAGTCTGTGCTTTTTACTGAGGAGACACACATAATGCATTGGACACATTATCAGTATCAGTATCAGTTTATTTGGGAACATACAAATCATGCCACAGAAAACAAACCACATTAGAACAGCGTTTAATTTGTTCCCAGNNNNCTG
>JGI24021J15306_10006506_pt1 | contig 14072 bp, 9 predicted proteins | sample Ectturendosymbi1_FD_15306 | JGI IMG/M metagenome (IMG submission 15306) | reverse complement strand
TGACGTGCCGAGCCGTGCACGGGCGCAGAATTACCCGACGCAACAAAACAAACAAAGAATCGTGCGCGGCTACTCCTGGCTACTCCTCGGTGTAGATTGACCTTATCAGGGAATTTACTGATATGTAAACCTGGCCGTCTGCTGCCGACGTCGCAGTAAACCAACCTATTTTATGAAAACGCGATTCACTCACGCGAAAAGAATTTGCGCAAAATCACAGCGGTATTCCGGAAATGACGCACACAATTGCGCTTTGGCGAAATGTTGATGAAACCGACGGTTCGTCGGAAATAGTCACACAGAGGAGTGTGGCGTATTTTACGTATAGGTTTGATTCCTGCGCTACGTTGCTGCTTTTTGTTCATCGTCGAAGAGGAAATAAATCTAATTTAAAAAATGCAGACACAACAAAAAACCTGTGTGCTAATGCGGTTGACGTGACTTTAAGGCGATGTGTTTCCTTTTGTCGGTGTTTGATTGATGTGCGTTTTCACTGCGCAGGCTCTCAAGGAAGCGAGCAACGCCAACCTGCTTTCTCGAGCGTGGTGGTTCCCCTTCTTTCGTTACCTCGAAGGCAACGTCAGCGCGAACGGGGCCCTGCCGCGCCAGTACGAGTGGCCCCTGCCTTGGCCGAAGCGTCTGCGCAGCGGTGTCCTGCCCGGAAAGAGATCGCTGATCAAAGGCGTGTGACGCAACAAAGAGCTGCGGACGCGTTGTTTGTGTTGCTGCCGCTACGTCACGATCGGGTGGAAAACCGTAAAAAGAGCGGTCACGTGTACATTTGCCGGCGGCCCGTGCCCCCCCCGCGGGTGCCTAGAGGGGACTTGTTGTTGCGAACCGCGACTGACAACAAGCTTCGCGTGGAGCCGTGGGGCTGATTGGCCACGTCTCTTGGTATCCGGACATTTCCACCATCTGCAGCCAGGGGTCTCAAACTGCCCGCCAGACAGACGCGAGTTCGAAGCTATAAGATTACACTGAGGGAATAGTTCGGCGCAAGGACTGCGCGCGATCAAGCGGAACATTTTCCTCACCTGTCGTTGCGTCCGCTTCGCAAACGTCGAAGCACTCGTGTGTCAGACTAACGAAAACTGTCAACGGTGGCTTTTGCGGTCGCTTGTGGCCGACGTGTTGCTTGCTATACGCGATGTTGGGGGTGTCCGAGAGAAATACAGTCTTCTTCAGCTGCAATCTTTTCGTGCCCCTCTTAGGTTATTTTGACACAAAATTGAGCGACGTTTTCTATCTCTGTCCATACCACTGCGTTTTGTTTGGGTTTAGGTCTTCGAAATATTTCTGGGCATGGCGAAGCGTCGGCGTTTAGTTCGGATTTCTGGATAGCTCTTTCTGAACCACGTGCGGATCCCTTTGCTCTTCTTTTTGCTCAGTAAAAAAATGATAAAAAAATATAATTTTTGGTCTTGAACGAAAGAAATGATAAAAGAATATCATTTTTTGTCTTGAACGCTTCAACATGATAAAGAAGGGGACTTTGTAGTTTTAGAATTTCTCGATGTATTCACCATAAGTGGAGATGAAAATTCTAAATCACGATTCACGTGAAAAATTCCGTGGCGTGCAAGGAACGTATCTCAAACTTTGTTTTGCGCAGAAATGTTTTATTGCCACTGGCGCACCATCGATTATGAGGGTTTGTCTGCCGTTGCTAGACAAGCAGTGTCCTGGCAACCGACTCCCAGCGTAGCTTGGCGCCAAAAACACTTTTCTCGTGATTCTCAATCACTGTCCCCCCATTTCAACCAGGTACGTCACAGATGTTTCGACAGCACTGGTCCAGTTCAACCGACAGCATCGATCGACCAATCGAAAAAACAGTATTCTGTTTTTTTTCAAGTTTAAGGCGGAGGTTTCTGCCTCCAAGCCTTGGACAATAAGGGCCGTCTTCTGTGTGACTGGTGAGATGGTTTGGTGTTTTCCCATCAATGCATTATGAAACTAACATCTGAACAAAATAGCATCTGAAATGACTTTCAAAAGTAGTGCGAGGATGAATTTCATCCACATACGTTTGAGCATTTCAAAAAAAGGTTGTTTGTACAAGTTAAAAGCGAGGTTGTCCTGAACACCCTCACTGGTCACGTGATCTGTTCAGGCCTGCTTAAAAGACGGATATACGTCGTACGTAAGCTGATGACCGCGTGCTAATGGTAGAACGCATTTCATCGTCGCGCAGCGAGCTTCAGCATGAATTCATTCATGTCGAGATTTTCCTCGAGCTTTCTTTCCTGCCCCATGGTTTTACAACAAAGCACAAAAACAAGCATTTTCGCTCGTGCGCGAGTTTAATTTCAGCCTTTCGTGTTCACTGCTGTGAGACTTGAACCAAACCTCGACCAAACTCTTGCATTGCGCGGCATACTTATCGTATCTTTCAACTCGATCTCCGACTCCCCCGGATGCTTCCAACCCCCCATGACTTCGCTACCGGGCGAGACAAGTACTGCGCGCTGCTGCAAAACGTGCCAAGTTAATGCGCTTAACGAAAAAGCAGAGAGCAACCTTTGACCAAGTGCTGCTCCCTCCATTGTTTCCTCAACCGCGATTTATTTATGACGTATGGCTTCATGATTATGACGCGAGCGAAACGATTGTTTTTTCTCCGCGATCGCTTTTGTTTCGTCTGTTTTCGCAGCGCTCTGTCTAAACTGTTGCACAAACTCCCATTTAACTCTATCGTCGCGGCGCGTTTGTGAAACTGAGTCATATTTTTCTTCAGTGGTGCAGCAGCAGCGCCACCCGAGCTGCGCTGACGCGTGAACTGAGCCTGTAACTTTCGCCAAAAAGCACTGTGGCTTTTCCTTGTGTGACATCACTCAGTGCGGCCGCCAACCTTTTTTGCCCCCGTGCGCGCGCGGTTACTCGCACCAGGAGATCATACCATGACACACGCCCCCACCATGACCGCACACACGCCCCCCACCCCTATCAACGACTTGCCAGCTGGTGCCAGGCGTCCGTGACTTCGCGCCACGTTTGATGCAGTGCAGCATGACTCGCTATGTTTTATTTGAATTGCCGCGACCTCTGTCTGTTGAATACGACGCTGCCCGCGTCGGTCGTCGTTCCCGTATGTGCTCCAGGATAAGTTTGTGGTTTTACCAGGTCGTGCTTTGCTTAGCAACGCCAGACATGTCGGGCATCATTTGAACAGATTTCCGGCCAATCACGTCCAAGGATTCACGCCTCGAACCCCCGTCATTCGACGAACGGGGGATGTGGCCCCACGTTCGATGACCCGCAATTGGGTTGGACGCCAGTTGTGCGAACGCCGTTTGTGATGCAACTTTCCTAGAAAATCAATTACTCGAATAGGTCAGAAGGGTCAACCAACGTCTTCAACTTTTTTATCTGTCCATGACTTTCTTGCGGCGATGCGGTCCCGGTGCGCTGTCAAGAACCTATACTGTGCGATCGAACAACCGCGGTGCTGTGGTTGTGCAGCCGAGCGATGGTTCGTCGGCTTTGTATTCGGCGCCATCTCGTGAAAGCAATTTGCCGTTTTCACTTCCACGTTATGACGCTGCTCATCACTGTTAGTCGCTCGCGCAGCAAGACCTAGTCGCTGCTCCGTCCTTGTTCAATGTTGTGCGGATGAATATTTCGATTAGTGTTTCCCGTCTCGAAACGTGCTTTTTGTCCGGAGATGTTGATTGATTCGCTTGCGAGCAATTAGGCCGATTTGTTGCTGCGCAGACTCTTGTTTGTTTAACATGACGACATGCTGGTTTGTGACATCATAGTCGTGGTTGTTGTTTACATTTAGAATCAAAACAGCATTGAGGGTTTTCAGACGGGCAAGAAACGCTATAAAATTTCTTAACGGTTACCCTAGAATCGAAAATTCCGTTAGGCGTGCAACAAAAATTGGTCTATTATAACAGCGAACGAGTCTTTTAATTGCAATGGAGTTCCTCTCTTTGCGGCCCGCAAATGTTTTTTCAAACCTTGATGTGGCCCTTCACGTTCGCAATCTCAGACCACCCTGTACTACACCAATAATTCCTCTGAGGTGCGCATGCGCAGTGCCACCCGACGATTTGTGCAGTGAAATCTCATTCTCGCGCACTTGCAACATTTCAAGGATGATATCGTATATACGAGAAAATCGCATAGCCCTTGTAACGCTTCACTGGTTGTGTGTCCGCATGGTTGCACAATTTATTGCACGCGCACTAAAACAAACATTTGATCAATGTAAAATTTTCTTAGAGGGAACACTGCCGTACGCATAAGAGGGGCACAGTTTCACGCTTTTCAGACAACGGCCAAGTAGGTCCGACCTGTTTGGGTTCCCAAAAACTAAGATTGACCAGGGCCCCGCGCCCCCTAACCCTGTCCGTGGTTAGTGTGAGGACTGAGTGTAACCAATGTGCCTAAGTGAATAGCTTTATCAAACTACGCTTATGTAGGCTTCTTTTCACACACTGGCTTGTTATCTACGCAGGCTTGTGGAAAGACGTTCGTTTTCATCGTTAAGGTTTAGTTCTTATTTCTGAGTGAGCACGTGGAAAGTTGTTTTTGCTGTGGCGAGTTTTCACAATTCATCTGCTCAATTTTTAAGCCTGCGTAGTGTTCTAACTTTAGTAAGTTCATAAGCTGTCGGATAGGCGTTGTGAACTTGTAGGTCTACTTTTCATCAGAACCGTCGCCAAAGTCTTCAATAGGGAGGGCTTGGCATTCCAAAATTTGACAAAAAACTCCACTGACTATGTTGCTTCACATTTCAATTTGGGGGGCTAGAAGTTTGTTTGGGAGAGCTAAGCACACCAAAGCCCCCGTGGCGACGGAAAGCTTCTCATTGCTTGAAATAGTTTTGCGAGATTGTCTAACTTTCCTGTTTTTTTCACCGTTGCTGTTGTTCTATGACCGTTGATTATTCTGGAATTATGGTTGATTTGTCAAAAAGTGCTCGAAAAATAGGTAGGTGGATTATGAAAAGAAAAAACATTTCTGATAGCCATAGTGTAGAAAACGGTGTGCAGAGAATTTAGACCACTTCATTTGAAACCACTTTTATTTGAAACCTGTTTATTTGAGACCACATTCACATGAGGCTTTTATTTGAGACCACATTCGTTTGAGACCTATCCATTTGAGACCATATTCATTTGAGACCACATTCATTTGAGACCACATTCATTTGAGATCACATTCATTTGAGACCACATTCATTTGAGACTACATTCATTTCAGGTCACATTCATTTCACGCCACCTTAAAGTGAAGCTGTTTTGATTTACTGTGAATCACATTTTTACGATCTACCTTTCACTTCTTTACGGGAGACGTGAAGTTTTGCAAGGTGACTCTTCATTTGAAGTTTTGCAAGGTCACGCCCTTGCGAAATAAAGTTAATTCCGTAGAATAGCAGAATTCGCAAAAAATTTTCAAATGACGATCATCTTGAAACATGTTTAGTAAAATTGAAGAAGTCCCCGCATCTTTTTTTCAAAAATTAAAAAAAAAAATTTTTTCAACATCGCCCACTAGCAGTGTGCTATTTCAGACGTGAGATTTTCTTCGAATTTAACGTTAAAAAACAGTCGCATTCGCAGAGACCACGCATCAGACGTTTTGCACATGTGCAACAGACGTTTTGCACATGCGCAGTTGCATTGCTCCTCTCAAAAGCCACGAAATTTGATTTTCTCCTGTGACTGTTTCGACGAACGCAAAAAGACACTTTTCCTTTTCTCGTCTTTCATTTTTCAGTTAAAAACTTAAACTATTGTGTGGCGTCTCGATAAAGAAAACAGGCAAAAACGCAAAACATATTTCTTTGACTTGGTCTAAATAACATTTCAGGGGTGCAACGTTCCCTCCTAAACCCGAGGTATGAAGCGTTTTCTGGCCTCAGCGGTGTTTTAAAGTGCAAGTGTTTTTACAACCCAGCGTGAGTCACCCCTGGACACGGAAGGGCGTAACCTTGCAAAACTTCAAATAAATGGTCACCTTACAAAACTTCAGGTCTCCCGCAAAGAAGTGGAAGGTAGATCGTAAAAATCTTGATTCACAGTAAATCAAAACAACTGCACTTTAACGTGGCATAAAAATGATGTGATCTCAAATCAATGTGATCTCAAATGAATGTGGTCTCAAATGAAAAAGTCTCAAATTAATGTGATCTCAAATGAACGTGGTCTCAAATGAATATGGTCGTAAATGAAAAAGTCTCAAATGAATGTGGTCTCAAATGAACAGGTCTCAAAAGAAAGTGGTCTCAAATGATCGCGGTCTCAAATGTCGTGGTCTCAAATGAATAGGTCTAAAATGAATGTGGTCTCAAATGTCATGGTCTCAAATCAATTGGTTTTAGTCATGGAACCGTTGAAAACATTTCAGACTAAAGATTGAGAAGTGAGGTTCAACCCGCGCAGACTAATGAGAGCACCGCAAAAGTAGTTGTGGATTGTTCAAGTCCGATTCAGACTCAGTTGTCTGCAGTTCAACAATAATAACAATATTGGATTATACCCCAATTCAGCAAAAGCTGCAAAGTATGACAGGAAAGTAAAATCTTTTCGCAAATTGAATATAACTCCACCTGAACACGATTTCAAAAAGGATGTGAATAGAGCGGGGGCTTTCAAGGGGAATTTTCTTGGCGGTGTAGAAAGGGTAAAGCATTTTGTGATCGCCCATTTGCACTGCATCGTCAGTAACCTGCAAAAAGATAAGCAAAATGTCGACGTTGCTCCCCCATGGAAAAATTTCTGCGGACGGCCACGTTCCTGGATGTTGTTGGCACCTCTCAAGGATCGTGACTGTAACACTGCTGAGCTGGATGATGGTTGGAAATTGGCTAGTCTGCATTTGCATTGGTGATGGTTCAAAAGCTGGTGTTTAGTATATTTCTTAGCTTTTTTAGTAATTTAGGACAGGTGAAAATCCTGAAGATGTGTGTCAACTTGCTGTACCTCAATCCACCTGGTAATAAATTTTATTTCTACAATGATTGGCTGCTTTTTGTTGCTTTGTTGTTTTCTTAGCGATTGGTTGCTAAGGAAGCAACAAAGATTTTCCCAAACAAACATGGGCATTTTCTGCAAGCTGGCTCAGGACAAAAATGTACACGGCTATNTTTGCTTCATGTTTATATTTTCATGATGCACTTTCCCATCTATGACTTTNTGCTCATTGATCCTATTTAACATAAAACAATGTAATTTACGTGATTTTTACTACTTTCGTGCGTAGATTTGAACAGTCCNGTAACCAGGGAGGGCGCTGGGGTGCTAAGCCCCCCTAGAAAAAAATTCGCCCCCCCTAGAAAAATCTGTTGGACATAGTTTGAAGCTATTGGACTTAGTTTAAAAATTTGGGCGCCTCGCAGAAAAGTTTTTGCCCCAGCGGTGTCCCAAGCTGGTTATGGGCCTGGATTTGAAAAGACACAGCAGTTTACATGAAACATCTGTTTTTTTCAACAATCTAAATTAGGGATCGATCGATGAGCCCTTTTTGAGCCGATTCCGACACCTACGTTTTTCATTTTTCATTGCCAGTAACCGATGCTGATATTTTTGCATCACTCAAACCACAGTTGAAAGGCATTTTACAGTGCTTTTTTTCTTTCTTCGGTATGTAGACCACATAAAGAAATAGAATAATTGCACAAGTTACAAATTTTGAGCAGATAGTGATAAGTTAGGAACATACTACAAATAAGCATTGAAACATACAAATACCACAAGCATGACAGCAAAGAATAATTATGAAGATGACATTATGCAAATATCATTATATGACATTAAATGAAGAAGACTTATTATACAAACAACAGTTACGGAATCCATCCAAAAATGTAGTCTAACAGGTTGAAGATAAAACTGAGTTGCAGTATGATGGTTAATAATATATGAGTAACAAATTACCACGGGTACTCGAAACAGAAAAAGAGAGCAGTATTGTTGTTACTAGAGGTATGATTATGAGTAACCAAACAAAATTTTTTTATAACACTCCCTCAGCAGTATCGTGCAGTAGTGACCACCACACATTACAATGCATATGAACCCAACTCGCAAGATGATTTCATGTGCTGTGACGGGATGTTTTCATCCGTCGTAACTACTGCAGTCCCTAGACCAGTGGTTCTCAACCTTTTTTATCCCTTGCACCCCTTTAACTGTTATTAACAGATAAAACCCCCCTTAGAAATTTAGTTTGTAAAGAACACTTTTACATCAGTACACTAAGAAGAGAAACTAAACTCTTCACAATTGATAAGCGCTTTGGCCTCTGATTTAAATACATTTTCAACAAAATCCTAAATACAAAATCCCCCCTTGCAAAAACACAAGTCTTCCTGGTGGGGAATTCCCCCCGTTTGAGAACCCCTGCCTTAGACTAAACTCTAAAAGTCCTTAAAGTCTAGATCAAGCGTGCAAACGAATCTACAAATAGGCAATCGTTTAGCATAGTACTCCATTGTGTATGTGCCTGCGCTCAGATCTCACGAGGGGGTAAACAACAATGCGCGACTCATTACAAACAGTGATGAAACCACCACTTCACTGTGATGAAGAACCGTACAATATCGAATTCTGCGTAAACTGGGTCCTTGAAACAGTAAACTCACCACAGCACATACCGTATTTAATCGATTGTAAGCGGCATGAAATGGTGTTAAAAAATTAATGTAAACCTGATTGTAAGCCGCACGAAACGGTGTTAAAAAATTAATGTAAGCTGCCCTTGATTGTACGTCGCACTTGAACAGAAGTTACCCCAAGGCTCTAAGATACTTACAAGCTTTCTACGGCAATTTCAAAAATAGCAGACAATATAAAACTGTCCATCATATATTTATTTCAACACCCAGTGTCATCGATAATGTCGTCAATAGTACCGGTTCTTCTACAGCTTCAGCTCATTCATTTCGTAGACAGGACATTTTGGCTGCATTGTCATTTGCAAACCCACAAGCGTCTAAAGAATCAATCATAACTTCTTTTCAAACTTTGTCCCACGCCTGTACCACCAACTGAAATTGCTGTAAATGACTGGATGACTTTATTTTACCACCTGTAATCTACCGGTAGTCAAACTCGTCAGTTGCTAAACCAGTCGTCGTAAACCCCACAAAAGTGTTGCTTAAACCGTTTTGATGATGGAAACGTCAAGTGGTTGCAAATACTTTGTGCATTCACCAGCAGTGGCGTAACTGACGGGGGCAGGGATGCGAACCGTTCCCCCTGGCAATCTAAATGTAAAAACTGGGCCCCACTTAGCTTATATTTCGGTATTTAATATTCTTATGGTATTCAGCAGGTTGTTGTTTTCTGCGTTTTTCGGAGTGTTTTCCAGTGATTTCGTGTTTTATTATATACATCCACATCCGGATTCACTATCATTTCTCAACTTTTTTCTGAGTGTTGGCTAGTGGGCCCCCTTCAGCTAAGTTTTCACCCCCTGGCTCAAACCTCTAGTTATGCCACTGCCCACCAGGAATCACTGACATAACAGTGTTGTACTGCTTCAATCGTCTCTTCATATAATCAGGTATATGGAATTTGCAGGAATCACATATAAGCAAGAGTTTTGAAATGGAAAAGTTTGTCCATACTTTTTCCACCCAATCTAAAGTAAGGTTGCCTTTCCTCCAATCGCGGGTGTTGTCGCCAATGACAACACCTGAGATAGACGTGAGCTCTTTCTTTACTCTTTCAGCTGGGATCACAACGTAAGGTGCCACCTTTGTCCCGTCCGCTTTCATGGCCAGACACACAGTGGAGGAAGTTTTCATCGTGGCCGGTAGTTCGAATTGGAACTGCTCGTCTGCGCTTCTTGTCGACTGTGACACTGGGCACGTCTATGGTGGCACTGGGCACGTCTGTGGTGGCACTGGGCACGTCTGCCCAAAGCAGTATTTCATCCATGTTCGCAATCATTGATAGTAAAAACTTGTGCAGATCTCTTTGCTTCTTATTAAATTCAATTAAGCTACTTATTTTCTCTTCCAAGTCATGTGGCACCGACTGCTCGGTAGTCGTTCGCCTCCTGAGTGTCAAATTGAACCGCCTCAGAAAATTGCACAACCAGCCACGAGATGCTGCAAATTCAGTCAAGCCGTTTTCGTCAGCCATGGTTTTGGCCCAAACTGTAATTAATTTGCTGGAGACGTGATGCTGCTGCTCTCGCTCATGGGCAATTTTCTCCATCAACTTATCTTCGATAGTAGACAGACATGGCTTTCTGCCACAACCAAGCTTTAACTTCTTTTTAGATGGTCCTGGTTGGTCGTACGCTGCATTCAAATTGGCCTTGTTTTGCACCCATCGACGTACCATCGACTCGTCCACTTGAAACTTTCGGGCTGTCTCTCGATTTGAATGTGTTTCTGCAAACTTAACAGCCTCAATTTTGAATTCCACAGTATACGCACGCCTTTTACTCATTCTTAATCACAAGCGATTTTCCAAACAGCCTGCAGTTTGTACCTAACTTCAAATAAGACTGGAGAACTTGGCAGGCCGGCCTTTAGATCTCCTGACTGACGAATAACCGGTAATTGCTAAGCATAGCAGGTTTCGAGCTTGGCAGCCCTGGTATAATGATGCGCACAGCACCACAACTGCCTTCTGCTCGTCATAATCCCTCTTGTGACGGCGTGTACACGTGATGCCAAAGAGAACAAAGAGAATGCGAAAAAGAGTCTGGCCGACAAAACGGGCGGCGGAAAGACCGAGCGTCATCTTACGATAAGGTGAAGGAAAATGTGTAAGCCGCCCTTGATTGTAAACCGCCCGAGATGATGAAAACAACATAAGGCCTTGGCTTACAATCGACATGCGGTACCCTGATTTATTCGCAGAAAGTCATCTGCTTTTCGCGCAATAACTGCGAGCGAATGTTACATCATAGAGCGGTTTATTGCGACTATTGCGGAACCTTTACGGCGGTACGCACTACTTGATGTAGTCGCAGGGCTGGGCGCCGTAAGGAACAGCACAGATATAATTTACGGTAATCAATAAGAGACGAAGTAGCAACTTCAGTTTCCGAACACTCCGTGCAGAACAATAGCGTAGGGGTTTTTATGAAAAAATATTGCCGATGTGTATCGGCGGAATTTCGCCGATATGATATACCGGCAACATGCCGATGCATCCGGCGAGCTCTAAATGTAATGCAGTGCTCAGTGCTGGAATAACAATAATAGCAAGTGTAGCAATGCCCCGCGCTTTTGGGGGTACCGCGGTCCTTTGCGCTAAATTTGTTGTTTACTACATGCAAGAGTGCGTGTTAGAATTTAGGTACCCGAAGCAAACTCTCAGAAAAGAGACCCTATAATTTACACATGCTATACAGACACTTTAATCGCTAAAAGCAAGTTAAATTTTTAATGTTGTCCTGGAATTTGCTTCTGCGTGAAAGTCAATTTCACTTTGTAAATTGTTTGAAGTCATTTGATTTTAAATTGTTCTTCGTTCACGCATTAAAGTTGATGAGGGGCTACGTTTGGCACATTTGCATGAAATTTTTGTTTTATTTTGACAAACATATGACTTTTTTCAGAGCATATGAAATGTGGCTCCAGAAGTGATTTATAAGCTTTTAAACAAAACAATGCCTAAACCAAGTGCGAAACGCTCAAGGGGGGCTCTCACGGGATCTTTGAAAGAGGGAGACCCGAGGCGACCGTCTAATTTGCCTCCCAAATATTCTCTCCTGACTATATGTATCGATTTTTTTCAGTTCAGGAAGTCACAATTTTGCTAAATTTGCCATAAGCAATGAAGCGGAGGTTTTCAATTGAATGCTTTTACAACTACTGCAAACTGAAAACTAAAGCATTATACAGTTAGACCTATTTGTAACATTATGGAACCACTCAAGCAATGAGGCCAACAGCAATTTCCAGATATTACTTCATTGTATTGTTATGTTGAGTATTGAAAAGCATTATTGGCCTGTTCTATAAGTTGCGTTACATTTTGATAATTTCAAAGTGATTTGGCCAGTGGCACTTTATAAAAGCAAAAATCGCATGCGATACAGTGCTCTGAATCTTTGCGCATGGAATTAGCTTGCCGTCACTACATTACAGTATATACGTCGTTGTTCGTCAGACACCTGAAGTAAATGCTTCAAATGTATAGATCTTTTCCACTAATCCCGGCGCTGCAATTACAACAAACTTTCAGTGATTTTTCACTTCCTTGCCCAATAATGGTAATTTTCCTCTGACTGCGTTGAGCTGCTGCGTGTAGCAGATATGAGCACTGGACTTGGCATGGACTGGATCCGGACTATGGCAAATTTTGTTAAATTTGGATAGGAACCATACTACAAATCTCTTTAAAACTTAGGATCCGGACCGGATTTGGACTGAGTTGATGGAAAAGAAACGGGGAATTTTTGTTGTTAAAAGGCTGCATTTTTCAATTATTTTGGACTTCATTTGGACTTGGACTTTACGTTTGAAAAATCTTTTGGACTGTGTTTGGACTTGGACTGAGTTTTAAAAAATCAGGACTGGATCTGGATCGCAAAATATGACAGTCCGCTCATCTCTGGGGCGTAGATCACAGCAGCAGCAGTAGTCTGAATGTGGATTCAGTTCCATCGATGTCAGAGTTCCGGAATCTAGTCATTGTCCGCGCTTAGTCCTAGAAGTGCATATTCGCCTCTTGCTAGGAGGTTGATTGCATTTTGTTTGCTGGTATTGCTGTGGCTGCATCTCGCACTAACAAAGAAACGAGGAAGGTAACTTTTTGGATAGTGATATTGAGTTTATCCTAACTTTATAAAACGCAGTTGAGTTTGGAAGGTATGACCACAATAAATCTAAATATGGNGTAATCCTAACTATAGCACATCGCATGGCATAACAACGAACGGCTGCGTAAATCAATGCCCCTACGCTGTCGCAGGTCAGGTGACACCGCTTTCACGCAAGATTGACTTTTGAATGGTTTTGGACTTGGTTTCATGAAAGTAGACCTATTTGTAAATTGACTCCGGTTCGTGCTCCACCTAGGGTTGCCACATGCGTTTTGTAAAAATACCGGCCATTTTGATTTGTCAATAGTGCCAGATCTAAGCTGTGTTGTAATTCGTAAGCGGCTCAGGGAAAACAGAGCGAAAATCAGTATTGTTAAGACACAATTAATAATTTGCCTGTATTTTGGCTGACTCATTACATTTCTCTGTGTGCGTGACGCGAAAATCGCACAAAGGATTGCATCAATAGCAGCAAATAAACTTCGCTGAAAGAACTGTCCTGACAAGATTCACTACAAGAGTCATTATAATTTGTGAAATTCGGCGTTAGTTCTTTCGACGTTGCGGCAAATTATTTATTTTCAAAATACCGGCTTCAGGCACTGATTTTCAAAATACCGGCCTCTGTTAAATTAGCAGTAAAATACTGGCCGGGCCGGTGAAATACCGTCCATTTGGCAACCCTAGCTCCACCCTAAAATGCAAACTACGGCTGGAGTCCACTCCGGCTCCGCGATCATCTCTTGTTTGCAAAGGTTAATGTGGCGTCAAAAACAGCGTATATCCAGAAATACTGACTACCATAGGCCACTGCTCATACTAGAAATTGGTAGGGGCATACAATCAAGCAGTCGGCCCGGGCATCACCAGACCTCTGCAAGCCACTGTGACCCCCCTCTAACAAGTTTTTAAAGATGGAAAGTAGCATTTTTTAATCAGGTGTGTTGACCCCAAATGTAGATCTACAAAACCTATTAATTTGAACGACTATTGCAGTTTGGGTTAAGCATTTGATTGTGGTACGGATTTCTTTGTGTATCGAAAATTCACTTTCCAAGAAGAACTCATTTCAACTCGGCGTACACTGGCTGCTGGCAGGGTTGCCAGATTGGCCTTTTTAGACCAATTTCAAAACGTTGGAAAGCGAAAAATTGGAAAGCGTTAAATCTATTTGCCAAAATCCGAAAATGACCCTCTGAAAGCACGGTTAGGAAAAAATTCTAAATCGTTACTGGAGTGCCCACGATCACTGCGTTTGTTGCTGCCTTCGACGCAAAAGTGTTGAATTGCACGGAATTGTTGAAATCCTACTTGGCTGGCGGGAA
>JGI24021J15306_10006505_pt1 | contig 14074 bp, 9 predicted proteins | sample Ectturendosymbi1_FD_15306 | JGI IMG/M metagenome (IMG submission 15306) | reverse complement strand
GATAGTTCGTTTCACAGATTTCCTGGTGCACAAATCTTTATTTACAAAAGGCTTCTGATAAGCAGCAGCAGAAAAGCTTTACGATGGCGCGACAGCAGAAAACAGCCAATGTGGTCCGTGCGCTAGTGATACTAAACTCGACTCTCTGAAACGTGGTGTCCACGCTGAAAAAGAAAAAAACTTCGAAAGCAAAATGCGAAATCGAGGTCATTTGCGCGGACGCAGTCGGCACTTAGCCTCGCTACGCCACTGGCCAAGTTCCTAAGAAAGAAATGAGCAATTTTCTTTAGGTTCGCCTTTGCTTTTTCGAAAAAATCAAATGTGCTGAAAGGCTAATTTTCTCAAAATACAGCAGACCCCGCTTAATAAATTCGTCACATACAAACAAATCGAATTGGGACGGAATGATAGCATTGCCAAAAGGACGGTTTGCAAACCCAGTATTCATACCATTTTCTTAGTTTTGACCGCCGAGCTGATAGAAATTAGGCACGCGTAAAGCATGCGTAGAGAGCACAAATGTGATAATGTCTGCTACGTTTGGCCACTGGACTTGACCAAAAAATATTCAGAGAAATATACTTTTTTATGCAATAAAAAAACAAAAGATATGATGACATTAGAAAGACATTTCCACCAAACAAAACGATCCTCTACTATTTTCGTGTTGTACATGAGTGTTGATAAATATTTGCCGTTTATTTAACTCTAATTTTAGCGGCTTTGGTTATAAAATCTGCCGCTTCTTAAGCCACAAAACGCATTTGCACGGAGGTGGATTTATTAAGCGGGTCTATGGTTAACCTGGAAATGCCATTGCACATATCTATTCGAAAATGTAAAACTTTAGCAAAACTATGGAAGCGACGAAAGTTCATTATGTTTTCATGGAAGTTAAAATGTTTTTGAAATTCCCCACCAATTTCAAAAAGTGCCAAAAGTTCTTCAAATTTTTACTGATAAAGCACTGGGTGAAAGATTTGAACTCAACTGCTACAGCTACAAGTACGCGTTTCTTTGTCACAGTGACACATGTTTATGAATTAATTGCATAACAACTTTTAATGTTTGGAGCAGGGAATGCGCCACTGTATCTTCCCTTGCAACTGCGGCTGGTTGTCTTTATTCAACGAAGGCCTCATTTTGGACAAATGTCTGCTTCTGGAAAGTTGAGGCAATGCACCGAAAGCAGCCTTGTTGGATCCACTGTGCTGTTGAACGCCGCTAGATCGTCAGGTATGTTGATTAAGTTATGTAAGCGAACAGAATAGCTCAAAGTTGCCTGCATGAGAAAAACAAAACGAAAACGCTCCTACGATTTGTCAGGAAAGATGACTTAATGAAAGATTTGCTAGTCTTGCTAGAAAACTTCTCAACGCACGTTCTTTTTTTATGAAGCAAAACCTTTCACAAACAAGGATCTAACCCTTTACCACACACATTTAATCAAACGAGGAATAAGCTATTTTTGAGCAATCAGATTAAAGCTTACTTTCTTCATAACGGATAAGTAATAGCAAACAAGCTGCAGTGGCGGAAATGCAACAACAATATTACTCTTAGGTGTGGCTACTTCGGCAGACAAGCAGGAAATGAATCAAGATAGCTTGGGAATATTCAAATAACTGCCGGTTTTTGCTGACAAAAATGGTTTAAAAATTATTTCCAGTGATTTTTACTTCTGTGGTTCCCAAACACTGCAGGCAGCAGACCAACTTTCCAATCCGTAGAAGCCTTCACAGACTGAAGGTATTAAAAAAAATCATGTGAAAGTTTTATGATTAGCGTCAGTCCCGATTTCTATTATCGTATTAGATTGTGTTTTGCTGCCCTCGCATGAATTTTGGAAATTGTCTTTACCGATTGAGTCGATTGTGGTCCTTCCTTCTCAACTGTTTCCTCAAGCGCTAGGTCTAGATTCGTACTTAATGTGGCCCCAAACATTTTTGTTCATTTGCAACAAAAACTTTTTCGATCAAATTCTACCTCAGAGCAATTAACAAAAGGAAACAAACCTACCAGCACCAGATGGAACGTCGATTTATGGGGAATATTTTGAATATTCCTGAAGCAAGTGCAACTATCTTAACTTTTTTAAATTGGAATTCAAGCCTTAAATGATGTTGTTTATCATAACAACTAAAAGTGCAGCAAATTATGTATCTTGCAATTTAGCAACTGAAACGTAACGATTTTATAGATTAAATTATTTAAAACAGCTATGTCCAACCCAAATGGGTTACTGAGCCAAAAAGTATGTCACTATCTTGACGAGGGCCGCACATTGAATGACAAATTATTGAGGGCCGCACATTGTATGGTTTACTTTGATTTTAGCAAACTAAATGTAGCTTAAACTAATGTACTGAAAGTGTTCGAAAACTAAACGGTAACGGTAAAAAAAGTTTCGAAAACTAAACTGAAACGGTAACAAACGTGCTAAAGTGGCATTGAGGTCCACCTGCCTCAAAAATGTCAAATTCAAGATTATCAAAACAAAGACAGGTTGTCAGTATACATACAGGCTATTTTCACTACAGCGAAAACTAAAATAGGCTGCACAGCACCTTCGACTAGGCCGCATGCGGCCAGCGGGCAGCGGGTTGGACATAGCTGATTTAAATCAACCTACATCGCTGTATCATTCTCTTGATTCACATAGGATTCACTCATTGATGTGCGTTTGAACGTGTTATAATGCAAAGCTATGGTTTCACACATTTTTCAGGAATATAGGAGTAGAGCAATTACGCAAAATGTATGTAGAGTTACCAATTTTTTTGGCGAACATAAATCTATATTTTTCAAAACAGGTGCAGGTGCAGTTAATATGCTTGAGCTTTCTAACTGCCGTGATGGCAAGTTGATTTTGTTTTGCACAAGAAAAACTTGTAATTTTATGTAATTTGTTTCATGCTGTGAAACATTTGCCAAAAATATAATATGAAATTCACAAATTTTTCCTCTGGTTTCTATCATACCTGATAGCTAACATTTGTTTTACCTGCTACTTGCAGTCAATCAGCAAATCCAACGCACGTTCGGTTTTGGACAGCTATGGGGAAGGCAGACGCATGTACTTTGTTTTCTAACATTGAGACTTGTTAGCGATAGTAGAGCACTACTTACAATATTGTTCAAGCGACAGAAAGCAAATTAGGCTGTAAATACACTTAAAATGGAATATCGAGAATTTGCCCTGTTTACTCGCGAGTGATCACAATTGCACTGATGTGCAAGTTGTTGCTCCTTGAATATATGTCTCTTTTATGTATATAATTGTAAATTACTTCACATCGCTTTCTAGCCTCGAGACATGTTTGTTGGCTACTTCACGAATAATGTAGAAGCATCTAAAATAATTTGAGTGTTTGAACACGTCCAAGACGGTATAAACCTCGAGTTTTAGGCTGTGAGTTTCATTCACTTTTTGATCAACGCTAATCATACTATCCACATTGCACTAGCACAAAATGTTTGTTTAAACATAGATGTTATTCCTAAGAAACAACAAGCAATAATTTGCTGAAGATTTGGTGGTGGCTTTTTGCAACAAGTTCGTCCAATCTCCTGGTTTGACTATGAGAGCTCCAAACCATTTCAAACCATTTAACAATGGGTTCTCCAAACACTTCAACGATGGGGGTTCTCCGACACAATGCAACCCGCTTAACCCCCGGCTGATTCCAGCGTTGTTTCTCAAATCGGATCAAACGCATTGTAACAAATACAGCCAAAGGATATTGAAATATGACATCTGGTACTTAAAGAGTGAAAGCTGGTAAATATATTTACTCGAATTGATGGGAATGGCAGTGATCACTCAAACGTGTGCGATATTTCTTTGACTCTATTTCCTTTGGGCCTGATTTTTATAATTGGGTTGTTCAACACTTCTGCTTGTCGTGTCCAGAATATAACTCTAGAAACATAACTTGTCCAAAATTTTATTCCAGCATTCTGCAGACGTTTATACCTGTTGGGTCAGATTTTCTACTGTTTTCAGTTTCTCAATGTGGGAATGGAATCGAAGTGATTCAGTGAATGGCAGTTTCAGCAACGCTGTTATGATGAAGCCTATGGTTCCATCTTCTGAGAAGCCGAGCTTGTTGCACATTCGAGTAAGTTTTCCGTTTCTAAGCAAATCATCAAGGATGTTTACAAAGTAAGACTTTAGTGAAATGGAATATACGCAAAATTAAGAATAAAGAACAGCTTAATATTAGATTCTTGTTCCACGTAGATGCAAAGCTGTGTTGAAGATTACGATCATACTACGCCTGAGCTCACACACCGGTGGCCCATCACTCACTTATTGTGCAACAAAAACAAAGTTTCACAATAAATCAAGTTGGCTGACTTTAGAAGATATCTCGGTTGAACAAAGCATTGAATTTTCGAAGAAAAACTTTTTATTCATGTCGAAAATGCTGCCTGCAGAAGCTTTCGGTTGAAAAATTGAAAACCAACAAACTTGACAGAACTTTCATGCTCATCGTGAAGAAATCTTGATGCATAAAATGGTAAAATCCACGCAAATAAATATTAATTGTTGGTAACAGCGATTAAATTCCAAGCTCTCCTACAAGTAGTCTCCCTATACTCATGAAGTCAAACGCTCTCACCGTATACTGTTAAAATCAGACGCTAATCCATCAAACATCCAGAGCGAAGATACATTCAAAAAGCGACAATTTTCCCACGTTTGAGGAGGTCTGCTTAAAATGATTCAGATGTCCCTAAAAGCTATGGAAGGTCTGGTAAAGCATGGTAAAGATCTACATATTAATGTTTATCCGGTAAAAACTCTAACATTAGGCTAATTTCAATTTGCAGCGTCATGTTTCGCTGCAGTCAAGACAATATTGTGAACCATACTATCTTTGCATCTGCTTAGCAAAACTAGTGATTGGTGTTGGAAAACTTATTTTCAATCGTTTATTGTTATGAAAAACTCACAGCGAAATATTTTGAACCAGGAAAGGTTTCAAAAAAAACAATACAAGTGTCAAAATATCAAAAAGCTGATTGTTTTTCTTTCCTTATCGAAATAGAAACAAGTAAGTATTCACCAATTTCTATTTTACTGGTTGAAAATTTTCCCGAATTTATTTGTTTATCTGGAGCTATGAAAAGAAAAAGTACTCTCCAAAGAAATTGTTAAATATCGGTATGCCATCATGAAAAAAATTGTCAACATACGACATTCGCCGGCATTAACGTTTTAAACCCACTTACCCCATCCATTCGTTCATCATTTCAAGTAGTGGACGTGAAATACAGATGGCGCAGCCTGTGGCGAAGTGGATTTTTCTACGCTTCCCTTCGTAGTTTGTCTTCAAATTAAAGCAACAGCCACATGTTATGGCAAATTGTTATTTTAATTAACTTACCTAGCAAACCTAAGAATTGATAATATGTTTCAATTATGTGGCCCACCAGGGCTGCAAATGGTCTTCTTTGGAAGTGTCCATCATTACGAAAAGGTGTCACATGGCATAATGCACAAAGTGAAGAATGATGTGCCTATTAAACCGCTTGAAACATGATGCATTAGTAATTATCTAACAATTAAAAATGCCACATGGCAAATCTCAGTTAATACAAATATAAAGTGATGCAGCGCATTTAGGTCCATGTTTGTTCATAACATGCATCCTTCTTTTGTGTTTCAAATACGTCTTGCCTTACAGTATCCCTCGAAAGGTATCCTTACGCAGAAATGAATTAGACATAATGATTTTTAACAAGAGCATATTTCTTGTACGGAGCAGGCATCTTCAACTTCCTACCTAAACCTCACCATTATTCTCCATGCATACATGTTGTAAATTAAAATTCATTCACATTGAAAAATGCTGATAGATTCAAGCCCTTCGTTTTTTTGTGGAGACTAGTTACTTTACTCTCCATCTTCATTTATACAAAATATATAGTAGGCATGATAACTAGCTTCCCTCAGCTTTACACTCGCTTTTCTGTCGGAAAGGTCACTGGGCACCGCCTCTGGGGGATCTCGAAATACCTCCTTAGTTGAAGCAATTTTTTATGTTTTTTTCTGGCTCCTCAACAAGATGTATCCAAGTCAGGCCAGAAATGTAATCACACAACTTGGTCTTTGGTCGACCTCTTGACTGCTATGAGGGCATAGTCAACAGGACTCTCTCCGCATCTTTCTTGGGACATTTTGATCACGTGGTTGGGTTGAACCATCGTAGTAGTGAAGAAGGTTCTGTCCAGAGTATGCAATCAGCAACAAATCATCCGCAAAAACAAGGTGATCATGCAGCTTCCAACAGTGACATCTTTGACGATCGGCTGTGATTGTCTATCCAATTCATATAGACCAGGGGTCTTCAAACTAAGGCCCGAGGGTCAAATCTGGCCCACGAAGTAATTTCATCCGATCCGCGAGGCCATTTTATCAATAATGGAAGAATAATATTTTTGCGACACGTTCATTGAATTGGTAGAATGGAGAATGTCCCGAAACAATCACATCACGTTTAGATGAGCGGACCTCGAACTGTTGTGTGATCGCTTATGGGCCTTCTGACAAAACAGTTTGGAGACCCCCTGATATAGGCAATGAAGTGGTGACAGCACAATCCTTTGTTGAAGATGAAAACCAATATGGCGAATCGTTTGACTCAAAACTGCTACAATGTTTAAAATGTTCAAAAGCTTTCGAGCAGGAAGAAAATGACCTAATTGTCATTTGCAGTGACCCAATATCTTACTCCTGCAACACTACCCAAACCTTTTCTTCTGAGGAGAAACTAAACTGGCTTAACGGCCAGTTTCAGATGGCTGTCAGTGACGTACATCTGCAACACCCACAAATGATTTTTTGAATGACTTACTCGCATACTTTTTACGGACCACAAAACAAGAGAAGATATCTTTTTCTTAATCGCTGGATTTCTCGAAAGATTGTTGGGAGTGACTCAAAAGAGATGTTTAAATTGAGCTGAAAGAGCGCAGAATATGTCATACTGGTTAAATTGCAATCAAATATTTGACAAGAAAAAAATTTGTAATTATCTGTGAGAAATGTCAATGTCGAACTGACTGGTTTTCGTTAATACGATGCCAATCAAACTTATCATGCTTGTATACCAACAGCGGCCTTCTCAAACTGGGATTAAAGCAACAGCTCACCCAAAGAAATGGGGTACTTCTTCTGCCAATGTAGACAGGATCTGAAGGGTTGTGCTCATTTAAGACTTCGATCAAACGAGGAATGTTGACATAAATGTCGTCATCAAAGTGACACCACCACTTGTATCTGATAAGCAGGAGACAAAGTTAGTTGAGCATTTGTTGCCAATCTCAGCAGAATAGTTAGTTAGGCTACATGCAAAAACCCGTCAACCTATTTGCAAAAATGCCCAATTACCTTCGAAATATTAGTTTGCCCTTTGAAAAAAACAGTTTTGCCCTGTGTGTCAACTCCTGACATTTTTCAAAGTATGGCATCACCCTTGTTCTATGCGTACCCAAATGACAAAGTAGCAGAAAATTTTGAAGCGTTGCATCATTTAGTTTTCCATGCAACATCATTTGCGTGGCGCAAACACATTATTATTACATTCAAGATTGTGCGTTTGGAAGTGCAGACGCAATTTTGAAGACACAGTGCAAACACATTTCTAAACGGAAATACGCATGTTTCATTGCTGCATATTAATGGTTGTCATGATGCATCCCTGTAAATCCTTTCATCTTCGTGCATGTCTACAGATTTTGTGATGAACACGAATGCACCCCTTCGTACTCATGCAACGTCGTGGTTTATGCGATGAATGCATGTTGAAGAAAGCGTGTCTATTTCAAAAGACTGGAGTACAAAAAACGGATATACTCCATACAAAACTGAACTTACTCACTTTGGAATTCGTTAGTTTATTTATTGCTATGATCGCTTCACAAAGACATTAAAACAGCACTTACGATTTGATTTGATTCTTAGCAATGCTGTATTCTTCGTCTGATTTGCAGCACAGGTCAGTCCTGAAGAAAGAAGAGAAATTCATGAAACAAACTCTTATAGACAAGCAGGCTCGCCGAGCACTGTTTTCTGTTGAAAACCCAGCTCAGCTTGTCTAGTGCTCTGCTACTGACCGATTGTGAGATTTCCCGCAGGTAGTTGAATGCATCCGACCTCCTGAAAGCCCAACAACCACATGTTATTCGGTCTGTCATTTTGAAAGAAATAACAAGAACAAAAGATTTTGTTGGACAAATATGTTTGGAATCCTAATAGACATGAGTTTTTTCAAGTGATTTTGGTTGATATTTTGAAACCATCTACAATAAAGAAGTGGTTAAGTAGTGAGTTCAAATGTATTAATATGAATATACGTGTTCGTTTTAATTTTATTTGATATCACGATCCTGTTTGTTTATTTCTGTTTCAAGAATCGTGTGAAAAAATTACTTTAGGATTGCATTGATTGATACAACATCATGACAACATAAACTTTTCTGTTCACAAAACAAAGTTATGCGAATTTTTGAATAAAGTGTGACTACTTTTTAAAGCTATTGAAAAGAAGACCATCAAAATTGTTTAAGAATAGTTCCTAAGTTTTGCAGACGTTGAAAATTTCTTGATATTAGGAGAAGCGGTATGCCTTAAACAGGGGCGGACAACCTGCAGAATGCACGCTACACTTGGCAAACCAAGCAACTTCCACTAACACGAGGAAGCTTCACGTTTTACATATTAATTTGTTAAAATTCGCACAGAAGTATTTTGACCTTTCAAAAATGTATAAAAATGCGTGTGTCGTTGGCGCACTAAATGATTGGAAACTCTGAGTCGGAACACGGTTAGCAAAAGGTTGCCGACCCCAGGGCCTAAAATATACCTTCTGTTAAAATTATTTGTGGAGGAAAGGCATTTTTTTCGTTTATCAGGCGACAGCCTCACTACAGGCCCGTAGACAGGTTTTAATGTTTGGGTGAAGGGCAAAATACACTTTGAGGGAGGCAATATTTTGATTGTAACTGTATGTTTAAAACAAATTTCCTGGGCCCCTACAATGTGTGGGGGAACAAAAATTTGGGGAACACTGCTCCCGAATGCCCTCGAGGCTACGGGCCTGCTTCACTAAATGACCAAGTAGTTGATGCCGCTGTCAGGTTGAAAACATTCTTGGAAGAAGTACCAGATTTGAATTTGGCAAAACCCGCAACAACTGAAGAAACATATTGTCCTATTTGGCGTTATTTTGATTTCTTGTAGTGTCACGCGCGCGAGTGCATTTTGGTTGCGCGCCGTAATTGTTTGGCTTGCGTTGATTGTTTGCGACGTGGTGTTGGTTCTCTGCGCCTCCAACTTTGTTCAGAAGTTGCTGTTCGGTTGACAACGCTCATGTTGTTTCATTCACTGTATGTCGCTTGATCGTTCGCTGCGGACTCGACAAATAAGTTTAATAAAGCCTTCATTAGGTCACATCACACATCAACGAAATGATGATTGAAATAAATATAATCCAATAAACAAAATAATGAATTGATTCCGAATGTGTGAAGTGTGTAATCATGAGATACAGCAAACTACAAACTACAGACGCGCTCTGCAGCATCCACATCCATTTTTGCAAACACACACATATGCGGCACGGTGAGAATCTTATGTAGAACTAAAATAGGCCGTGCCATCCGCGAAACACTTGAAATAAACGTGCACAAAATTAATGAAACGTGAGAACTTTAGTTTGCTGAAGAGATACTGAAAACCATACTTACAAATTAACAAGATGTTCGTAAAGATTACGGAAGATTTCTGCTTGATAAAAGTTTTTAAAATCAACACTTGATGTCATGTCAAAATTTCAGCGCTAAATAAATTACCTGTTTTCTTGCTGTAAACTGCGTCATCTTCATCAGTTATGAAATTTATCTGCAACAGAAAACGCTTCACTGAGAACTTAAATTTTGAAAAGTAAGTTCTTTTTCAGTATTAACCTCCTACAAAAAAGTGAAGTTGCAATTAAAATATTGACCATTTCAACTAAAATTTGAAATCTCAAGAGTAATGAAATTTTTGATATGTAAAAAACGTTTAACCATGACTCACTTCCAATACGTTTGAGAAAATACTGTCACGGAAATAATAAAATGAACAATACTGTTAAAAAACGTCATATTTCAAAATGAAATATAAAAGTTAACGCAAGTTTGGCGCAAACCAAATCAACTAGATATCCACCCACCTGATTTTCTATACCCTTAAACCAAGTCATCAGGATAATTTCCAACCTGGTGCGGTGGTTGTGCTTACAGGTTCTTATAGTAAAAACGATGCTGCTCGAATTCGTCCTAATGTTTTCAGCCCGTGGTTGCTGTGAAGCCGCTTGAAGGCACTGCTTTTGAAAACTATCAAATTCTTTTAGCGGATTCAGATTATACACTTGCATACGTCGAGAGAACACGAACATACTCAAAATGGAGCAAGCAGTGATGGCCACCAGCAGGTAAACCTTTCGTTGTTGGCTGATTAAGAAGCAAAGTGACTCAGACATAATCCAGCAACAAGTGATGTGCAGGAGGTTACGGTTACAGATGCTTACAGATAGAAAAAAGAAGGTAAAAAACAATTTGCTGAAGACATATCTAGGAACGTAACTTGAGAAAGATAATAATCATCACTTGAAAACTTGTCAAAATCAAGATTTAGAAAATTTGAAGAGACGAGCTCACAAAACAAGTGTGTAGTGAAAATTTAGCAAAAGTAACCGCAAAAATGGCTGCTACGAAAAACCAAAAACAAATGCTTGTTTGAAACATCTGCATCTACGGTCGGTGTATTCTCTTTCACGTAATTGTATGGGAATTTACGAGCAAGCATAATTTGAAACTTTCTGAAAAGCACAAAATATTATTTTTACAACGCTCACATATCATTGATCAATTTTGCAGCCATGACTAGTGGTATAGTTTATTCCAATATTCCGCATAATTCAGGTTTAAAACGACGGTAAAACTTTCTCGTCAATGTCCAAGTTTCATGTTCTTGTCGGAAGGGTTTCGATAATATAATTAAAACAACCTATCACAGTCACGTTGACTTTTAACGAATACTAATTTGAGCATTAGACTTTCCTTATCATGAAAATAAATGGAAATCATGAGCAAAGTGTGGTCCCAATGAATAAACATCCGCTTGATGGTCACTAACTGCTCTGGAGAAAAGTCTTGTTCAAGACTGAAAAGAATAGAAAATGAATTAATGGTTCACAATATCCCAGGATATAGAGACTGTCCACATTCAGCATTCTGTGTATTGAAAGTTGCAAAATTGGCAGAGAAATTTTGATGAATTCCTAGATGATTTTTCTGTGAAGAAAGTCAAGACAAAGCCTTTTTAATTGTTTGCAGTGCTATCTTCAGACTTATTAATTCAATCATTGTAACTTTTTGTTTTTTAAATTTCCCTCATGCTATCATTGTGGAAATACGTATGTTAAGTCAATCTGTGCGAGATTTTCACAGTCGCAGCAAGCGAGTCGTAATGTGATCCTCACTCCCTTGTGCTTAAATGCCTGCATACCGCCATACGCATGTGCAGCGTCTTTTGCTTCAGGAGTTGTATATTTTGGATGATACTGTTTGTATTGTTACGGCGCAAACAGTCAAAGTCAAAACCCGAGTACACTCAAAACCCGGAACACGTTCAACGCGACTGCCCCGGCACCGACTAACTCCGCAAATATGATGCGTGCAACAAAGGTTGATCGCGAGCCGCCTCAGGCTAGAAACGCTACACTTATTGCGAAGCGAGTGCGGCGCATTCCTCTACACTGTTGAGCACAGATAAGGAAAAATAAATGTAAAAATTCTAAGATATGTAGGCTGTGGATGTCGTCAAATATTTCACCGCGACGTTATCGGTTGGTTCGCCTGTGGAGGAAAAAATCTTCTTGCTACCATCCACGCACCTTTTCCACGATTCCGCGTCACTGAACGCTTTTGCGTCGAAGACAACAACAAACACAGTAATCGCGAGACACTCTAGTAAGGGTTTAGAAATATTTTGTTGAGCGTACTTGGAGAGTGTCCATATCGTCACGTTTGGCTTTGCGCAAGTTAATTAACTTCTACATTTTTCCCTCTCAATAGTGGGAGAGGGGGCCTCACAAGTGGATTTGCCTAGGGCCAGTGCTGCCACAGGTTTCTTTGCAAAAATCACAAGATTCCCAAAAAAACTTTTCACTAGATCTGAAAAAAATCACTGCATTTAAAAATTTGCCTGGAAGTTTGCTGTTTTGCTTGAAATGATTTCGTTATTTAGTTTATCGCCGAAAAACCTTTACACAATTTACAAGTTGAAGTTTTTCAAAATAGATCATTGCTGAAACCTGGAAAATCTCATGTCAACAATCTTCAGGCTTTTTTTCAAGAGCAGAAAACGACACCATTCATGGAGTATTTTACACCAATCAACCTATCAAATCTCACATTGAATTAATTATTCCTAGTGCAGTGTGCCCACAAAGAAATGAAAATACTGCCATGGCCAACTGCAGCAATGAAAAGCAAGAAAGTGTAAAGTGAAAATAATAGGAAACTCAAAATAGAACAGTTGCTTGTTTTGTTGGTGCAGGTCTTCAATCAACGATGCAGGTTATCAATTGTTTATTGATTAAAATTGGCTGGAAAAGAGAAAAAAAACAGAAAAAACAACATACCTTCTTCAAACACATATACTTTGCAAAAAATCACTAGATTGCAGTGAAAAATCACTAATACTAGGTCAGTTTAAAAATCACTAGATCTAGTGAAAAATCACTAGGCGTGGCATCAGTGCCTAGGGCCACGCATCTGTTGAAACCGGACCTGATCTTAATTCTGTTTGCTGCCATGAGCATGTAGTTACTTTCACGTTATTTGCATCAAAAGTTAAGAACTCCTCTACCTCTGGTATTTCGCGTCGCTTTCTCTATTGATGAATTTGCTTCAGACCAAGCAAGTTTTATAGTTAATGAATTCCTTATAAACTTGGTTATTAAACGGTACAGCTCAAAACTTTCGCATGTGAAATGTGACGTTCATTTCAAGTTGTACTGGTACATTTTCGATGCCACAAACCCGGTCTGCCGAAGCAGAACCGTCGTCAGAAAATTTTCAATAGTGGGGCTTTGAATTGTGCCGGGGGGCATGCCATTGTAAAATTTGACAATACCTGATTTATAGTGTTTCATATTTCAATATGGGGGGCCTAAAGCTTTTTATGAGAGGGCTAAGCTCACCGAACCCCTCCGTTGGCGACGGGACTCTATTGGAGTGGTATACTTCAAACATTTTATCACTGCAAATTTCGTTGGTTTCGTTGACTGAATAAAAATCATGAAAACAAGATCGATAATGTTCTATCGCTACTTTTGAAAGAAACTGATGAAAGTTTACCTTCACCAGTTTTATTAGAAAAGCAAAGTTTCAACTTGTGAAATCATTACATTTCGGCGCTATTATCAGTCGGCCAAACAGCAGTATTTCACTTGAAGAATATTTGATATTGCGATAAAACAACTATTACCCTTACTGGTTTCCTGGAAGTCTGTCAGGTATCTGAATCGAGTGAATGCAAGGCCAAGCCACGTAGAACACGTTAGCTTACGTCTCTACTCGTTTCTGGTAGATTTTGCGTCTGCTTTACTCAGATTTACACAGGTCGCATATGAGTAGCATTGCTTGGTATGACTATCATCTGCCCTCTTTTCGACGTTCATGTCCACATTTTTCAATTTGCCCCTCTGCCTCTTGTCAGTTACGTCACTGGCTATGATATGTTGTTTCAACACAGTAAGCTGTCCCTACTTTACTGCAAAAAGATAGGAGCTGGTGGCGTAGCTTAGTTTATGAGAGAACCTGCGAGTTGTCTAATTAATCTGTGTTGTGGTTGAGTTAATTCTCGGCTGGAAAGGCGGGAATGCTTCCACATTAATCGTTACATAACAGTGGTAAATATTTTTTACTATCTCAATGACCTTGGCATTAGAGTGCGGACTGCTGACGCCATTATACTGTACTAGCTTTGCTGATGAACCGTGATACGGTGATCAGT
>JGI24021J15306_10006504_pt1 | contig 14075 bp, 11 predicted proteins | sample Ectturendosymbi1_FD_15306 | JGI IMG/M metagenome (IMG submission 15306) | reverse complement strand
AGGAAAAGCCTCTGTTCTAAGTTCTCAATTCGAGATGGATACCCACTTGCGTTTTTATTCGACTTGGCGCGACCTTTCGCAGACTTCCAAAAACGCAAAGTTACCACCGTGCAGATGGCTGACAGCCAGTTTCGCGTTTAACCCTAAGGCAAACTGGTCGAATTTAACGTTTATTCTCACGAAAAATGAGTTGACTGATCGTTGCAAATGCCACGAGGCTAAGAAGGCACAATCAAGTCTGAACAGTAGATTAATTATACGCGCTTGGGCTGGTCCCGTGGAAAGTTGTAATGACAACATGCGCAAAGCTCTTACCTGCGTGGTTCATGAGCACGTTGGTTGCGAACGGCGCATATAGACTTGAATTATTGTGCAAAACAACCCCCAAAATCCACCACACTGATAACAGTTGACCTGAGTCACATGACAAGGAGCGTGGGACGACGGAGCTGAGTGCATCCTCTTCTGGGACATCGATTTACGAGCATATGTCAATCGCTGATTATTAACCTTAACACAAGGTAGGAAATCGAATATTTCTGGGCGATTGTTTTTTTTATACGCGAAGCACTACATCGCAGGGCAATGTCCAACATTTGTGCCATTTCAGCAATTGGGAAGGCCCGTTATGCAGTGGTCGGATCTCAGATGCTGAAAACATGTTTTTTCTCACTGGATTTCAATGAGTCAAACTGCAGGAAACCTCCGTGATAAAACTAAAATTTGTCAGCGTCAGCAGTAAGAGACAACGTATCGTTCTCGAAATGACTTCACATTATCTTGAAAACTAATATGCCTCGGCAATCGAGGCTTTTTTCAATCTGATACATCGTTACTGGAAGAGCAATGCGAAAGGAAAGCTTTTCACCAAAGTGGTCTATATTGATGAAAACAGAACAAACAACGTACGTTCGTCGACCTTCGTTTCCGAACGCGCTTACATGACGCTTTGCTGGGTGTCACGTGCTTAACGCAAATTGTCAAATCGAGTGGTAAGATTTAAAATGCGAAACAAACATGCTGCGCAGCAAACAAGGATCGAAACTGTCTTCTTCCAACTCTTGATTTCTGAAACGACTTCACTGCCAGCAATGTCGAGCCAGCATGAGGCACAGCCGATTCGCAACTGCAGCTGAAGTGACATAAGTCGGTTTTCTGTTGTTGCACACACATGCACACACACCTACAACAAACTGTATGACTTGATTCTGTTTAGCATTGTTCAAATCATAATCTAAGCTACTTAGTGCAGAAACCAAATTCGTAAAATACGAGCCAGGATGAGAATTCTCAGTGGGAGCTTTCGTGTGTGCAATCGGAAAGCTCGCCCAGGTAAGGATGAACTTTTGAATCACCGTTGCACCATCTTTCGTGGCTACTACTACAGTATTCACCAACACACATTCAGACTAGATTTGATAAATCAGACTGGTGATTTTTGACCTGTATTTTCACATTGCAAGTATTTATCACACACATTAAATGGAGTTTAAGCGGACAGAACGAAACGTGCACAGAAGAAACTAACCTGCTTCATTCACAATAGTTCTAAACATTTGCGGGCGGGCTTACTTGGTCTCTAACGCCACGCAGTTGCTGCCTCGAAAATCACTGCCTTGCTCACCAACTCCACATTAACATGGAATAACTCGAAAAGAACAAAACAAAGTTCCTTAAAGCATCTTCCACAAGATTCTTATGATCTTCCAATAACCTGATTGTTAACTGCGACCGCTTTTCAAAAGTATGAGCGAGGCAAAATATTCTGGCAGTCATCATTAGCCAGTTCCGCACAACAGCCTTCTGTACCAAGACGTAAATGAAAAACGCAGCTAGATCCGCGACCGCTCCTGCTTGCTTGCAGCAATGATGGCGAACAAACGGCACCCACGAAACTTGTGGTGAATTACTACAATTATCCGCGTACGCCTGCAACCAAACAGAACATTATGAAGTCACAAACGATTAGATGCCTACGCATGTATTGCTGGTTCATCCCCACGCAAACAAAATAGACGGGCTCCGTGCCTGCCAATCACGTTGCGTCCTCTCATGAATGATGGCGTGTTTTTTCCCCCAACAACCACATGCAACCAGGCAAGTGATATGAAAACTAACCGTTCACAGATGATTTAACCCGATTGCGGGATCAACAGTTTGCATGATGTGCGTTGGCTCGCTCTCACGAAAAGCCTCACTTTTCACAGCCTCGCCATACGGACAGGGAGTCAGCTGTTTTGATAAACACGAGGTTCAAACTGAACATGATTTGCAAACCAGTAGTGCTGAATGTTTGGCAAGACGCAGGCGCTGAACGTTTCGAAACCGAGGTGCCGAACAATCTGTCGTCGTGCATCACATCGCGCGAAGAACAGACAAATAATAAGCTGAACAACAACCACAACAGTACATTTCATTAAAAAAAGACCTTACGAGAGGATTGGCAATCTCCCTCAATCCTGAAGCATTCCTAACTTGACCCAAAAAAGAAAAAAAAAATAGCTGCGCAAAACCAGCGCAGAACAGGAACAGATTTCTAAACTTGATTATTTGAAAAAGAAACGACTTCTTTTGACGCTTGGATGTGATACGAGCGAGTGAGTGAGTACTGCAACAGTACGTTCTCCATATTTCTGAATGCATGACTCACACCAAGGTTTCCGAAAATGTACTTATCAAAACAGCCAACGCGTTCGAATGCACTGAAATCTATCAACCCAGGACTCAATGTTAACCAATCGCTTTCCCTGAAGGCCACGTGACACGAAACACTGCCACCAAGCGAAATAAGCAAACAACAACCTGCAATTAAAAACGGTGAAGGGATTAAAGACTCATTTATGCTCGTGGATAAATACGTAATATCAAAACAAATCGGAGATTTATTCTAAGTGGTCATCTAATTGGTATAGTCCACGTCATGGGCATCTACCTACACAGCCAATTCAAAATAAATGTATTACAAATACGCTTCATCAAATGACCAAACAACCTCTTTTTTGCAACGAAAATCTACGTAACGCAAACCTTAGCTACGAAAGAAGAAAAGAATGTATCGTTTTATACGCAAACTTTTATCTGACGAATTTAAAGTTCATGTATATTTCTGACCATCGGATACATAACGCAAATTCTTCTGAGGTTTAGGCATGGTATATAACTATGCCGCAACGAGCCATCTGTGCTCGATGTAAAACCAGACTGTGTCGCATCGTGTTCGGCTATACAGGCGAAGTAAAAGTTCACCCACCTTAATTAAACAGAGCGACATAACCGCGCTGGTGAACTGCAGGACAGTCGCACAAAAGATGGGTGCATTTATTCTCCTCCAAATACGGGTATCTACTCGAACAGGGCCACGAACTCCGAAAACTGGACAACTTCTAATTGCGTCTCTGAAAGTACTCACAAGAACATTTCGGAGTGATTTTTCCGCAAGGCGGGAAAACCGTAGCATCACTAGTCAGACTAAGACTTGCGAAGATGGTTGTTTCCAGCGCCAATAAGGTACTAACAGGTGATGGCGCAAAGTTGCTGATCGAGGCAGAAGTTTACCGCAAAACAGATTCTCCACGTTTAATTGACGAAAAAGATTAGCTGCTTGACGAAAACACGGCCGAGAACTCAACACATAAACGCTATTCTACATGTTGCAATACAGTCGCGGTCCAGCTGGCTCAGCGACTGGCGATTACATGCGCGACAGTAGGCAAAGGAAGGCTGTGCGGGTCTTTAGGGATGAGGAAGCGTGGCGACGATTGCAATCAAGCATTAAGAAGTTATACGCACCCTTCGGTATGAAACAAGCGCATACGCTGACAACGCTGCCTCCAACCGAACGCTTGCTTTTCTTCCACATATTGCTAAAGCACAGAGCAATTGAAATCAGCGCACTCTCCGCGATTGAGCCATTACGCAAAATGGCTCAATCTATTTTCTATTACTATTCTTGCAGCTTCAAGTACGAGCTGAGCTGTTACCGGTTTGTCAAAGCCAAGATTGCGTGAAACATGCTTTGCCCAGAACGGTGTCGCTCGCGATATTTCGCTGGGGTCTTGAAAGCACACGTTAATAACATAACGCACTTTTCCGTGTTCGCAAACCAAGAAAGGAGCAAAACTTTTGATTGCGTGATCGACGTTTCCGCGCACGCGCAAAAAGACACACGAAAAGGTACGGCGATGAATGGACGCAAGACGTTCCCTTGAGTTGCACTTTGCTGCCAGCTGTAACAGCGCAAAAAATACGTGTGTAAGCTCCAGGCAGCACATGTTACACGCTCTACCCTATAATCACTTATTTAACCAAAAATCGGTAAAAAACATTCCTTGACAAGGCACAAAAAAGCGACAACCTGAAACTTCATCCTCGACGTGGTTAGTACTGCAAGTCATTGTCAATAGACTCTTCATTGGGTTCTTTATTACGCAATAAGCAGGTGACAATTACAAGTTGTTCCCCAGCCCACGACCACCTTGCACTATATTTTAAATCAGTGGTTCTCAGCCTCCTTTGGCGCATGGACCATCTTTTTTGAAAAGAAATATGGACCACTTCGTTGTGTAATCATAAAGCTACAAAAACAAGAACCTAAAAATGATATTACATGATTTATACTACAATAATGGTTACAATTTTTAGGAACATTTTATCAAGGAGTTATGGAACTCTCTGTGGACCACTAGACATTCCAGGTGGACCACGTTGAGAATAACTGTTTTAAGCGGATGCGATGCTTAACTTGTTTCGACGCACGAATAAAAAGTTGAAAAAAAGTGATTACGCGTTAACAGAAATTAGAGTCCAGCGAACTGCTCACATAAATGAGCGCGTACGGCATGAACTGCCTAAAATGCATGCTGGTCATTTACTGCCAGACCTAGCGCATAAAAGCGAAAATGATGTCAACTGTTTTTAAGTTATGGCGATAGTCTTTGTAAAATGTTGACGATAACAACTTCATTCCGAGGACAGAGCCTTTGAAGTTCTCAGCTGACGTTTCAAAATTGAAAAATCTTCACCGAAAAATTTTAAGTTTTGGGTATTTCAGGATTAGAGTAGACTGTTTTGCCCCGTGGCTGCTGCGGCGTGTTTCAAATACTGAATAAGTTTAANGGCGTAACTTTAGTAGCATCGCCAGCGCGCGAAATTTCGCTAATTCTAGACTGATAAGCAGCCCTCGAGACAAGAGTAGGTAATATGAAATGAACTCACTGAAAGGTGCTTAATTACGTGACATGGAATTGATCTACTCAGCGTTAGCACTGTTCAATTATTTCCTCGACTAACCTTTTTCGCTCCGCATTAATTCCTGTGCTAGCAATGCGAACGGTTCATGTATATTTATAGTAGTCGTTTCTTCTAAGAATCTTTATCTTTAGGTTTTATTTGACAACGAAAGTTTCTATCGCAACAAAAAAAGGTGTTTTGAATCTTGCCAGAACTTTTAAAATCAATACTCCGGAATCGTTATGAATTATGCAAAACAACTGCAGCCCCAGCCAAGATGTGGAACAATGCAATGATTTTTGGCAGAAGAATACAAGATATTTTGTCCGTTTTTCGCTTGGAACAACAAAGCCAAATAGTACAACTTTTGTTTTATCACAGCCAGCAGGAATCGTACGTCATTCGCTCAATACACACCCCAAGCAAATAATATCTGGATTAAATCCTTCCAGGTCAGCAGTTCCCAAACGTTTTTGAGCGAGACCCAAACCTGAGATTGGCGAACATCACGAGTGTGTTGACATGAAAAAATAATGATTGTAGGGATGATTTTTTGCAGTGAGTTGCTCAGCTCATTTTAAATGTCAGCGGTCTACTCGTTTGACCCAGGTTAAGATTGCTTCGGCGCGACCNATTTCTTGACCCTTCGCGACATTTTTTTGGGTCGCAACCCATACTTTGGGAACCACCGTCCCGCAGGTCAACAGCCTGCTTACTAAAACAGAAAGATTTTTCTCGGTTTGTGTAACCATTTTTAGAGGCAGCCTAATTGGAAACCAATATTCTAATTTATTTCCTCAGGCTAGCACGATAGTAATCACAGTATTATTACCCAAAGGTGCAAAACGGATGAAGGTAATAGTCCAGCTTATCAACGCTATCGCGCTCATAAATGATCAAAGCTGGATATAATAAAATTAAATTTCGTTAGTAGGTAACAACGCCGCAATTATATGCTTTGATCGTACATTAAATCAGGAGCGGGCAAACTTTTCAGTGCCCCATTCAGAAACTTTAATTTTAAGTGGCCACAACGCATCAGATGAAATAATTGATACTTGAAATAGCAAAAATTAAAGGCTGCCTTTGTCGCATTTCTTTGTAGTGATAAGTTCTTCTCCAAACCAGTTCGTTGTTTCTTCACAGCTTTTACTAGATGAGTTGCTTTCTTTTGTATGTCCTGCTTTATAAATTGTGTCCAGAGTTAGCGTGCTTGATTTGAAAACGCATTTTCAGAACGCATGCCTTGAGCATAGCAACTGTTTCATCACAGTTCAAACCAGTGACAGAGTCTTGACTTGCCTCAGTGACCGTTTTGATGTCTCGGTCACAAAGGACGCAATCTTCGGTCTCAAAATCGTTGTCGTGAGACTTGTAACGCTTTTGTGGACATTGGCAGCAAAATTTTGACTTCGCCGGGAAAAGTGGTTGTTTATTTGTAAAGCTCACGCAGCCGAAGCTCCTCACGTTAGCCCACGGGCACGATAAAAAAAGTTGGCAAAGTTAAATGAAGTTTAGTCAATGCCGAGATCACTGGTGCAGAGAACTCGTTTTTAGTCAACGCGCAGAAAGCTCCGATGAAGAGGCAAACCAACAAGTGGAAACGAGCCTGGTTGCGCCAGGGAGGCGACTCTCCGCCCTCCTCAATCCTGTTTGCAAAAATACGCAACACCATCTTTTAAATTTGGTTTTGATGCACCAGCAACTAATCCGCAGTCTCGGAAGTTAACGTATAGACAGCGCGCATCACTGGATCTAAAATAAGGCTCTACTGCACAGTGATTGCAAAGTCAAGCGAGAAATAACATCGTAACCACTGTTCACTATTTATTCAATGCAACTTCATGATTTATATCGACGGGCGAGCCGCGCATTTTGCCCAAGGGTCGTCGTTTGCCCGCCCCTGCTTAAAAAAGCTACTACTGAAATTAGCGTAAAACATGAACATACGACCATGGCTGCTCAACATCTGTCCCGAGATCTAGTGCGGCCAAGCAGTGATTTGAACAACTAGCTCAAATGAAGAAGAATACGATCAGCTCGTATATTCTTCTGCTATAAAGCACCCAGGTAGAAAATGAGACAAGAAACCGACGACCGAGTTGCCGGGAAAATCCGAGCGTCGCCATCTATATAGCATTAGGGGGAGTGTGTTGCTTGCCGACATTGATAATGAGGTTAGTCGCCAGGCCCGTATCCAGGTTTTAAGGTTTGCAGGGAAAAACGCATTTTTAAGGAGGGAAAATTTTTGTTTTTATTATGTTTGAAACAAATTTTTCTGGGACACAAGAAAATTTGGGGGCGCAAACAATATTTGAGGGGGGGCGCTGCCACCGAATGCTCCCCGTGGCTACGGGCCTGTTAGTCGCCCGGCACTGACTTCGTGCTGATTTTCTTACAAGCGTGGACGTCTATCTTTTTCAAAAATCTGTACGAAAAAGTAGAAGATGAAGTATTTGAAACGCGGCCACACAAATGAATTGAAAAACGTGGAAACGTGTCACCGGCTGATCGGCATCAGCACAGAGCAGCACAAGTCAAAAATGTTTGCTAACCTCTCGACTTGTGCAAAACTTCGCTTCGAAGCGATCACGTACCTTTGACATTGAGGAAACTTTTCAAGGAAAAAATCTTGCCGATCATATCCTCCAATACATAAGTCCGCTACAGCGACAACGAAACTCGAGCTGACGTCACCGGGCCAACCAGCCAGCAAAATCAATCAACCACCACTTGCATCCACACGGCCATTTTGTAAGCGAACCCGAGGCAACCGTCGCGCAAGCAGAGATTAAAACAATAACAGTGATATTACAATCGCCTTTAAACGGGCCTCGTGATGAAAGACACGCCCGGATTTTACGCCTGTGATGGACTTGGTCGTTTTGTCGTGTGCGTTTGGAGCATTTGCAAACCGCGATTATATCTTAGGGCGCAACATTTTCCATAATTCGCTTCGGTTGGGATCGTCAAGAACGGACTTATTCCACGCGATAAAGGTCCTAACCTCTTTCAAATAACGTACGTGGAAAGCATTGTTGATGCGCGAGAGCCCTCGGCCAAACATCATAGCAAAATGCGCAATATACAGTGTCAGAAGCGTCGATGGTAAAGTCAGCAACGTTCAACACACGTTAAAATAAACTGCTCCCCAAAAACAAATTATTCCGCGTGCTTGGGCAACCTTGAAAAATCGTATGATTACGTTTTACGCAAAGAGTGGCGATTTTTTATACATGTCTGCCGGAACAAAAGTAAACGAATTACTGGCAGGTACTCTTGCAGCGCACCATTTGCGATCGCAACAGCTTGTCCAGAAGAACGCACCGAGGTCTTCGATTTTTGTTCTGCACATGCACGACAGCAGGCGAAGTTCTGGTGAACGCAGCAGACGAAACCAATACAAAGCCTGCTTCTCCGACTTTCTTTGTAATGCACTTGAAATAATCGCACGCTTGCTAAAGCGCAGATTGCTTTGCTACAACGACGCGGCTGGCCTCGTCAAGATGAAAATCGCTAACTAGGTGTCTTCATATGGGCCACATCCACTTGAATCGGTACTGGAAACTCCCGTGTCGAGACGCAGCGTTACGCTTCGGGCGTTTCCATTATACCACATTGATAGCCGTAATTTCGTTTTACCAGGCTGATTAAAATGCAACACGTGGATCGTTGTGAGCAAAACAGACAACGAACAACTAAAACGTAACTCGACTGATTGCAACAGTTTATTAACGCCTTGGCCGCAAACCAAGACATGAAAAGCTTGTGACGTGAAAAGCTGGCAACGTCGAAATTTACGCACCAGTCCGTTTTATTTTGTTTTGGCCAACTGGACTTCTTTAATCGAATATTAAACTTTTCAGTGTTCATCACCACACATTTCTGTACACTCGCGCGGTTCAAAAGTTCAATTGCTCCAATACTAAAGCAAAAGAAACGGTCACTTACGTGAGATAGGAAAGGAAATATAAACTAATAATATCGTATTTGTTAAAAAATGAAATAACTCGATTCTTGATCTTTTATCAGCTGTTTATCAAATCTTCTAAAGCGAAGTTTCGAAGATCGGGGACACAAACGAACTGTCAGCAAGGACTGCATTGAAAACCACTGCTGCTGATATGGGTGTCTTCACCCAATAACACACTGGCTGCAGCGCTGATGAGCAGCAGGACTTAAACTCAACTCAAAGATTGCTAAAAGAGACTTGCGTGCGTAGCCAATGACAGGAAAGGTAAACCGACGTGAGAAAATTGGCAAACCGCTTATTTTGCTTTCTGCGATAACGTATCGAAAACAGCGTGGGCTAAAGAGAGTTAAAAACTTCGGCATCTGCGAAGCAGTCGTAGGTGAATAATTTATTACCAAACAAGGAATCGCTACCGCGAATAGAACAAAAACTGCCCCGCAGTCCTCAAAAGGCTCAAGTAACGGTGACTCCGACGCCGCGAAACACCTTTTGGATTTCGCTTAAGACCAACAAGCAACAGCATTAGCAATGCAGCTGGCGAGTGACAGGGAAGGTCCAGGATGCTGATCATGGCCAACTTAATCAGTCGCACACAGTCCGACAGCGTCATTGTCTTTCCTCGCGAGCTTGTGAATGCAGTCTGTCAAGCAGCACATGACTGGTGGCCACTTTCGTATGCATGACCACTGCAGCCTGCGTTTGGCACAAGCCGATTCCATGCATGGAGTTTTTCGCGTAACAGCTATTTCGGAAGGCAGTGGAATAGCTTATGAAATTTGACGGGAAAAACACACGTCACGTTGATGCTTAATGGAAAGAAAAATGTTGAAAAGGTTACTACGTCTTTTTTACGCCCTAACACAATCACCCGCCGAGCAACCGTTGTTGGTTCGGAGGATAAACAAACGCATTTGGCGAACTACGTTTCTTCCCATTAATTTCGAATACCGTTCGATTTCCTGTGTTTTGTATGTTTTCCACACTTTCATGTACATATTTAAAAGCTAAACTCAACAGTTTTCAGAGTTTCCAAGTAGTACAAGGCATTCCTCAGTGTTGGGATCGTTCGATTTTCATGTTGAGTTGGAGACGCATGTTGCTTCGACAGCACTCTGCTGACATCCTTTCTGGGAGGATGAGGGTTAACACACACGACGATTCAGACACTTTGAAAGCTCCTACTACACGGTGTGCGTGGAAGAGCTGTTAGTGGTGGTTGAAAGGTGCACGAAACCACAAATCTGAACAGTCAAGTTTTTGGAAGACAAACTTTGCCGAACAGAATTACACGATCTTATACCTTTAATCCTCCTTACCCATGACAAGTGGACCAGCAACGCATCCAAAATGGCCGCTAAGGAAGCGAGAAAGAGCATGACGAAAGACACGACCTAATCAACTAAATGCACTGTCATATTCGCTTGCTAGCACACTGCTGCTAACCAAAGCATCTGACACCGTGTAATCAGGAATTTCCGACAATAAATCATAGGTCTTACGCTAGAGATTCGAAACGTCAAGATGTAACTCCTTCGTCTGCGTGGTAGTCAAAACACACCCAACATTAAAAAAACGTAACCCTACTGCTTGATGACCTTTCACAGAGACAGACGCGCTGCTTTTATCAAACGAGGCGGTGTGAAAGTCAACGCGTTACCATCTGCTGCTATTGATGGCATGTGTGAGCATGCTACTGCAGCCATACATTATTAATTGCTGATTACGTCAACCGAGCAATGCGCCTAAAATCAACGGGATGTGAATTTATGACGCAATCATTCACAAAAAGCTGCTAAAATGAGCACTGCAACCTGCAGTGGTTAAGTCAACCCGAGCGCTTTTGCACTCAGCGGCTTCTGTTGAAACGAAACTGATTTACTCTCCGTCCCTCATACTCTGATAAGGTGTGTTTGCAGCACAGGCTCACAAATTCAACACAAAATTCGCGTACGTTGAGCGTGTGTAGCGTCGAACGCCGTTTGAGGCCAGAGGTCGTGAAAGACTCGGGAGTCATACACTCGAACTGACCACGACCTTCGTCCCTTGTTTCAGTCGCATGTGTCGGATTTTCTGCCGATACGTTTGCACGTAACCGATTTTTAAGGTCGTTGTTCAACTCGGCTTAAGTTGAAACTGCAATCCACCAAATCGGCGATGATTGCCTTGTTCGCTAACGAACGAGCAGGAAAAACGTTTTTGTCATGCTGGCGATTTGGCAGCAAGCCAAGTTGCCAAATGTGTGCAGAAAAACAAGACACAGTATGCAGTCAGCCACTGTCGGTGCTCCAAGCAAGCAAGAGAGCGAGATTGTTTCAAGGGCTTAATGCAACTTCGTTCGGAGTGCGCATTAATATATAGGCGAAGATAATCGCTGAACTACTTTGCCCGTAGCAAGCTGACAACAACTTACCTCAGTATTCGTGCCGATGTTCTGAACAGCGCCCTGATTTTCACGCCCAAACGCAAGAGAACAGAACGCTAACATTTTGTAGAAATCGGCGAATGCTCGGAAGACCAAAGCAATTCTAGCAAAAAAGAAGACTAAAACACGTCTTCCTAGCAAAAAATTTGCATTCCAAGACAATTGGCCTTTACAAAACATTTCCAGTGAAAGTTTCCAATTACCTGTCACTTACGAGGTAGTTTCGCATTTAAGCATCTTGTTCAACACTCCTTCCAACCTCTCTTCCTTTATATCAGTTATCAAGTGTATAACATCATCCTGGCTGCAATACAAGCGCCATGTGCACATGTTCCAAGCGTAAACTCGCTTCTTGTTTTTTTCGTCATTTGTCGGTCATTGACCGAATTTTTTTCAAGTGATCGAAATTAGTTAAGTCACTTCGGGTAAAAAATGTCCGAAAAAGATGACATAAAGTTTTTAAGCTATTTCGATAAAATGACCGAAATAAATGACCGTAATGTCTCAGCGAAAAAAACAGCTCCCATCTAGATGTAACCACAGCGCTGTAATTTTGCCATGTGCAACAAGCCTTTACTTTTTGCTGTAAAACGTACAGACGTATTCATGATGCCACAACAAAAACTGAATATTGCAAAGAGCGTTGTCGAGACAACACGCAGGGCCGTTGAGGTAGTTTCATTGCCAAACAACGGCACAGTGTCACCTGAACAACAAATCTGATCCTGTTGACCGTGCGATGTCAACCTCACTATCATAACGTATGCAACATAACAGCGTTCCCGCTGCGAGCACCCTAACACGCCTAAGCCGGATTTGACCATCTATCAAATGCAAAATCGAACAAGAGGGGCCGCATTCTCGCTGACATCACTGCGGACTTGCTACTGACTTACACGCAGAGCAGAATGCTTGAGGTAAAAAACGCAAGACGACGAAAACAAGACACAAGCACTGTCCCACTCAACTCTTCAGCCTTTCATGATTGTGAGTCTACTATGTCGCAAAAAGACAACCAATGATCGCAGTGAATTATTAACCAGGAACCCTGACTATCGCGCTCGTCAACAGTTAAGTTATTCTACTGGTTGTTACCAGAACTATCAGGCGTCATACGTCGCTAAAGAAACTCGGTAACGTGGAGATGAATTTCACAAAAAAACATGAATCACCGATTGAACCACAGACTTAATCAGTTCCTGTAAGCATGTGATCCGCTGGCTTACACAGTAAAATGTGTTCTTTTTTTATCTACGCTTGTAATAATTTTTTATTACCGTAAGTTTTTTCAATGCATGGTGTAAAATTGAGCAGCGGTGAGTTTCGCACTAGATCAGCTGACATCACTCTGGCTCTAGGTTTCTTTTTCGCTGAGGAATATCGGTCATTTGTCCCATAATAATATTAAAACTCGCCGTATCAATATTCACTAGCCTAACTTTTCAGATCTTATGACCGAATTGACTTACCTTTTTTCGGTCATTTCAAAATGAATTTGGTCTATTGCCGAAAAAATAAACCCAGCTCTGACTGTGCCTCCAAAACGTTCACTTTATCACTCACCTGCCACGCTCCAGTCAGCTTCGCGATCGTACCACGTCACAATAAGCAAGACCACACGTAACAACAAACAGGGCGCGAACGAAGTTGGTGACAACCCTTCTATCTGATTAAAGCTGCAGAAAATGTAAACCCCTTCCTGGTAATTGCGATTGACCATTTGGGTCGCTTGTAGCTGGATGCGCTTGAAGCAATTTTCTGCACGGCCAACCGCTGCTGTTTGAGGGTAGTCCTCAAGCACGGAGAGAGTGCACTTCGTAAAAAGTATGGGCCGATCAAAAGCCGAACGTTTGCAAAAAAAAGGCTCGGCAATCGCGAAAACGAAGCGCATGCTCTAACCGCGCCTGTTTAACAACTAACCACCACTGCTGAGGCGCACACGGAACGAACTTTGTTGCCAGGTCGCGATCTCTCCAGCACCTGCGGCGCTTAACAATAATATAATAGGCGAGAGCGCTTATTCGGAAGCGATCTAGCGCCCAGAGCTATATCGCTGAAAAACCCGATGCGACTTGAGATAACGCGTGTTAGGCCATCAGGTTGGGCTATAACGCGATCGTGACGGTGCGAAACCACAAATGCACTGGCGTGCAGAGCTTATTTGGCAAGCTCGGTACAAATGTCGTAACGAGGCCACTTTTTATTTTTATCACTGCAAACTCGGGCATCAAAATAAGGGAAGTCGGCAGATTTGCACGTGTTACGTTTGCCCGCGTTGACAATGCAATGTGCAAAGAATACCTGAACGCGGGCGTTTGCCCACAGCACGTTTTTCAATCCAAATAGACTAGATTAGGGGTGTCAAACTCGTTTCAGTTCAGGGGCCACTTCCGGCAAATTTAATCTCAAGCGGGCCGGACCAATGTAATCACTGTATAACACCCTTGTTAT
>JGI24021J15306_10006502_pt1 | contig 14077 bp, 11 predicted proteins | sample Ectturendosymbi1_FD_15306 | JGI IMG/M metagenome (IMG submission 15306) | reverse complement strand
CCCCCCCGAAATTTTCAAAAACATGTTTAGTTGTTAGTTACAGCAACAAGTAACGATCATTTTGACCCCCCCGGAAAGGTCAGCTGGTTGCGGCCCTGGCTGCTTGTCTTCTGAAAGTTTAGGTTTAGTTCGTAATTGCAAGTGTGTGCTGTCTTTTAATAGCGTCTTTCATTTTCCCTCTCGTAGAGATCTAATGAGGCAATCTGAGATTGGCGAAAACGTTTGAAATCAACCTTTAATTATGCGAACTGAATGACTATTGCAGCTGTACATAAAATAACGGTTCCTTGAAAAGTAACAGCAGATTTCTTTAAAGAATACTAGCAGGTAAGCCATTTGCAAAGTAATAGAAGTGACAGTTTCGGTCAAGTGAAGTAAGCTTCACGATGTTCTTTGTGGTGAAAGTTACAACATGAATTATTACCGAAATAAGGATTAATATCATCAATCCCACATGGATTGGCGTCATAATTTCTGAGATAGGCTATAGCCTAACAAATAAAAAGTTGCAAAAAGTGCGAAAAGGTGCGAATGTTGGATGACTTTCGTGGAAGTTTTGGTGGCTATTAAAGTAGTCTACTCCCCTATTCTGAAAAATTAATAAGTTTAAAGTTTTTGGGAGATCTAGAATCATTTTCTATATAACTTTGTATTGAAAAAGAAAATAATTTTTTAACCTTTTCCGGGATATTCAAAAACTACTCTAATAAGCGGTTTGTACTCTTTCAACCCGTGCTCTGTAAGTGAGTTTCGCTGTAACCATTTTCCCAGTGGAAAGTATACAGTGGTTAGCAAGTGTTGTACTGGGGTTTCGTTTTTAACAGTCGAATCGGTCTATTTATTTAATAATATGTTTTTTTCTGTAACTAAGATAAATAACATGAATCAAAGACGAAGAGACGTTGGCCAAAATATTAAGTGGCAGTCAAAAGAGGGCCAAAGCTAAGGCAAAATAGACCGAAGTAGAAAAAAAGGAAAGGTGCGTTAGACAAGTATTTTAACAGAATTACCTCAGGATATGAAGAAAAATCTCTAGAAAAGCTACATCACAGTGAAAATGACGAAAACGTAAGCAGCCAGCCTGACGATCTTATGTCAGATGGTCAAAGTGGAGGTATATGCAGAAGTGAGATATAAAATTTCGAAAGTGTTAAGTGTGCCAAAGAAGGAAGCTCGTCGGCTGGTGTATCTGATGAGGAATGCGAGCAAGAAAATTCAAATTTGTCGGAAACATTGGATCAACAAACAATCCTGTTACTTGGCCAGGTATCATGAGTCGGAATGTCAGGGACTATATAGCCCAAATAAAACTGCCTGCTGCAGGCCCCCAACCAGGGGGGCAACCAGGCAATTCCGAAATTTCCAGAAACTTGTTTAGTTGTTAGTTACAACAAGTTGCATTCATTTGCTCCCTCGAAAATATCAGGTGGCTGCGGCCTTGGCCTGCAATCACTACAGAAGTTTTCCCCAGAAATGAGAGTAATGGGACACGGCTATATAAGTTTCACTGCAAGAGTAATGCCAAATGGTGTGAAGCGGTAGATCATCCATGGCTAATATTCCTGGCCTGGAATAAGATAATCTTTTGCTACTACTGCAAACGTTTTAGCTCTTGCACTAGCAAAGCACTAAATACCTCCTATCTGCTCAGGGAGATAGGCTACCTAGCCATCGAAATCACTGCTGGAAAGGTCTTGTTGACGTCACCCTTTCGAACCTCACTTTGTCACACCAACAATTCTATCATTATAACGTGATGCTCAACCTCAAATTTCTGCACACACCAGTGAGTAGGGCCCCGCAAGTGCTTCCAATCAGGGCCCGCACTTGCTAAAGCCGGCCCTGTGTTGTAAATGATGATTCTGGGATCGATGCATGTGATGAGACATACTTCGCAAACAAGCCTAAGCTAGACATTGGTCAAAACCATAGGTGTAGGAGCAGGCAAATTTTTGGGGGTGCGAAGGATTTTGCCCGAATTTCTCCAAACTTGACCCAAAACTTTTTACTTTTTGTGCAAATATTTTCTCATGACGACCGTTTTTGGGATGACCTCCAAAAAAAGGTCTTCATTGGATTCCACACACAATGGGTGTCATTTTTTTCAAATCAAAGCACGTTGGGCGTCATTTTTGTCCGTATTTTCAGGGAGTTTGTGCAGATTTTCAAGGATTTTGCGAAGGTTTTCACAGATTTTCAGATATTTTGCCCTGATTTTCACCAAATCAAAACTTTTGGGGGTGAGCTTGCACCCCTGCATCCCCGCCTCCTACACCACTGGTCATAACAAACCGCTATTGTTTACAAATCATCACTGATAGCCAAACGCACTAGCAATCTTGTGTTTCCTAGGTAGCTTCTTCCAGGCCAAAGCTTCTTTCGGAATGGGAAAGCCTTCACGAAAGCTCTGAAGACAAGTAAACGTAAATGCCGGTTGTCGTTGATGGTGTAAATAGTAACTAAAAAACGCTGACGCTCCGAAGCGAGTTCACTGCTTAAATTAAATAACATCAACAGCACCACGAATTTGTTAATTTTACGTTATTTTAATATTTCTTAGTTTTATTCTACTCGCCATTTGTTGTTTACGTAAACTGCCTCTTTCACAACGCAACACACAGTGCAGTGAACAATTAAACAAAGCCATTTCTTAAATGAATTTCAAAGCTATAATGAACTGGCAATGAGAAAAACAGTCAATCACCACAAATGAAACTGAAAGTTGCATCGTGATTTTGAATGTCCAAACTCAAGCTTTTCGCGAAAATGTTTTTCTGTTACATTTCACAGTAACGAATGCTGTACAAAGAGAACGCCAGCAAATTATACCCAGCATTAAACTATGCTGACCGTATACCTTCGCTAGCTCCTGACGGACACCAAATTTTCGCACATCTTGCTTGTCGTCCTGTCTTTTCCTACGTCTTTCCTGAAAAGAAGTGGCAAGGCGTTCCATTTTAGAGACAGAGTCTTCAATCGTCCCACTCATCATCAAGCGTTTTTCCAGGCCTTTCATTGCATCACCTTCTTTTCTGCAAGAGCACACATATTTTGTGTGATTTCTTTCAACCCGAAGCGATTTCTGAAAATAACTTGAACGACCACGATTTACAAACTGTACCCTTTGACTGGTGGATTGATGTTGTCAGCAGCATCAAAGCCTTTGTCTTCCATCCAGTTGGTAAAAGTTACGTCACCATAAAACTCTCTTTCATTCTGAACTTGAACTAAAGCTTCATGTTGGAGCTCGTAGTACTTTTCTTGTACCCTGCAAAGGAGATATGCGTGGTATTCAACTTTATCCTCAATTTTCTATTACTGATAGATCACGGTTAAAGGGAAAATGAACGGGGTTAAAGAATCTGGTTGGTTACTTTCTATCGCAATCAAAATCTCCATTTGCTGTGCCCTAATCCAGCGATTCGTAACCAGTGGGTTGCGATGCTATTTTACGCAGCCCGTTAAGCAGGCCAAAATGTTATAATACAAAACGCCAATACTTCTGTCAACGCGTGTTGAGCATTATTGAGCAGCATGTTAAGTAAGTAGGTTGTTATTTTCTCTGTGTAATCTGGAAAAAGTTTTTTTATGGTTTCAAAGTATCAATACTTTATTGTTTATTATATTGCGCAACAGTCAACTGGTTGTCTTATAGCGGGCCTCAAAAATATCAGCAAAGTGGGTCGCTAGTTTAAAAAAGAGGAGAAACACTGTTTAGCCCTAATTTATTGATCAGCACGTTGTTTAGCAATAAAACCACCTACTGTAGAAAATTACAGCTGTTGGAATATATCAAGTAACAAAATATAGCGTACTTGGTCAGTTTCTTAAGTTCCTCAGCTTCTTTAGCTTTTTGTTCTTTCCACATAGCATCCTTTATTACGCGTGCGCACTTTTTGTGACCCCAAAGTTTTGCAAGGTCAAGTGCTGTGTGGCCGCGTACATCAACATCATGGAGTGGTGGGTTGTACGTAAGCAGCATAAGCAAACAATCCAACAGACCCTCGGTGGCAGCTTGGTGAACTACGGTAACCTTGTCGTCATTTATGCTTAAAAAAAAGCAATGAAGGAATTATCATAAATCAACGTAAAAACTCCTTTATAAATTAATCCAAAATTTCGTTGTACTCATCAGCAACAAAACTGCATCATCTGCCTTTGTCAAAAATAGCACTTTCAAATATTTCACATTTCAAACAGGACTTAATGCTGACAATCCAACGGAGGCACTCAGGATAGGATATGACCAGTGGTGGGATTCAAATATTTTAAGAACAGGTTTTCTCACCCCAGGACTCAACTAACAACAGGTTCTCTCATTATCACAGTCTCCAGAGGCAAACCATGCTGGTTGGACCGATAAAGTGCAAAGGTTGATCTTTGTGTTGCCAACTGGTACAGTCTAGCAAGGGAAATTATTGATTACAGTTATTTTCCCAAATTTTAGTCTTGTTTTCCACTATTAAAATCAGTAACAGGTCTATGAGAGGTTTGCCAAAATAAGTCATAAGTAAAAGGTGTTCATGGGAAAAAATTGAGAACTCCTGACATAAGCCAACAACCGGTTCTCGGGATTAAAGGAATTCCAATAACAGGTTCTTGCGAACCGGTCGAATCCCATCACTGGATATGACGGAAAATACCATTGCCAATGTTTCATGCAAAAGAAAAAACAAATATACTCAACTTCATTTTTAGTGGATCATGCCTCAAGTTCCAAATGTGTAATACTGTACTGTTGTACATAGACGAAGAAGACAACGACCAAGAATAACATAGAGAAGGCAGGTGGAAGAGGAAATCAGGAAAATTGGTCTGTGTCAAGACGACCTTTGAATTGGGTAAGATGGAAAAAAGACTGGAATTAATTGGAAAGACGTTAGGTTAGTTCGGCCACCTCCGTATCAGGGACAGTACTGGATTTAAAACGTGGATTACTACTGGATTTAAAACGTGGACTACTGCATCGCGTGCGCGATGCACTACGAACGGGATGTGCGCTAAGAATAGCACTTATATGTATGTGGCGCAAACAAACAGTAATAGAATAAGCACGGCATGTGATCTCTATTCTTGCTTCCTGCAACAGTGTGAAGCTTTGCGCGCTTCCCGCTCAGGCTCTCCGATCTCAACAGTCCTAATATAAGGAATCCTTTTAGGTTTGAAAATATTATTCGTAAAATGCCTTCGAACAAGTGGTTGAAATCAGATGAGTTGACACAAATAAGAAAAATCAAGCGTGGGAACACAAATAGGTTAAAAAATTACTTTTATATATCCAATTTTCCTCTCGGCAATGTTGCAGGGGGTAATGGTCCCAGGAGGTGTGCAAATACATCACAGTTTTCGGCAACCTCGGTTAGTTTGAGTGGCCCCACACCAAGGCTGGACCAGGCCAGATTGGAGATGTGACCACGCCACATGGTCCTTGATCGATCTTTGGGTCACTTTTCCTAGGTATAGCCAAAAGGATTGACCAACCTTTCTCGGGACAATCTCTTGAAGTGGCTGAATCAATGTGGCTGGGATCTTCTCTATTCGGTGGAAAAGTGGCTCAACATTCACGGCTTTACGAACTTCACAGCTGAGCAGGTTGGTGCGAAGTGTCGCTCGGTGAACTCTTTGCGAAAGCCACATCTCTGTCGTTTGTAGTTGAGATATCACTCTTTCAGTCATTATCCTAGATTCATAACCATATTTGAGGATCAGAACAAAGACCGATTTGAAAGCTGACAGCTTTACGGTGTTTGACAGCTCTCGTTTTGTGATTATGGAATGATGAAGCTAACGCGAAGAAAATTTCATTTTCTGCTTGCCGTCACTCGTAAATACCAGCACAAAGTGCTTGAACTTCTCGAACTCTTACAATGTATTGCTACTTACTTGCAGCGTATACTTACTGAGTTTCAGAGGCATAATATCTTAGTCTTTTTAGTGCTAATATTCATTCCTGCTTGATTGCATGCAGTTGCAAACCGATCAACTGTATCTTCAGGGCCCTGGTCAGAAAATGAAGGCAGCGAAAAATCGTCCAGAAAGGGCAAGAAATTTATCCTGCGCTTCCAACAGTGACACCCTCTTCGACTCTGCTGTGACTGTCTATCTAATTCATGTAGACCATGAGGAGGAGCTGTAACATGATACAAATGGGAGTCAAATACCCAAGGCGAGAGGATGAGATTTAATTCCAGCCTACTTTCGCGGTACCTTTTTTCAAGGCAGTTGGCACTACGTTTCCACGATGTGGATCATGAAGAAAATGTTCCGGTTGTTAATGCGATCATTCCTATCTCCATTTTTGTGCATGTGGATTATATCCCGGCTTTCTAATCTTTCGGTGCTCTTCCAGATCGTCAGGCCACTTGACACACACGAGCTAGCCAGAGTAGGCCTACTTCTTTTTCAGGTCGAATTTCATCACAACCTACAGCTCTCAGTGTCTTGACAGCTAAGGAGACTTCGGTGGCAGTGATGGTGTCTCCTCTTCCAAATGCACTTCCTTTCGCGCATCAGCGTATCGTGAATTCAAAGGAGTCTCGGTTTTGTTCAGAAGCCAGGCCTCGTAAACTAACTTCTTTGCTTGTCAACATCTTTCACTTCCTGGTTTCCACCAATGGAGCACTTTTCAAAATTTTTTCAAATCAAAAACCGAGTCTTTTCTGTCCACATACCCAAGCAGCTGATGAAATGACAGCTGCTTCAAAGCAACTACCACTCAACTTCTGCGTCAGCTGCATGTTCTAGAAGTTCTCGGAACAAGGAAGATACACTGTCTGCAAAGGACTTTTGTACATTCTTGTCCACCAAGGCCTTTTTAGTCTTGGATTTCAAGGCCTCTTAATCCTGCACGCTCCTGTTGGTTTCTCCAGACGTAAGTCATAGGCAACTAGGTGGCGATTGGTTGATAGTTGTGCACTCCTTTTGATACGAACATGCAACACTCATTTGAACAGGTCAACTGAAACGATACAGAAATCATCGAGTGTCTGTTGACTCAACGAATCTCTGTTTCAGATGTACTGGGCAAGTTTCTGACTTTGGAAAGAGTGCTTATTATGATGTACATTGCACTGTTGCTGCGCAATCGCAGAAGCTTTCCGTTACCGTTTTGGTTTGCATCAGCATGTTGACCGATCGCATCCTTCTATACACCAGCGTCGTTTCCAACGCATTGAAGTCTCCAAAAAATTGTGAATTGTTCCAATTTCCAATCACCAGCTTACGTCAAGATTGTTGTTTACAAGTGGCTTTCAAATCTCCCTGAGCAGAAGCACTCTGCGCTCTCTTTTGTCTCCCATATGCATAGTGGGCACAAACTGCGGCCTCCATTTGTGGATGACTCGTGACTGTCGTGAGTTTTTCGAATAGCTAGTTCTGCCTAAAACCCGAACGCGGCGTTTGGTCACACCCACGTGCGTGACAACCGATGTGCGATGGATTTTATCGTTTTTCCTGTTAGTAACTGAACAAGGTATACCGTCGGACAAACCGGTCGCGCCATTTGCGCAGCAAATTTTTGCGACATGAGGGGTACCACAGGAATATGTGTGTAGAAGCACTGCATTGTGTCTAATGCAGGGGTGACCAAACGTTTTGACCCGAGGGCCGATTTCGCGACTGCCTGTTCACTGGAGGGCCGGATACAGTGCGATTTACGTGACAGGCAGCAGCCATTGTTGTTGCACTGCTGTGCACAGTCGGAAACGTGGTGTTTGAAAAAATGAGCAAGGTATTTGGCGCGCCGGATGCGGCCCGCGGGCCGTAGGTTTGGCCACCCCTGGTCTAATGAATGAACAGACATGCAGCAATCACTACACTTGAAAAGGAGAGGCTACGTGTTGCCCCATTACTTTTCTTTACTTGACGTAAAGGGAGGACGATATTTTGATCCCTTCAGCCTCATAAACCCTATATGACAAATGGGTTTGCTTTAATAAGATAATTTAGACAAGTTCAGGTGGTTGGATTGAAGGGCTTAGTTGGCCGTAGTTTGACCATGCCTGCTTTTAACTTATCTTGCTAAATATACTGCGAACCATTTTATTACTCTACCACAAGATCTGCTAACAAGAAAAAGTATAAAAAGTGTTGATTTTATAGTCTGTCAAAATCAAATTATTTCTGGCCAGAACCAAACGAAAGTATCGATTTCCAGTCATAAAAGAATTCCTGAACTGAACTATTCGACCGGCTAAATGGTGCCGCAGCACAAGCAAGCGGCGATTGGCGCCGTAGACCACTCACGACACTCCGAAAGAAGTACAACAGAGAGTATAACGGAACTTAACTGAAAGTAGCAACAGTCTGTTAACATTATTGCACAAATTATAAGAGTGAAGCGCTTACGTACCAGTTCACATCAGCGCCATGTTCCAACAAATATTGAACACATTTACGAGCATCTTGACCAGAGTCTTTGTTTATACTTAGGTGGAGGGGACGCCAACCCACAGAAGATGGCATATTTATATCGACACCATACTCTTCAACGAGCAACTTTATACAATTTAACTTTCCATGCAACGCTGCAAGATGTATCGGTGCAAAACCCTGTAAAACCGTTGTTACATATCTGTAAATAACACATTCACATTTGTGTTACTTTAACTGTAAGCTGCATTTTAGCAGTTAACTGGCAATGCATCAAAACTTAAACTAGTGTTATCAGATATTACTTTTAAACTAACGGATTGCAGACCGTTTGATTAGTAGTTTAAACACTCTCGTCACAAAACATGTAGCAGTACCGTCTTTTTGGCTGGTATTATTCAGTGCAAATACTCACGCAAAGTGCACTGTTTCCACATTTGAGGTTGATTTTTGGAGGTCCCACAATGGAACATGGTTTAACCTCTGGCTTATATTGTGAAAAACTCGTGAATTTTCAATTACGTGAAATAAGGTCATTTCATATAACGTTATGTTGATAACGAGCAGTTATTGGCCACAGTGCTTTTTCTCTTCCTCCAGAAATGCTTGTTCTATTTCCACCGAATTAATTGGTTGTTTAAAACCTGGTCAATGACCAGGTGTTCAGGGTAGTACTAATAAATAATATGAATACATATGCCTCACCACGTTCTGCTTCAGGTAAAAAAGCATAAAAAGATACTTATAGCCTCGGTGTTACATACGCTAACAAGACAGCTGTGAAAGATACTTTCATTTATAAAAGCTCCCATGCCTTTGTTCCGCAATAGTGTGTTTAGCCAAAATGCGTTGCTCTTTTCCATTGCCTCATTCATCTGTTCACTCACGGTCATCTATTTGAAGAACGCCATTTTGTTTCTTCCACTACTGTAGTAGTGAAGAAAGTGTGTCTTGTAAGGTTCTTTTCGAAATTTCCGGCAAAATTCCATGAAATGAAGTTTGAGTATCTATTGGTGTCATATAGCCATTCATGAATGCTTCAGTAGTAATATGTAGACCTTTGAGTATTTTTGACCAGGCATATTTTAAGATCTACATATTACTACTGAAGCATGCATGAATGTTTTGTCCAGGCATAGCCCGGGCAGAGCATCCTAGCAACACAGCTCTTTGGATGAACCTCGTCCCTTGACTTTGACAAGCCCATTTATCTTTGCCAGCTATGCGGAAATGTATTGTTTGGTAATCAAACATTTTCATTTTTTATGAGTTAAGGCAACCAATGTCATGTTTTCCAGGTGTTCGAAATTGCGTAGATTGCATTAGGGGAGGCCTTGGCGTGCTGATCGGAATTTCGCGTCATGTCTCATGTCACCGTTTGCTCAATACGAAAATAGTGCGTCATCGGTCGATGGCAGCTAATTTCATTCCGCCGTCTTGATTTAACCAGAAAAATCCAGCTTTGGTCATTTTTCTCGGTAACATCTTGGAAAAACTGTGTGACCAGCTTGAACTAAACTTTTGCAGTCAAGCATCGAAATTGCTTAAGTGAGGGTGACTGAGATTCAGACGAAGAAACAGTTCCATTGCTCAAACACCAAAGAAAAAAAACTGCACTCATGGTTGCAATTGATTTGAGACGAACGGGAATAGTCAAGATCTAGCATACTTAGACGAAGGAATAGACGCCATACGATCTTGGATATATGTTTCTAAACTTCGAAGGCAAGATTTTGAGCTGCCGCGGGTCGCTTTTGCTACCACCTTCAGTCGACTCAGTTTCAGAACATTGGACAATCCACACCTTGTATTGCGCAACGAAGACAACATCTGCACAAGGCTTCCACATTAGCCCCTTAAGGATCGCAAAGCCACTACTGTGGCTTCGAAGCGCCGTTTTTGTGATAAGTCGCTCGCGAACCAAGGAAGCTACAACAACATTTTAGTCATGGTAAGGAAGTTTTTTTTGACAGCGCATCTTTCGAATTACAGGTATCTCTGTGTTAGGTATATAAGTGTTGGACTGAATGGCACGGGAAAAGTCGATTTAGGCTACTGTCCATATTTACAGTAGTTTTTTTTCAAACAGTGTGCAGGAAAAACCGTGCACGTTGGGAAAAAGTGTTTCTATACAATAAATTCCAGGCATATCGTTAAGTTTGCGAAAAAAACATTTTTTTGTCAATTTAGGGGGTGCTTTTGTCATTCTTCGTCTTTGAATTTTCATTCCTCCCGTTTTAGAAAAGGGGAAAATGTGAAAATTACAGAAAAGGTTGCTAAACATGTCTTACAAAATTATATGCCTTAATTGTACATTTTTTACCAAAAATAAATGCTTAGGTAATCCTAGCCATTATAACAGCTTTTTTTGTAAAATTGTGTCGGTGTAGCGTAAGAAAATTGTTTAAAATCTGGCTGCGATCCTTACATTTTTATTGTCAATTTTGGCCAATAGGCCTCGAAATGATAGGATCTGATGTCATGCTTTATCATGGCCAAGCAGACTGTGTTACTTTGTTATGTTTTCTTATTGGCCACTAGAGCGTCGTCTTGACTGAATCCACCATCTGTGACGACATCGCCTGACTGCGTCACACCGTTCAGAGATGGCATGGGATGTTGTTTTTATTTCTTATTTCCACAATTTACTACCAATTCTGCTGAATGTTATTAACAATTCGATTAGTTGTGAAACAGCTACAAAAATTTGCTGAAGTGTTCATCCTCCAGAAAGATTGAACACATGAGCACCGATACGCGCTCTTATTTTACTTCTTGAAAAGACTGTACTAATGAGCTGTTCTGGTAGAGAAGTATAGTAAGTCTATAAATCGAGCTACAGTTTTGCATGTGTGGAGTAAGCATTTCGATCAAAACGCGCTGATGTGTCATGTGTGACGTCATTTAGATACCTCCGGTTTAGTGTTACTTTTCATAAAGTTCAGCTTATCCCTTGTAAACGACAAAAGTTTTTTCCATTAACTGCCAATCCACAAAGCTTTACGCGATAGGCACAGGAGCGTAACGAGGTTACCCAGATGGCGCCCGGGACAAGAAGCAAGTTTGGCGCTCCCATGCTCGAACCTGACTTTCCTGAGGTCTTTCGGAAGCAAATGTACTGTATTGAAGAAAATACTTGTGACATTGTGGGATTTTCCGGCGCCTCCGGCAGTGATTCGATGCCTGGGGAAACGTTCCCCCTTGCCCCTCCTCGTTACGCCCCTGGATAGGCTGTGGTGTAATTTCAAAGACTGAGAAGGGATTCATCACACATTTGCGAAAAAGACATGTTTTGCTACAGTCAAGACAGATGGAAATTTTTCACGGGGATTTCAATTTAGAAAAAATCGTAACCATCAATACGTTGGTGATAAGGAAACACTATTCCTCCTTGAACAGAGCAGGGGATACAACGTTCACCTGCGTTATCCCCCGACTACACCACTGGCCAGGGTTGTGTAGCCGGAGTTCATGCAATGCTGGATGGCTGGAGCCAGAGCCGGAGCCATATACTTTTAGATGGTGGCACTGGTGTAGGAGCAGGCCAATTTTTGGTGGTGCGAAGGATTTTTGCCCAAATTGCCCCAAACTTGCCCGAAAAGTTTTTTGTGCGACTTTGCCTACAACTTCTCTCCCACAAAGATCGTGAAAACCTTTTTTTTGGTGTGACCTCCAAAAAACGTCTTCATGTGTTTTTCTGCAAACGTTGGGCGCCATTTTTTGAGGCCAAACAACGTTGGGCGTAATTTTTGCCCAGATTTCCAGGGATTTTGCACAGATTTTGACAAATCAGAACTTTTGGGGGTGCTCTTGCACCCCCTGCACCCTCGCCTCCTACACCACTGGATGTTGAGGTCGAAACAAAATCCGAAGCCTGAAACTTAGCTTCCAGCTCCACAGCCCCGGTTTGTGGAGCAAGCGAGTTGTACAAATAATACAATAGTTTTCCGTTTTCCATGCACCAAATAATTCTGGAGCAGGAGCAAAAAACTTTTGGTAGTTGGAACCGTAGCTGGAGCCAAAAATTCTAGATGCCTGAAGCTGGAGCCTGAAACTTTAATTCCAGCTCCACCGCCCTACAACAGGCAATAGGTGAGATGGCGTTTGCTGTCCATTTTATCCACAATAATATTTTAACGTAACGTATGGATTGCGTTATTTCTCCGACATTGTCAATCCCTAGGAGGTTGATGCCACTGAAACTTGTAGTTGTCATTTTCTGCCCGTTTTTTGAAGGATTTAACAAAACCAGCATATTTTAGTATTTTCTCCTTAACATTCCAAATCTTGCATCTTTTCAATTCATTCTTTAGCAGAGTTAATGGGAGTTAATTTTTGTGTTACCTGTGAGTTCATATCACTTGTGCGTTGTATGCTCAATCACGTTGTGTCATTGTACAGAACGTCCCACAAAAATGCAACACTTTGTTTTGATCTGTAACATTTTATTCTTTTTTCTAACACTTTTTATTCTTTGCTCTAAAACATTTCCAACAAAATGGGGCTATTCCCCAGACTGCCAGGGATATTCTTGACTTTCTTCACCAAGTCGTTCGGTGATCATCTGGTTTAATTCAAGACAGAACACATATGGGCTTCTCTTTCATCGATCTTCAATTCTTTGGACTTTTTCATGTGGGAATATGCCAAGGGCAACGTGTACAGAAATAATCCCGAAAAAGTTAGGAATTCAAGACTGATATCACGCATTAATCACAGGACGATCCTAACTGAGATATTCCAACGAGTTATTGAAAACTTTGCAATCACACTCAATGCCTGCACGAATCGAAATGGAAGACACATCGAAGATTTCATTCACTACCAAGATTGACGCCGAGGGCGAAAAGTGGAAAATCACGAAACTGGTATAAAGGGTAAAGGTAGTGACTTGATTTTTTCAGGAAAAACTCTTCGAGATATGCAATCTCTGGAAAATATCATCATAAACTGCAATTAAAATTTAGATTTAATAAGGATGTAAAAGTGTTATATTGTTTTCGGTCAACCTGCAGTCGACTCTTTCAGCTATGAATGGCCACTGCCTACAGAAAAAACGTTTGAAAATTACCGTGGTAGTACTACAGAAAAGCTACTGTGAAATTAACACGTTTACAGAAATGCTTACACCTGTTGGTTTGTAAATCTGGAACCGGTTTATGCTAAGAGTACAAAATGTTCTTTTATAAAATCAAAATAACCTGTCTTTCTAAAGCAGATGTATCATAAAATTTTCAACAAAACCACCTTATTATGGCCTTGCTGCACGAATCTTCAACAGCAGTTGCGTTGAGCACATGTGTAGCATCAGAAGCACAGTTTGTAAAGACCAGAAAAGATCTAATTTGTGGTTTGTGCATAAAGAAGAAACAGGTGGACTACAGCTGTGAGTGGTCTATTTGCGTTAAACCGAAAGCTTACAATTGTGTTGGACAAAATACCACCTGCGCTGTGTAGAAAAAAACTGTTGCATACGACTTACGCAAAACCATTTGCAAAATAAGCGAAATCATGTCAACACGTAGGCACAGAGCGTAGGCGCACATGTAGGCACAGGACAAAACTAACCAAACCAACACCGAGCATTCCGAAGAAGCGACATAGTCAAACCTCAAGGCACCCCTCAGTGAAACAATCTACCAGAATAGAAGCGACCGTAGAATGTCGCGTGACGTGGACAGAGATACAGCAGTGGCGTGACGGGGGG
>JGI24021J15306_10006499_pt1 | contig 14080 bp, 5 predicted proteins | sample Ectturendosymbi1_FD_15306 | JGI IMG/M metagenome (IMG submission 15306) | reverse complement strand
GAGCTGTCAATTTCTGCATTCACGTCCGATACAATCGTGACCTTCATCGCACTTAGCGCGGCTAGCTCGCCATCCCGGACTTCTCTCATTGAACTGGAAAGAGAGATTAGGACTGATATCGAAAAACGTCTTTACCAAAAGACAAAGGCTGGAAAAATCTTTTGCAGACGCTTCAGGGTTTTCGAAAGCATTGCTGACAGAATCTATTTAAAAACAGCTCTTTCTAAGCAAGCAATCAGAGACTGTGATGTTAATCAGAGTCTACATTTTGTCTGAGTGTTAAGAATCGCGAAGTGATTTCATGGGATTTTCAGATCTTTTGAAAAACTATGTCACACAAAGGTAGTGAATCAATCGGCTTTTTCAAAGTGCCACACGGTGCAGATACCTCCTTGGATGTGTGCAAAAAGTGATTAAACGGTTCATCGTAAGTTAATCAGGACAAACTGATAGCAAAGATGTAGAAGTAAAAAAGCAGATCATACGTTACGTAAAAAGTTGAAAGTTTGATGATTTTGTATCTATAATAGTGCTTCCCAGGTTTTGCCCATCAACTAAACCATACCCACTAATTTGGTCCAATGTAGAAGACTTTTTTGCCTCTGCAAATTTTAATCAAAATAGGCGATAGATATTCACATAACGACAGTACTTAGCATTTGGCGCTACTGACGAAGTTACTAATCACACTTAGGAGTTGGCACCCAGAGTTTGAGAAATGCAACCATTCCACACAACTGTTGAAGAACTACGACCAATAGAAAGGTTCATTATTAATGCATCTGCTTCAAGGCGCATCGAAGCACACAGATGAGAGACAACAAATCAGTGCAGCCAGCCTGCAAAAGCGGATAACCCGTCATACATTGTTTGCTCTGCATCATGAACGACTTGGACAGGATTCCTGTCCGGTATGACGTCATTCTCCACACTTCCACGGCGTTGCTGCGAAAAAATAAAATGACATTAAAAAAACAGTCAGTCTGTTAAGAAGTGATAGAAAATTAAGCTGAAAACGAAGCTCAGAGTTCCGTTTAGATTAGATTCCAACAAAACCAGAACTTTTCAAATATACAAAAAACACCACCCTTTCGAGGCAACTTGGCTATGATAAAAGTCTTACTTCAGAGTGCAGTTGGGATGCATAGCCATGAAACGACTGGTTCGTTTTGTAACGTTTTACCTTTTACCCTCACTAAGCTTTTTAACAATGCCCTCTGTAAAGCAAAAAAACATAGCTACCTGAAGTTTTGACTAAAACGACAAAGAACCCACCCAGTTGAACTCCGAGGTAAGAAATTAACGTGTTTCAGTGACACTTGCAAAAAGACGCAGGTGTTAGTGATTTTGTTGATAGATGGATAAAGGGTTTTTAACTTCACCTGAATATACTTGATGCAAAACTGTACGTTTTTGCAAATTATGCTTCATCACATTTCCATTCTACCATTCAAAATAGATTGATTGACTATACTTCACTCAGCTGGGGCCAGTATCAATAGTGAAAGCTGACAAGAACTTCCATCACTTGAAAGAAACTTCCACCAGCAACAAACACAGAGCAAGAACTTTCATCACTTAAAAAGGTAACTTCCATCAGCAACAGATATGCAACATGTATATGAATTATTAATGGCAATTTCACTGCCATTCCAGTTTGAACAGCTGAACTTTTATTCAAACTTTCTTTGCGCTTTATTGAACATCCCTTAATGCTGATCAGTTTATAGCACCAGCATACAAAATAATATTTATTGAAATGACAACACTCAAAACACCAGCTGAGTAAATTCACTTGCACTCGTGGCATACATGCAGAAAATAGTTAAAACTTAAAATAATATATCTGTAATTATCCATCAAAAATATGTTCCATGACTATTATGTCTACATTCAACAGCCTACATGTTTGTTGGGATTTAGATGCAACTTTCACTTTATGACAGTCCACACTTTCAAGCTTGGGGCATTCTAACAGTTATGACTTCTGAGTCTGCAACGGTTAGTGATTTCAGACCCCGTGTCATTTTTGTAGTTAGTTGACATAGAATCTGTTACCTCACAAAAGCTTTGATTGATAAAACTGTAATTGCTTTTAACTTGTGTTATCATAAGAACTCTTTGCCTTGTTTACTTTATAAGTGAAAACATATTTGAATGCTTTAAGTGTGTCATAGAAATCACACAAAGCATTGAAACTGCATATGATATTTGCTTGATTTTTACTGCTTGATTTAAATCAAATGATTTACATCAGGGGTCTCCAAACTACAGCCCGCGGGCCAAAAGCAGCCCGCGAAGCCATTTTGTCAATGATGAAAAAATAATACATTAACAAAAAATTTGTTGATTTGGTGGAATGCAACCTATCTCGAAACAATGACATTACGTAAGAAGTCCGGCCACCAAACTATCATGTAATAGCATATGTGGCCCTTGGACAAAAAAGTTTGGAGACCCCTGATTTACATCAATCAACCCTGATCAGTGACCATGATCACTATTAGACAAAAGTTGCTTAGATTGATAACTTGCTTGCTAAAGTTGAATTAAGAGTTCGTTTCTGCAAGCTGCCATCTTCCTGCACATTGTACACTTCATGTCCCATTCAGCTTAGACATAAGTGATTGTTGGTTCCATGAACAATGCCATAATATTGCACACGACAGTAAGATCGCAAAATATTTTAAATAGTCCCTACAACAATGACGTGTTGAGTCAGTTTTACTACATAAAAAACTACAAAGACTGGCATCCCATTCTATATATCAGGAGTCAGAAACCTACGGCTCGCCAAGCAAAATCATCTGGCCACAGCTCCTTTAAAACTTGTGGTAACTACATGGCACACCTAGTGGTACTATATTTTATGAATTTGCCCTCCTTGCAATTTCTCGTATTGCATACTTGTGAGGAACTATTTAACAGAAACCACACTGTGTGGTAAATGTACTGTATGTCATGTATTGGGTTTTCGTTATGAACTGTGAAAATCAGGAGTAGATCCGATTGAAATTCCATAAATTTCCAAGTTTTAACAACACCATAAACAGCAAAAAGTCCAGAATTGTGGATGGAAATTAGTACGGCCCACCAAACCTTGCAGATTTTGTTTTGGCCTGTGACTCGGAAAAGGTTGCCAACCCCTATGCTATATATGCTGCAAACTACAGTAATCCATACTTCACATTGCAAGAAAACAATACAAAATATCAGTTACAATATTTTGATTGCTTTACTAGACAATACAAGGAACTGCACTTACAAGTTCATCTGAATTAGAGTTGACGTCAAGTCCATCTCCTGAACCCACATGATTAGGTTGAACAACTGCAAAACATACGGCTACAATGTTTCGTTTGATTTACAGAAGCATTCACCATTGTTTGATTGTTTTATACAAAAAATAGCCTGTCATGTCATCACAGTAAATGCTTACAAAATACTTCAAGAAAATGTCTGAAATGTTGACAGAAATCAGCAACTACTTGTTATATTGATCATGAACTTCAAATAGGATAGATATCTTTGACAGGCAAGTAGTTGGGAACAGCACATGATGCATATACCTATCAACACAGCAATAAAATTAAACATCAAATTGAAGCCACTGACAGATTAACTTAACTGGTAAAGTTATGAGTTCTCATAATGTTGGCTGTTTTGATATGTACAGTATTTACTAAATGATGCTTATGTCACTAGAATTTACTAAATGATGCTTTGGAAGCTTTATTGCACTCAAAAATTCCTCAATTTATCATAATATTATGCACATTTTACAAACTTAATTTAAAACAACACATAAAAAACTTTTAGTATAAGAACGAAATCAGTAGTCAACATCAAGAAAAAATCATCTCTGGAAAAGCGACAAACTATACAAAAAATCCCACTACCTTACCTGGAACATTTGAAGCGCTGTTGATTTTTAACATTTCTTTCAGAGTGTTGGCCATATCATGGTGGTTAGGCTCAGATGCCATCTTACTAACAATTACATATAAAGACCTACTGCAAACAGGATACAAGTCACTTTAAAATAGACATAGTTCTGTAAAGCTTACCTACTTTACCTAGTAAGATTCATGTCACTTGTGTGCACCAAAAATATCAGATGCTTCGCATAAGCTGTTGACATGAGCAATTTTAGGTTCAGTTGGTAAAACTTTGCACAAGCAAGACTTTGCATAAATTGCATTCATAACCCACACAACTGCAGATTAACACCTTGTGTGCCTGCTACGAACATATCGTATCTGGAAATTGGGCTAAAATCAAACATATTTCAATTGTCTTAACAATTGCATAGCTACACCGATTGCACTAGAGAGATGGTCAAACCCTCAAATGATTCAACAAGTCTTCTACTCTACAATGAAAAAAATGTTTTGGTTTGAGGTTTCGTTTTTTTTGTGAGTGACGTCATAAGTGAGGTAGGTTTTTGGCGATTTGGGTGATGTTACTTGGCCTAGGGCCCAACCGCTAAACCAGCTTTGTCCAAACCAAACGGCTTACTGAGTCAAAAATTAAATCACCATCTTGACCAGGGCCGCATGCTGAATGACATATTACTGAGGGTCGCACATTGAATGGCCTACTTTGATCTTAACAAATGGAAGTTAGCAAACTAATATACCGAAAGTGTTTGAACTGCAATGGTAACAGATGTGATAAAGTTGCAGTGAGGACCACCTGCATCAAAAATGTCAAATTCAAGATTATCAAAATAAGGACTGGTTATCAGTAAGTAGGATACTTTTACTACAGCAAAAACCTAAACTGGGCCACAAAAAAACCTTCAGCTCCACAGGCAGCGTGTTGGACATAGCTGCACTAAACTGAAGTATTTCACTGAAGTTTTCATTGGAAACTAGGCTAGAATCAGAGTCTTTTAAACCTTTGATCAACTTCCTAGCATTTCTGGTTTAAAACTAATTAAGTATCTAATATTGGGATTAATCAATTATTTTGTTTACTTTAGATCATAACTTTTGAACAAACCCCAGCAAGTCATACAACGCATTAAAAGACTCAGATTTTAGCCTAGTTTCCAATAAAAACTTCAGGAAAATACTACCATCTAGCTGTTTGGGCCTACGGCCAGATGAAGTTGGCCAAACTGCCCTAAACGTACTCCACTTAAGTCATCACTCACAAAAAATCTGAAACCCAAAACCTACAAAAATTTTTTTCACTGCAAAACTACAAGACTTGCTGAGTCTTTTGAGCAGTTGAACAGCTCTCTAATGCTTTCGGTGCTGGAGTTATGCCCCAGCCATGTGAGAACAGGCTGTTTTAGTGCGAACTGCTTGACTTAACCCAGCACAGAAAGTGTTAATCATAGTGAGCACATTTGTTAAGACATAAAAAGTTGAACATGTAATTCCAACCAGTAATAGCACACAACTGGGTCAGCTGCACTCTAACCAACAGAGGTATTAACCAATTATCTCTAATCCAATTACAGCAGCTGTTTCAATAAGACAGTATTTAAGCTGGTCTTTCAGGGAACTCAGTCACACATAAACTTGACATTTAATCAAATTTATTCCAACTACATATAGCAAAGGAATATTTTTTTCAGTAAATCTGAGACACAGGGTGGTCCAAAAGATGTAAATATCCTTTTATTATTGTTATCATTTCGTATCAAAACATTCCAGGCCTCTGCTTTCCAGGTGAATCTTAGAGCTTCAAATCTACACAGTGGAAGAGTCAAATCAATCAGCAAATTTATAATGGGAAATCGATTTCACACAGCACTACACATGGCTAGTCCTACAACCTGCTAGCAATGCTTCAGGCTGAAACACTAAAAGGCTGAAGCAAGAGCTAAGAAACCAAACCAATACTAAATAAGAACACCAGCTTTGACAAATAAAAAACTTGAAAATATGTCAATCCCAAATAGTTGCTTTTACTGCAAATACTAAAAAAGATATCTAGGTCGCAGCCTGGTGGTTATGGACCAAATGTGGCAATGAAGGAACAAAAAGATCGAAAATGTTTTAGAAGACTTGGAATTTCTGTCTGATCTACTACATACAAATGTTATTGGCAGTGTCTTTTGAAGACTACAATACCATATCAAAGGAAATGGCTGACCTTTGCAAAATACATGTGACCACTTCTTTGAATGTCAGTTGGGATTAAACTGGCTAAATTTTTTGTAACCCAAGCCCTATATCTAAACCCCATGCCCTAGCCCTAAACCAGAAGTTCTCAACCTTTCCACGCACGTGGCCCAATTAATAAACAAACAAAGGATCCATGGCCCACTGACTATACAACTTTTCCAGTGTGACAACTGTTGCACATGCATCAAGAAGGAATAAAAAGATGAACAACATTTAATAATGCAACATGCACTGCAATCTATGGGAAGGCTAAGCCTGTTTGTTGTTAGAAAGCAAAGATATTCAAGGCTCAGTACTTGATAATGCACAGATCAAGTCATCTTCCACATTAAAGCCTGGTTCTAGATTTCTTTTTCATGGCAACAAAAACCCTGTTTGAGGATCATCATGCAAAATGTACTCATTTCAATAATACAAGGCCGCAGCCTGTTGAAAATTCTTCAGTGGCCTACAGGTTGAGAAATCCTGTCCTAAACATTAACCTTAACCATAAACCTCAACAGTGAAAGCTAACCTTAAACACTAACACTAAACCCTAACCGTAAATGCTAACCCCAAACAATAGCACTACACCCTAATCCAAAACTGTAAATGTAAACTATAGATTGACCAATATATCGGCAATATTTGGGTTTTACGAACATATTGGTATCAGCCAAATGGGCTGATAAAATGATCGGCCTCAGTACTGTAGGTATTGACAAAACACTGTTATATTCCTTAGACATCCAGACTATTTGCGCAAGAAAGAACAATGAAGCAAGTCAAGACAGTTATCTTGCAGCAACACCAGCAGGTGCGTTTTCATAAGCAAGCAGACAAAATGAACCATAGAGCATGCATCACCTGTTGCAGTCGAAACAAAAGAATCGTCGGAAAGTTTTGCAATGCTTGAAGCTTATATTGTCTAGTCTAGACTGTGCCACATGCAGCTATTGTGTACAAATTAACTCCGATTGTACTTTTAGAGAAGTTTTCACAGCATGAAAAGTTTAACTGTAACTTAAGGTGCAGAAGTCCAATCAATGCCTAGTTTAACACACATTTATTTTTAAAAAGCTTGCATGAAAAATGAATTGTTATGTTGAGCGACATTTGTGGTGTTAAGAATATGATTACAAATGCAATTGCTACTCACTGGTGACACCAACAGGGTTCCTACACAATTTGGAAATAAATTTCCAGACTTTTTTAAGACCTTTTCCAGACATTGTCCGGACATATGCTAGACCTAACATTTCCATATGACATACCCAGGTCAAATATAGGCACTGTAAAATTTAACACGATATAAGTAGAATTATATCAATCTTGAGTAAAATATCATGAAAATGTATGTCAAAAGATCAAGTCTGGAAAATAATTTTCTTTTTCCATACCAATAGACCAAAAAATTTTTTTCCAGTCTTTTCCAGACTGGAAAATGACAAAAAAATTTTCCATACTTTTCAAGGCTACATATAAACACTGCACCAACTGTTGCTCTGAAACAGTTGCACAGAACATCATGGATTCTATTTTTCTTATCTTGATGTATCAGGCTTCAAGCATGCTGGTTTACTTCTGTATTCAAGCTAAAATGTCCTGTTCGTGGGTTAAGTTAATCAACACTTTCCACGAGGCACGTTAATGATAATTGTGATGTCACAATACAAGCTGATTGCAATGTGCTGGTTTGTGGACATGGTACACAAGTTACGGAAGTGCTACTCCAACATTTCACAAATATGTTGAAGTATGATTTGACAATTAGTCCGATAGCATTATGGTAGTCAGTATTCATTGTTGCATCACAATTGCTGTTGTCCATTTGTTAAACACAACCAGCAAAAGCAGTGTTTTCAACAACACAACTTAGGCAAGTTAAAAGCGCAGTGTTTATAATTTGAACAGAACTACTGTGGCATTATTACACCATCACCGAATGTACAATGCGCACATTAGCTATTGTCATGGCGACTTGTTCTTATGGAATTTACTTCTGGTGGATGGGCGGTAATCGGTTATAGCCTGGTGCTGCTTAATATAATTTTATTTAGGCTAGGTTGTAGATGACTGGATAACTTACTGTTCGTTTATATTCTTTTGACATTTTTTTATTCATGGCACTGTGTTTATGCATTGCAGACAGTGTATACTATGCTAACAAGTAGAGATAGACCGATATATTGGCCAATATTTGGGTTTCACCGATATATCGGTAACGACCAAAGCAGCCGATTTTATCAGTCCAATCCATTGACCTACGCATGGACTGCGCTGTCCTGATGGTTCTGGATGATGCGACAATGGAATGGCTGCTCAAGCCTTGCTTGAAGATCTAGCACGGCCAAACAGTGCATTGAAAGATCTGGCTGAAATGATGGAGACTTTTGAAACTTTTTGTTAGCATATAGCACATTATTTCCAACCAGGAAAAACTTTGATTGCATTTCTAGTTCCTTGGCCACTGCAACAGTCACCTCATGGCAGGGTGGGCAAACTACAGTCTGTGGACCACATGCAGCCCACAAGAGCATGCAAATGGATAATACATAGTCTGTATTAACGAAATGTTCTAGTAATTTTAACAATGTCTATGTGCACTACAGTGTCAGTGTGAAATAAAATAATACAAGGTTATAATATTATCATTAATTCATATTTTGAAACAAATTTTAACTGAAGTAAACAAATGTAATATATGTGGTCCCCAGTAAAGTTTTGAATGTGACCCTCCACAGAAACTCTTTGCCCACCCTGCCTTATGGTTTACACTGACGTTTTTCTTGCTTTTTCAATACATCACAGCATTTAGATTTTTTTCTCAACTGCATTGCCAATGAAGCACTTGCAGTGGTGCATACATACACTTTCAAGTGTATCCAAGAGTCGTAGCCCAGATCTCCATTTCAGCAAGATTTTCTTGCTTCACTGTTGTATAGGTCAGTTCATTACCTTTGTCCCCTAAAGCTTTACACAGTGATACGTTTACAATACTTGGCAATGTTGTGGTAACTCAGACAATGATAACTTGATGTTCAGAATTTGAGGAAAGCAAAACAAGCTAAAGATATTGCAGCAACTTATGCAACCACCAAATGATATTCCATTTCGAATTCTGTTAAAAGTGTCCTTTTAGGCAATTTCTTGTGATCTTTAAAGTTGGATATCTTCTTTAAGACAAAACTTACATCAATCAAAATAGGTAAAATTATAGCACCATAGTTGCTTTATTGAATGACAAAAAAAATTTTTTGGCAACTTTTTGCCAACACGCCAAAATATTGCCTCAAAGATGAGGTATAAAAAAATTTAAAGGAAATTTTCAACCCCAACTTCTGTGTTGAAATTCTAATCTTATCAATATTTTAACTTCAAAAATGAATTCCTTGGGTCAAAAAATGGTAAAATAGTTATTTCATTGAAAAAATCCTTCAAGGTAAAGAGTCATTGCCAAAAATTAATGTGAGAAATGAAAAAATGGTTGTGCTCACCTTTAAAAATCCACCTAGTAGCCAAAAATTCAAAATGCTGTATCTCGGCTGCCGGTAAAGATATTTCAAAAAATTTTTTTGCTGTCATCATAATTTTTCAGTGTCTACCACATATGTGAGAATTAGCAAAATCCGTGACTAGTGGTTACAAAATTTTTAAAAATATGATATTTTTAAATGGATTGACCCTACCATCTAACGGTTGGTGCCCAGGGCCACGTAAAGTGGGAGGTGGCCTAAAAGTCCTCTACTTATGACGTCACTCACAAAAAATCCGCACACCCAACCAAAAAATTTTTTTCAAGTGCAGACTAGAAGACTTGCCGCGTCTTTTGACACTTTGACCAGGTCCGTAACACTTACCAGACCGGAGAAATTCCCACACAAAGTCACGTGCGTTTTGGTGTTTTTTTTCGAAAATCCCTTTTTCAGCCAGATGCCGAGATGTTAAACATAGAACCACACTTTCCCTTAAGTCTAGAAATCAACCGATTAATTTTGCGATGCTGTCAAAGTATAATATTGGCAAAATTCCACCGATATACAGTAATATTTGCTCATAAAAGTCGCTACACTAGTTTTCTGAACGGAGTGTTAAAAAACCCAAGATGTTACTTTATCTATGGTTAATTAACCCAAATTCTCTGTACTGTTCCTTACGGCGAGCAGCCTTCCAACTGCATCAAGTAGTGCACAATATTCAGACCACTCTGCAATCATCCCAATCAACCGGTCTATGACGTAACATTCGCTCCCAGGTTTTGCGCGGTAAGCAGAGATTGTTGCATGGTTTTGACTATCTTAGTGACCCAGGTTTGTGCAGAATTCCATGTTATACGCTCTTCATCGCACTGAAGTATTGTCTTCCAACTGTGGTTTCAGTGTTGCAAAATATCGTCATCGGTTATTGGCAGTGAAAAATAAAAACATCGGTATCGGCCCAAAAACACTTATTGATCGAGTTCCACCTAAAATCTAATCAAACTTGAGTGGTAGGGCTAGTAGCCTAGTGCAGCCAACTATTCACTGCACAATAGATAGTGGTATATTGATCTCATTGTCAAATTTCCAAAATCATCATTGCTTTTGGTCACAGCGCATATATTACATCACAATCGATGTTTGTTCCTACGAACATGGTGCTGATAAGATACTTAGCTTGTCAAACATTCAACAAATGTCAGCCATGCAACCTGTTCATCCATACGTACATACACTTACAAAATCGAAGCTGACAATCAACTGCAAAAGTATGTCAGTGGAGCGCTATCTATCAAAGATGGCGGTGTTATAAATACACTTGCGAAATCACTGTGGAGAAGAACAATGGAGTTGCAATTGCTCTGATGATTTTACATCAAATTGTAAAACTGACTTACTCGAAATCAATATAGGACTTTTTGCATAGAAAACAACATCTTCAACTGCTCAATGTTAAAAAAGCTATTTTCGAAATACAACTGTTGACTGATGTTTTGTTCAGATAATGCGACTACAATTTCTGAGGCTAGCTGTCGCGCCTTTCATTATGAGAAATTCTTTGTAAAAATATAGCTTCAATTGAAATGTATCCAAATTACTTGGCACGACGCAATGGAAGGTCTAAACTTATTTGATTTAGTGGTAACCTAGTAGGTGTAAACAACAGATAAAATTTAGGCTGAAACTGCAAAACAAAACGATTGCGATTTCATTATGAGAAATTCCTCGTAAAAATATAGCTTCAGTTGAAATGAACCTGCATTACTTGGCGTGATGCAGTGGAAGGCCTAAAGGCCTGTATGAGCTTCTGACAGCTTTGCTTGCATTGGAGTTGGCACTGCCAGAGAAGAAAAATCAAAAACCAGTGCGTTCGACACAATATCAATTTAAAATGTTCAAAAATGTGAATTGGTCATGTCATTGCGCAGGAAGGGACACTGTTGTTTTGTAATAGTACTATGCAACGTTAGATGGGAAATGTAGGCTACTACTGCCTATTCCAAACCACACGCATTAGAGACCTGCACTGAGAGCGTTTGATATTTTATCATCGGCTTTAATGCTGAGTAGCCTACCTGTGGTACAAAGGGGCCTGTCATGACAGCTGAACAGACCCTGGATGCGCCCCTGGGTCCATGAATAGCCAATATATCAGCCCAAAAAAGCCATATCGGTCAATCTCTAATGTAAACCCATGTTTGCCTTTGCAAATGTACATCACAACTCCCAAAAATTGAAACATACAATCATGTGAGAGAACATCAAATGTGTCTTGCGCAATACATGCAAAGTGTGGCTCGAACCAACAACCCCTTGCACAGCAGCTGTAGTCATTTCCCACAACACCACATCGCCAGTGGTGAAAATGTCTCCAACTGAGTTTTATATCTGGAACAAAACCAGATACGGGATACTTTTTCTTGGTCCTGCGAAACAGCAAAGCAGATCTGATCGTTTANACACCACCAATGTTATTTTAAACCAGGTGTCATGAAAACAATTTAAGCAAAATATTGTCAACTACAAATGTTGCAACTTAAGATAATTAACACCTTGAGAGCCAGGGTATGATATATTCTTACTTTGAAATCGGCCTAAAACAGCAAGTTTTCGGTTCCCTTACCAACGCCATAGCTCCTCTGTTGATTCCGCTAGAGGGCTGTTCTAACCCTCAAAAGATTCGGCAAGTCTTCTAGTCTGCAATGAAAAAAAATTCTAGTTTTGGGTTTCAGTTTTTTTTGTGAGTGACATCATAAGTAAAGTATTTTTTTGGCAATTTTGGCTCATGTTACCTGGCCTAGGGCCCAACCGCTAGACCAAAGTATTTAGCTGAAGTTTTCATTGGAAACTAGGCTCGAGTCCGAGTCTTTTGAACCTTCAATCGAGTCCTCAATTTATGACATCACTCATAAAAAATCCACAACCCCCACCCAAAAAAATTTTTGTTATTGAAAACTACAAGACTTGCTGAATCTTTTAAGCATGTCAACAGCTCTCTGGCGCCGACGTTACGCTTGTGCAAAGCCACGTGTAATCTTCCTGTTTTGGTGCGAACCACTTGATTTAGACTGGCTGCAAAAGTGTTAATGAACGAATCGTAATTTTGTCTCTGAAAACCTGTGTCGAGTGATAAATTATTTTGTAGGTACCAGGAAGTTTCTCTGCCCCCAATTCAATGGTCTAAAGCATCTTGCTTGTCAGTTCTACAAAAAGAAATAAAATATCACTAAAAACACTAGAACATTGACACAAGCACAACATATGTTTTCATAGACTCAGAATCTTCAACAAATACCACAGACAAATGCTAGATAAAAATCAAATAGCTAGGATTTTTCTTGAAAGGGTGGTGTAAGAATGAAATGAAAAACATTAACAAAATTTTCAAAGAAATTGAAGTAATAACATGATGTATGAATATGAACTTTAGATCAGTTCACATACCACTAGTGGTACACGAAGGTCTTCCAGATGGTATGCGTGTAACTTCCATTTTTTTTACAAAAACCTGGATTCCCACCTTTCTAGTTTACATATCGGGTTTTGTTTCTAAACACAAAAATTTTCCAGTAGTTTTGTATCACAACATATATGACTATTCCTATTGTATCACAACATTTATGACTTTTGATGTCCTGTTTGCAAATTTATGCCATGCATCAACCAACTGGTGGAATGTTAACAAAAACATCATTAAATTTAGTTATGATCTTTCATTGTTATTTTAATGTATATTATTCTTCTGAATAAACTAAGATTCGACCAAAATAGTTCTTCTGGAAGAAGTGGTAAGGGTTGCCCAAGTGGTACGAGATCATAAAAAGGTTGGGAACCCCTGATCTACATCCTTGCCGACTAAAGAAGATCTAGATGTCATTTCTTGCTTAAACCTGTCATTTCTCGCTTAAAATAAAGTTTTGAATTATGGAGACAGTTTAACCCCTAAAGACCCGCAGAACCAAAATTTTCACTTGCACATGTTCAGCATTAACTTGCCAGCTGATAGAGCTGGAGAGCTGCTCAAAACCCTTAAAAGTGCAAAAAGTCGTGTAGTTTCAAATTTTAAAAATAAGGAAGTTTTGGGTCTGAACTTCTTTTTCGGTGATAGCAACTGGGACAGGTTAAGGATTTTTAGATGACATCATCGGGGTCTGAGAAAAATATTTCAGAGACAATTCTTTTGTTTTTCCTTTACCAGGTGAAAATCCTTATCGTTAGAGCTCTTAATCAGCTTTTTAGCATTTGTAGTTGGAAAGTCATGGCCAAAAAATTAGTAATTAACATTTTGAGAGCTGGGGTACAATGTGTTCGTACCTAGATTTTGGCCTAAAACCAGCAGTTGTCAGTTGCCTTACCAACGCCATAGCTCCTCAGCCGATTGCACAAGAGAGCTGTTCAAGGGCTCAAACGGATCGGCCAGTCTTCTAGTCTGCACTCGAAAAAAAATTTTTTGGTTGGGGGTTGCAGATTTTTTGTGAGTGA
>JGI24021J15306_10006497_pt1 | contig 14081 bp, 8 predicted proteins | sample Ectturendosymbi1_FD_15306 | JGI IMG/M metagenome (IMG submission 15306) | reverse complement strand
GGTATAACTGACGAACCCATGTAGCTAGCCATTCAGTTATGCCTAAAGCAGCTAAATGGTTAACATAACCCCCCAACCAAAAACTTAGCTGTAAAAGTGACAAGCTTAGCCCTTGCCATCTCAATCAGGTAGTAAAACATCCCCTAAAGAAAATGCTCTGGGGTTGTTATAGCTTCTGTGGTGTGGGATCACTTGTTCCTGTAGCTGTGATGATGAATTCAGACAAATACTTGGATGTGATCCAGATAAAAGCAATTTCCACACATGAGAGAAACCTTTCCTGAAGCTGGAGTGATATTTCACCAAGATCTTGCCCCATGCCATGCATCAAAAAAGTGAAGACATTTTTCAAGAAACAGAATATAAACGTTTTGGAATGGCCTGGAAATTCACTTGGTCACTATCCAATAGAAAATTTACTGTCATTTGTAAATAATATTTTGCAAAAACTGGACTGTAAAATCATGACCAAGCTGATTGAGGCCATAATACAAGTGTGGTATCAGGACACAAAAATCAAAGAAAACTGTAAAAGAATGGTGGAATCCAAGCCAAATAGAATGAAAGAGGTTTCAAAGAATAAAGGCGGACATAATACCTGCTGAAACAACGTTTTTGCTATGTTTGAGGTTGCACAAATGAAATAATTTGAAATTCGGTGTGCTTTACACTTTGAGTCAATTAATATGAACACGACTGTAGATATTCTAAAAAAATTGAGGGCTATGGCGCCCTGTGCGCCCCTGGCTACGCTTATGCAACAACCCCACCTACGCCTGTTTCACGGTTAATTGCCACAAAAAATGCTCATACAAATCACTTTTAGGACGGAGTATGGTAAGTATGACAAAACAAAGGAACAGGGAAAACAGAGACAATGAGTATTGTAAAGTCACAAGTAAAAATTTGTCCTCGTTTTGGCCTTAACGAACCTCACTGAAAAAGCTGTCCTGACAAGATTCGCTACTAGAGTCATTATAATTTGAGAAGTTCTGCGTTAGTTTTTTTTTGGAGTTACTTCAAAGCATTTATTTTCAAAATACCAGCGTCTGCCAACCCGACGAACAGGTCTGTTTTCAAAGGGAACCATTTTGAAACACTTGCATAGAAGATAAAAATATATAAAGAAATCAGTGCTAGCTCTCATGGCAAACATAACGCTGTCTGACTCAGATACATCAGTGCCTGATTACATAAGCGTAGCCAGGGGGGCCAAAGGGGCCATGCCCCCCAAAATTTTTAGAAAATATAGTCATTTTGTGCTTTGAGAGGCGTTTTTCTATGAAAAATAGTGTTGTTCACCTAAAATCAAACATTTTGGCCCCCCAAACTTTTTGGGCTGGCTACGCCATTGCCGGATTAGCAATTGCTATGGGCCCCGCGCTTCTGGGGGCCCCCGCCGTCTTCTGTATTAAATCTTAGTGATTACATTTCATAGATGATTTTTATTCAGTCTAAGAAGTCAGTAGTTTGCTAAATTTGCCGTAAGTAATAAAAAAGATTTTCAATTAAACGCTGTCTGTATCCAGAAATTCTTGTTTGATTCTTTTTGTACAGTTACGTAGCAAAAGGCATGAGATTGCGGTCAGCAGTGTTGCCATTTCAGCTGATTTGCTGCTAAACCTAGCAGGGTTTTCTCACTGTTGGCTGTAAAATTTATAATCTATCAAGTAGCTGATTTTCTAGCAGAATATTAGTAAACGTTTGGCAGATTTAGCAGGTAACAAATGCCTGACCAAAAATCTGTTTCAACAGTTTTTCAAGATGAAAACTTTTACGTCTACTCTTCATCAAAAATACGCTTGTCTTCTTTATGACGTTTTTAATTGGGTAACACCAGGACAATGCACAACCCGATGCCTGCAATTATTGGGAATTTTGATTATGATGCAACGAAGCTGCTTCAAACAGATAATTGTATCATAATGACAAGTAATTAGACGGCTTGGTGAAGCCTCAATGATTCGCTTGAGCGCTTAGTGAGCGTGTTAGGCTAAAAAAGACAACATTGGTAGAATATGTTTTTATCCCACGGCACGATCAGCTACGCTGGTAAGTAGTAATGTCTGGTAAAAAACTTCCTGGTAAACTGAAGCTGCCAGAAGTTTCGACATGTATGGTAGCAAGATTCAGAATTTAAAAGTTGGCTCGGTGCCTATCCTGCTGATTCAAGAAAAGCCAATTGCAAAGTTTGCAATAATGCAATCGCAGTGAAACATCGTCAGCTTGACTGGCATAACTGGTAGCAAAAAGCAACCAGATAAGACTGAAGAACTTTCTGCATGCTCCCTATTGTCACACAGTGTTTTGAGTTACAAGACCAGCTGAATGCTGAAGCTATGCTCAGTCTGTTTATCGCTGAGCGTTTATCTACTGTACAAACACATGCGATCATTTGAAAGAGATCGTCAAGAACTGTGTGTCATACAAAAACGAGGTAAGCTGCAGTAACGTTGCTCAAAATTTTGATTGAAAGAAAATTGTGGGCCGAAAAGTGTGGTGGCCAACACCGGCATTTTTAGCCTATTCTCATTGGGAACAGTGCAAGACGAAAAACTAATATTCTGTATATCTTTATAGGTTCCTTTTAATCATCTTAAAAATAGCAGATTGATTAACAGAATTTCACTGCTTTTAGCTGAAAGTTTGTGACAAGATTTTTAGTGGAATCTTGCAGTTTTTTGTGACACCATTTAGCAGATTTAGGTTACAGCCATCTGGCAACGCTGGCGGTCAGCACGATACACTCCGACTGTCATGTCACGATGCGAACTCGAGAGAACATGCCGAGAGTAAAGCTAGTAACATGGATGCCTTGCCCACACACAATATGAGGTGTTTTTTAACTTAGGGCCCCGCATTCTTAAAATGCTACAGGTCCTGCGCTACCTTAGTCCGACACTGAGATACATCTCTTATGATCAGCAATCATACCTTCCTTCTTAAGAGATACTCGTATGCTTATCCGCGCTTCGTAAATTTTGCAGTAGTTTGAAGAAAATTAAAAAATTGAAACAAATCACAACCAAAAGTATTAAACGAGCTCTACGTCACAAGAAAGATCAACAAACCTACTGTACTTCTCAAGTTCAGAAGAAACACTGTAATATTATTAGTTTAGGTTTACCATATCTGATGCGGCAAAATTCCTTACAGTCTCAATGGAAACTTTTCGCGACCACAAACAAGCGTTGAAGGGCAAAGACTAGGTCCAATTCAAACAAAATTATTGTAGACGCTGGAAACAGTCGAAGTAGTAGAAGTTGAATTTCTCATATTTAAAGCACATGTACATTGTTTCAAGCTAAACGAAATCATTTTAATAGTCATAATTCCGGACATTAGAGCATTTTTATAATTATTTCCGGACACAAACTTTAACACCGAAATTCCGGACATGTCCGAGAAATTCCGCAGGTATGGCAACCTTATATTAGTTGCTACAACCGGTACCAAGAAGCTGCCCAACACGCTTCACAACTGTCAGAAGTTTTGTGAGATAGAATACCATACTTAAAGACATGTTCTACTTTTTTTGCGACGAAAACAGTCGTGACGAAACAGCTGAGATCAGAAACTTGATCCTACGTAATTACACGGCTTTCAGCCACAAGCGAATTATTAGACTGGTCGACTCAGTTAAATGTCGCTTGCAACTTATTTTGAAAATTTTGATAAACAAGTTCAAAGTTTCTCTTAGCGTTAATGACATTTGCTGCAAGGTTGTTTTCACGCTGTAAAAATAAGCTCACGAAATGTATTGATTATAAAAACAAATATTGCATATGTTAGAGTCAACCGAAATTCTTTAAAAATCGTGAACAACTGTGCGCTGCTGTACTGCAATCCACGTCTACGTTGCCACTATACGCTAGGAACGCAATCACGCGATAATGTTGACAGAAGCGATTGTCAAAAAATGACAGAAAACGTTGATCTCGTTACATCCTTTTCTTTTTCCTTCCGCTAAATTCCTCAGCGCAAAAGGCGTCCGATGTAGAAGAAAACTGCAAAGACGTTTGGTCAGGACAACGTCATGAAACGTCACCACGATTGCACACAAAAAACGCTGGCTCAACTTTTGCGCAGAATTGAAATTGCCACCGAGTGTGAAGCTGCTCTACCACCGAAATGGATTCTCGTTGAACAAAAAAAAATACATATAAATTTCCTCCTCGGGAAATCATTGCTATCGGTGCCTGTCTCTACAGCTCAGCATTATTTAATCAAAACAATGCTCAGGTCTGCTATCAGGAAAATTAGAAGTCATAGAGACAGGGAATGGTTTATGGCGTCATCCTCCACAAAATAAAACTCAGTAAATCTTCATCGTTTCCTCAAACAACTGAGTCAGTTCATCTCTTCCAGCCTTTCGCGGGGACAGTTTGGTGACGCGTTCTTGAGGCAGGGTACCATCCACAAGAGCCGGAACGTCGTCCGAGCTGTACCCTAAGACGCCCAAACCATCTGGTATCTGCGAATACAATTAGTAAGTGAGGAACACACGAAGTCAAGGCTTTTTTTCGGCTGTTCGGGCATAGCCAGGCAGTTGGCATGAATGTTTCTCGTGCTACAAGAAAACTGTGCTTCGATATTTGAAACGTTAAATAACAAGCTCATTCAATTGCAGCTGAATATTTCCACCCACCGCAAATTTTGATATGGATAACGCTGAACGACACAAAAAACACAGTCGTAACTTTTTTGCTGGAGAAAATTAATTGATTTACTTTCTAAACTAAACCGCAGAGTTATAAAATTGCTTCTAACATTATAATTCGAATTGTTTTCGGTTGGGATTCAAAGTTAGAGTTTACTGGCAATTGAATGTTACAAACAAGGCCAACAAATAATGTCTGCACTTTGGGACAACATACCTCTAATTTATGCATGTATTCCAACAACGTTTCGGAGAGTATTTTTCCAGCGTCTGCTCGTTTCGCGTTCGAAACATCGGCGCCAAGCAGAGCCGCACCTTCAAGATGACGTTCAGGACAAGCTTGGGCAGTGAAGCGAAACACGGCAGGCGCGTTTATGATAACAGATAAACCATGAGGCTGCGTAGAAAACCAATTAGTTTCAATTTATGGCAAGTTTAATGTAGAGAACAAAGGCAACTTATTACGCAACGCTGTTTTACATCAGCTGCTAAGAGCAGAGCTCTCACCACAGCGTCACACGAAAACATTGAAGTGCGAGTTGCAAATTTTGAAAAATGCTATGCCTTCCATTCACATTAATTCAGCAAAAACGTTGACTTCGTGCAACATAATTAGTTATTTTCAATTAAAAACGGAAGTCGTTTAACATGGAATGCAATGAAAGATTAGCCAAGTTTTGTCCATCTAACCCAGCTATGTCCAACCCAAATGGCTTACTGAGCCAAAAATTGCGTCACTATCTTAACCAGGGCCGCACATTGAATGACATATTAGTGAGGGCCGCACATTGTATGACTTATTTTGATCTTAGCAAACTAAATTCAGCTTGAGCTAATGTACTGAAAGCGTTCGAATCCTAACTGCAATGGTAACAGACGTGATAAAGGGGCACTGAGGACCACCTGCATCATAAATGTCAAATCCAAAAGTATCAACATAAGGACAGGTTATCAGTATGTAGGCTACTTATACAAAAGCGAAAACCCAAACTAGCCTGCACAAAACCTTCGCCTGGGCCGCGGGTTGGACATGGCTGATCTAACCCTAAATGCTTCAATTTTAGCACGAAGCATAAGTTTTAGTTATTGTCCGAGGCTACACAGTACTTTAACGATTACTGCACAACACTGACAACGTTTGGTAATCCAATAAGCGTAGGAGTTACTCAGAATTTTGTTAATACAATAAATCACTGAGTTATTCAGATTTTTTGAGGAAGTAAATACAATGCACATCTTGTCAACCTGCCCACTTATGTAACGGAAATAAAGCACGCCGCAAGGTTGTAGTAAATGACCGATGTTTGAAGCAGTGCTTATACATTTTTTCTTTTTGTGATTGGATTACTTTTAAGCATTACGTTTTGAGCTCACTGAATGTAAACACATCTACAACGCGTTTACTCCAAAATGCTTGAAATACCTCTGTAAGAAGTTGCAAGAGAACAAGCGAAAGTTCAATAGTTTAACGTGCATTCAACATGATCGTGTGCTAAGCCACGCAACAGCTGGCCTTGACGCCGCAGCAATCTTATACACTCCAGCTATTCGCAAATATCTTAGGCAAAAGCTCATTCACAAGACATTTCCCAGACAAAAACCCTGTGTTTCAAATACGCCGACAAGCAACGAGTACAATGAACACTGTGCCGATAAAGGCACACACGGCGGAGTAGCTGAACACACATGACTTACGATGAGGGGTTGTTCTTGATCGTAATCGGGTGAGGTCCAGTTTTTCACAAGTCCAGAGACAGGATATGACATCCCGTGGCTATGAGGTATATAGCACGATATCAGCGTTGGAAAAACAAGGATCTTCATCAACAACCTACATTTTTGTTTTTCAATTTGCAGCAAAGTGCCTAAAACACCTTTGTGACATATAAGAAATGAAACTGCGTCCACAGTTTCTGTGAGGCTATGTCATATTCATTTTAGTGTGAAAAAAAGCCTCATCTGAATAAAACGCTTCCAGAATGTACGACAGCAAAGTGTTTTCAAGGGCATAATCATAGAACGTAGGAATGCGAGAATATTTGAGATTTTTGCTAAACACGATGTTTTGGATTAATTTTGCAAAAGTGTACAAGTCTAGAACTGGATGTCACTTGCTGGTGACCAGCAATAGTCTAGAAACGACAAATTGATGGAGTGTGTCTGATAAAAACGTTCTGATATCAATCGCGTTTCAAACGAATTATGCTTCTTTGCAAAGGCCAGGCGTTTATATAGTGACCAACCACAATGACTCATTGCAATGCAAGAAACCATGGTGTTACCAAAACGAGGTAACTGAAACAAAACAGCTCTTGTTACTTTGGACAAGCACACCAACAACGCTAACCGTTGCGTTAACAGAGAGAAACGCATGCACATGCATTATTTGCTGTGGAACTACGTGGTTAGCGAAGTCAAATATGAGGTGGGGGCGAAGAGAAAAGTTAAATGAAACCACAAGCTCACTATAAATTTCGAAGTCTGCACGGTCTTTACGAAGCTTGGTTAAGCCACCAATTTTTTCGGAGTTGACACACCTTTCTCCAGAAAATCAAAATTATAAACAATCTGCAACTTTTTGAAGCATTTAGAAGTAAAAATAAAGCCAAAGATTTATTTTAAAAGCATTACGCTAAATCAAAATATTGTCGTCTTTAAATTGCCATTGAACATTGCAACCAAACTTTCACCACAGGTGGTTAATGGCACACCAGATTTACTAATGCTAAAATTACTTTCATTTTTTGAATATATAACGAATTGACATGTCAAGCTCCGAGTCAAAAATTCAGAGCAGCAACGCCACCCTTGAATGTGGATGACTATCGTCGCAATAGCGTTTTTAAGCAGGGCTGTGGAACCAGAGCCCAAGCAATTTTAGATGGCTGGAACCGAAGCCGGAGCCAAAAATTTTTAGATGGTGGGGCCGGAGCTTGAAATTTGGGTTCCGGTTCAAGCGAGTTATACAAATAATACAATGTTTTTTTCTGTTTTTTGGACCAAATTGTTCTGGAGCCGGAGCCAAAAAGTTCAAGATGATGGAACCGGAACCAAAAAAATTAGATGCCCGGAGCTAGAGCCGGAGACTGAAATTTGAGTACCGGCTCCACAGCCCTGGTTTTCAGGTCGTAAAACAGTATAAACGCTATTTAAGCGTTTTTACTGCATCCATTTCACCACTACACTCAGCAATCTTTCCTAGTTCATTAAGGTACAGGGAGACACACGGCAGGTGCTTACCACAGGTGGACCCCGGCATTTCCGAACCCAATGCCAGCAAAAGCACTAGCTAAATGCATTTGCGATCTCGCTTCCAGGTCGTCCGGGTTGTTAACGGCTCGGGCAATGTACTTGCTGGTGACAGTCAAGGCATGCTTCGACCACACGTCACTGGCACAAGCAGTATATGGATCAGCACAAAACCTTTATTCACTCAAAAAATCAAGCACAGACGCCAACCCGTTGCTAAAGGTTAACGAAAATACTGAACGAGACAACACTGAAGCAAGAAGCCTACCGTTAGTGAAGCAGATCACCCTTTAACACAAACTTACTGTTATCTATGAAGCAAACAGGTTAACACTATAATGGCAGTATTACTACAAAGCCAAAAATGTGTAGTACCCCAAGTTAATTTTTACAGCAATTACCTCGTCGTAAATGCTAAAATCAAACAATATCTTGCGCATAATGTTTAAACAGAGGGGTGGGGAACTTGCGGCCAGCACCAGAACTTTCCTCACCCACGTCAGAACACTACAGCGCGGAAAAGCGAAACTCCATCATAAGCAAAGACTAGTAACTAGAGAGAAGTCTCTCTCGCTCCACAAAATTTTCTCTCTTTGTTCGGTAAGGAAGATAAAGACAGAATTTAAGATAAACTTCCTTTTTTGCGGCCTGCCGGTGATATTCCACAACTGATGCGGCCCATTATAGTAAATAGGTTCCCCACCCGCGGTCTACAATCCAAGCAAGCAGGCTTGAGTAGATGATAGCAAGGAAACAGCTGCTCTATGCGCCAACAGCTACATTTAGAAACAGATATCGCTCACAACCGCTCACCTACGCACACGCACCTGATTGGATTGCAGCCCTGGTAGGCAGGACGTAGGGCAGGATTTTCTGGCCGTGGAACTCTTTCGTTAAAAGGAATTGCCGTGTATGATTCCAAAGCATGGCTGCAATACGGGAAAGCATCAGTGTTGTTTGCAGCATATTATGCATTTCATAAAGCATTGTTATGCCAAACAAGTCCGTGGAATGAAAATTACGAAACACTTTACAATGATAACTGAAAAATGTTTGTTAAACTTGGCAAAGTTTTAATTTGTATTTAATATGTAGCTCAGCATTTTGAGTTGCCTTTACAGCTTCCAATCAGATTTTAAGTAGATGCACTTCAAGCGAGTAAATTCTTGTAGAGAAGCATAAGTAACAAAAAGTTTTCGCTGTTTCCTGAGGCTTGTGCGCAAAAATGGTTGAAAACTTCTTGAAAAATTGAAACTTCCACGTTAGAAGCCAATGTCGCTGCAATAAATTTTGCATGCGCTTCACTTTCCTAAGAAAATAGACAAAAGGAGGTATTTTCTAACCCTGGTCTTTGGCTTCCCACTCCCAAACAGCAGGTCTGCATCCACCACTGATGCCAGCAATGATTAACAGATCATTAGATCGGTGTTGCTTGCAAATGGAAAAAAAGCAGTTGAATCTGGCCACTAGTTGAAACTGATATTTGCTGCTTTACTGTTGGCCCCATTAAGAATCTCTACTGTCAAACCAACGTTCTACTGGCTGAAACACCCTTACCGACTTAATCTGATTTTTTAAAAAGATATTTAAAAAGGGATGTTGTCGGATCTATCAGATACGACTATGTAAAACGATTCACACCGATGCTTTTGTGCCTGTAGCGGTAATGAATTTTTGTGAAGCTTTGACATCGCCCGGTTTTGGCCGCTGCTGCTATGTGGCAAATATTTCGTATACAAGTACCAACGCACCAAGCATGCTTCCAAACAACTGTGTTTAACCAACTTCAACCTGAGGTTAAAATGCAGTGTTTCCAGGGTCATTTTTCAAACTGGAAACTGTGCAGTGTTTCCAGGGTCATTTTTCAAACTGGAAACTGTATCGATTGTGTGGAATTTGGGTGAATGGTATTCACTGGTTGTTGACGTCTACTGCACTTGTGATTGAGCCAAATTTAAGTGTGATATGTTGTTGGAAAAAGTTATCTTTATCAAACATGTTTCAGCAAACTACAAGCTCTCGTTTAAAAATCTAAACCATACGCGCTTAGGCGGCAGGTTGTTTTCCTGTATATACATCGAAAAGATCAACCGCGGTACTCGGATCGTGTATATATACCCACCAAAGTACGTCAAATCCAGCATAGCACGTGACTTTCTTAGGAAGATACTGTAGTGTGAGCGGATCGACGAGTCCTAAAGTGGGTTTCAAGGCACGGTTCCCGATTCCAGTTTTTGCTTTCAACTTCACGTAATCGAAAATGGCGATGCCAGTCGTCTCGCTGCCTGTGCCAGCTGTAGTGGCAACTGAAGAACAGGAGAAATACAAGTCAACTTAATTCAACAAATGCATTTATTTCAACAGATTGCATAAAAACAACATGCCGATTTTCTAGTAAGGAACTCATTTATTTCGTCCGCTGTACTTCCAGCGATCAGTACGTGATTTTGGGCTTTTAACCGGAAATTGTGAAAGCGTTAAATGCAGTCGACACTACCGAAGGCTGTCAAGCGCATATTTCATTTAAAAAAATGAATACCAGATGAACTTTTGTAAAATTTATTTTTCCAAAATTTTGCAATGCGCATATCTACTGAAATATCAGCCACATTGATAAACTGGTTTAACTATGAAGTGTATAGCCAGCTGAATTTTTGCGAGCTAATCAATGCTTTCTCAGCTTCCATAGATGTACGCAACGCTTCTGCGTTTTTACTTGACACGAATCATTGAAATCACTAGAATGAGTCAGACAGGAATGTCCCAAAAATATTCAATTGTACAAATTTTTGTGGAAAAAAGTGCCACGAATTCTTAACAAGCACTCATTCACCACATAACAAAATAATTCCGTAGAAACATGGAACTTTCGTTGTACCACATTCCAGTAGCGTGAAGTTGGCTGCTATCTACGTTGGCAGAGCAATGCAGATGCGGTGTCATGACATCAGTATAACGTCATCACTGACCGCAGAAAAGCTTTGTTTCTGTTAACTTTGGTTACGCTGCTGACATGCATGGGCAGGGGGCATACCTTAACTTTCCAAGCTGTTTTAGACAAGCGTAAGTAAGTTTACCACCCACAATTTAGTGGCATTATTACGAAACTGGTACAGGTAATAATTATATACACAGAAAAAAACAGCGGTCTTAATTTAGGCAGTTGTGTTTTGACTATAAACAAAAACAGAGAAAATTTATATAATAAAACGAAATCACGTTGGACTTTTTCCCCATGTGTTATGATGTAAGCGAATTCACGTTAGGCGTTTAAAAACATGTTTTTGTCCTCAGAAAGATTTAATACACGAATTGCAGAATATCAGACCACAAAACACGCAGTTGGGAGAGTTAATAGTGGATTTAGGGTGAGGAAAATGTGGCAATTGCTTCGGGTCTCCATTTCTTAAATTGTCGACTAGGTTTGATGCTTATTACTATAAAGGGTGTCCCAGAAGTCGCGCGCCATATAATAATTTGGATGTGTGGACTATGCATTTTGATTGGGTGGCCGGTCTGTTGAGAATTGATGCATGTGTCAATGCAGAGGGTGAACAATTTGAGCATCTGTTATGATTGTGATCAATAAAATTGTTATTTATATGTATTTTCATAAAAATCTGCATGGTGCGCGACTTCTGGGACACCCTGTACCCATGGTCAGCTGACTTTGATGACCTCCGGGTCTTTTCGTTGGCCATGCAAAATAAACTAGAATTGTCTGTCTGTCTGTCTGTATGTAGTTTTTTTGCCAATTCTGTTTCATAACAATGTTTCAAATTCACTCAGGTTTGAACATACTATCACCAATGCAACTAGTATTGCAGATGAGATCTTTCTGCATTTATTCTTTCTTAAATGAAAACAAGCTTTTCGTTTACCAAGCTTTTGGCAGTTAGGGTTTGTGAATAAGTTTGATTTTAAGCTTTTACTGTACTTGTTAAGTTTTGAATGAAACACTGACCAATTATGAATTGCTAATTATCATACCGTCGTGTGTACATCAATTAATTGCCATGGTTAGAACTTTCATTGCATACGAATTATTGTGCATGATATTAATAAACTAGCACATTGCAAGTTACCAAGTTTTGAACATTACTTTTCTGTTTTTAGTATGCTTTTTTTGTAATATATGCTGTGTAGAAATCTTGGATAATTAATTTTGAACAAAAAGACATATCCATGGTGCAGAGATATCCATGGTGCAGAGATATCCATCCATGGTGCAGAGAACAAAAAGACATATCCATGGTGCAGGGCAGAGATGAGCGGAGTCACCTTTTTCAGACTCCGACTCCGCCCCTGCTCCACGGTTTAAGACTCCTGCTCCGACAAATTTTGAAACATCAACTCCGACTCCTGTTAACACTCCGAAAACTTCTAAGTAACTCATGTTAAAAAGATACTGTCTATTTTGCCGGATGAGGCAAAATATGTCGTGGCTATTTTGCCTTTAACTAGAACGCAAATGGTTGAAATGGTCACGTGACTAGCACAATACAGAAAGACACATGTTCAGGTTTAAAGTCATGGCTTAGCCTATTCTTTACACAACGTACACAAACAGCCACTAAAAGCTTGCCCACATTTATATTAGACATTATGGTCAGCTACGTAGGTCATACATTCCAAACTTGTCACGTGATGACTTCAAAATCAAACAAGTGTGTGCAGCTACTGACAGAATAACTTCAAAACTGTTTTTGTCTCAAGAGGCAAAATAGACATTGCCTATCAAATATACACCTTAAAAGTATAGGTTCTACTTTATTAAATTGTGAAGTGGCAACCAACCATTGAAACACTAGTTTTTGGTTAAGTTGTTCATGCTTCAGTAATTGACCAGATAGACGACAAGTATTTGAAGTGAGTGTTAATTTAAATTTTTACAAAAGACTCATTTTAAATCTCCGAGGTCTGGAGCTGATCACCTGTTCACAAATATTGAATCGTACTTTAACCACGTGTTCATATAAAACTCTGAACTATGACTGTGCTAAACTGAGCCATTAACATGAATGTGCCAGCAAATCATACGAAAAAATTAATAAGATGAACATTTACATCGCGCATAACTTTCTACATTCGCTTTCAAATTAATCACAGGCAATTATCAATAGCGATGCAAAGCAATATAGGTTATCTTTGAAGCTGCAACTATCATGGCAAACATCCAACATTGTTCAGTATGGCTCCAAAATGTGAGCAGAAGTTGGACTATGGAGGCCGTGGCTAGACTAGAAATCTGCACAATGCGAATAGGCCTAAACATTGTACTACTGCACATTACTTAGTTCTAACAGCATCGTCAACTCCTGTCAGTGTCACTAGCTGCTAAGCTAGGCCTACACTACAGTGTATAGGTCACTTCGGCACCATATAATCTGTTTTGTTAACCATTGTTTTTTGTCATGTGTCTTGTATTATTGCCCACATCATTAGCCCAACATTCTGATAGTTACGTTACGGCATGGATTCCAAATTCCCGAACTGCATTGTCACTTACTAGCCTGCACATTGTATTTTGCATGGGCCATAACTTTGAAACAATCATTAGTGGTGAAATGCTCGAAACTCCCACCCAGTGTCACACTTTTGTGTTATATGACGACACTGGTCAGAAAACATGTCTCAATTAATTCCATTCTGTTTGACAACAAGTATCATTTCAGAAATTTGGTCCCTCAAAAATTTTGATTGGCTTCTGCACAGACCTTAATTGAGACTCCGGCTCGAACCTAAAATATTAGCTCCGGCTCCAGCCCAAAATGCAAACTCCGGCCGGAGTTCACTCCGGCTCCGTGATCACCTCTGGTACGGCGTGACACAAAAAAATAACGGTCATCACCTAAACTTGAATAACTTTTGAAATAATTAACCAATTCTTTTTATTTTTCAGGTTTACCAAGTCGAAGTAATGTTCTAAGAGTCTACTAAATTTGACCTTCGAGATGCATTGGACTACTGAGCAAAAGATATTTATAACTGAGGCATATTTTCGGCAGGAGTCTATCCACGCAGCTCAATTGCAATTCAAAGAACGATTCGGATGTCGTGAATTTCCTGAGCCCATGGGACTGTGCATAACCTCAATCGTAAAGACACTAACAGACAATCACACTCTGGACGACCGAAATCATCAAGGACACCACACAACGTTGCTGCTGTC
>JGI24021J15306_10006496_pt1 | contig 14081 bp, 9 predicted proteins | sample Ectturendosymbi1_FD_15306 | JGI IMG/M metagenome (IMG submission 15306) | reverse complement strand
AAGTCCTACACAGACCATTGACAGCTCCCCTTGTTGCAAAACTGGCCCCTCCAGTGGCCCCCCCAAATGAAAATGTCTGGCTCCGCCCATGGTCGGATCCCAATTTAAACAGTCGGTGTCAGTCAATAGATTATTTTTTCTGTCTATAGAACTAGTTCAAATCGCAGTGGACGACTGCATCCAGTCCCTAAAATCAGACCGCAGGATCGCTGAACGCAAAAGCATTTGTTATAACGGTGCGCATACGTTACAAAGCAATGATAATAATTGGCAGATACATCACTATTTGCCAATAAGCTTCACAAAATCACTGAAGTCTTTGCACAGTTTAAAGATAGGCTTTGTTCAGATTAAATTTTAGAGAAATTCTTCTTCAGCATAAATGAGGAAAGGATTTACTTTGAGCACTTCAGACAAATATCAAATAGGAGAAAGAGTTTGTTTAACACCAGACTTATTTTATCACGAGGTGTCTAGTTAAACATCGAGAATACTTCAAACCTTACGAGACAGTGGCGTGCAGAGGGGGGGGGGCGAACTGGGCCGCAGTCCCGGACGTACAAGGCAGGAGGTGAAATTCCACAAAGTGAAATTCCAAAAATTAAAATGCTGTAACTGGATGATTTTCCTATTGCAAGGCTACTAAGGCATGCTTCATGAATTTAATTTTTCGAAACTTGCTTTTTTTGTCAGCATTAGTTTTTATGTATTCAAATGCCAGTGGTTCTCACATTCTTCAATACCAAAGACCCATACTCTGGGTGCGCGGAGCACACCCAAATCAAACTGACAGTGACGTGACTTTTTCCAGATAGTGTGATCAAGAGCAAATCACAAAACAGGATTGGAAGATAATTATGGTCGTTAAATTGATTTAGCCAAATTTGAAAACTGCCCTATTTGAACCTGCTTGATTTAGCTGACTTTTTGATCCATCACTAGTTTCCGGTTTCATTTTTTGGTGTGGCAACCCAGGGTGTGAGTTAATACAGCCGCACACCTGTGCTTTCAATATGTGCATCATTTCGAGGTTCGTCATTAATTGGCAGCGGGTTGATCAGAACGGCTCACGCAAGTCTGTATCTGTTCTGCTAACCCAGTAGTTGTACATATAACAGCCACATTATCAAAAACGACAGTTTTTTGCGTACCTTATGCACATTCTTAATTCTTGCAAAGTTTAGCAAGTTTCAAACTGTAAGCCGTGGGTGTCCGCCATCCCAGCAGCATACCTTCTCTGCTGGACTGCTCTTCGACGAGACATTCGCACAGACTGATGTTTTTGCAGTTGCAAACTGCCCTGTCGCAGCGTTAAGTGTGTTTCACTCCGCTGTTATAATGCGCAGTCTTATATTTTTGCATTTGTGAACTCCGCTGACGTACAGCACCGAAAGTGTTCTACTCCCCTGTTTCAACGGAAAGCCGGATAGTTTAGTAGTTATACACTGCTCTAAGTCTTAGCGTTCTCTGTCTTAGCGTTGAGCACTGTGTTTTACTCCGGTGTCCTAACTTGGAGCACTGAAAATTTGTGTTTAAAACAGTGGAGTAAAACAGACTCAACGCCACAACGAGGTAGTTCACAACTGCAAAAACATCTGGCTGTGTGACACATTGTACAGCAACGAGCAAGGAGAGTGCATGTGGAATAATATGCATAATGTGTCAACAAACTTCGCCAAAGCGTTGGCTTGCAAACGTGAATATGACGTCGTATTGTGACGTCACAAACAGCGCATAACCAGTAACAATTACCACCATACGCCACTGCTCAATACTAGAATTTGGTAGGGGGGCATACATTCGAGCAGTCGCCCAGTGCATCACCAGACCTCTGCACGTCACTGTTACGGGATGATTTTCTTTAAAAGAAACCTACATACAAAACCTCTACGCGATATCAGCACCCAAAATATGAAAATAACAAAGGAATTTGTAATCTGAAGCTTTTGAATGTTGGTGCCTAATCGCGCAGCGCACACAAGCTGACAAAATCACGTTGTTGTGGAAACTTTCAATAGCGCATTAAATAGTGGCCAATTTGACTTAAACTCGCTGGAACTTCTGCTTATGAAACAAAATGCAGAAACAGCTTTAAGAAGATTCTAACAAAACTGGTATACTCTTTACTGTACATCTTGGTTTTAACCACAAAGCAGTGGATTCAGGCAAACTTCTTGTCAAGCAGATATAGTTAGAGGTTTCGTGCCCTCTAGCGGCAACAAGACTACTCTCGTCTTGTGAGAGGCATCAGATTCTTAAAGTTTCATCTCTTTTTTCTTATCTTCATCTCTTTTCAACAAAATCGCCAACACCTGACTAAGCTGATGCATAGCCTGGAATTATTTGTACTTGTTAACCATCCTAAAACATTCATGCTTTTGTGCTTTATGGCTGCGGAAATTGTCTGTAGAATTTTTTATGGCGTGAGTGTCTTGATCACAAAGCTGTGGCGTGAGTATCCTCATGACGAAGAAAAAAGTGAAAAATCGGAAAAATGTCTTCGCGAAATAAAAAGTGTATCTTGATGAAAAGCAAGTTTTCTTGATATTGTTTTGCGAATGAAAACATTTTTACGCTCCATGGCGTATCCATATTGCATCCATATCTCAGACATTAAAATGTTAAAATCTCCTTAGCTTGGATTTATTCAATGTGCGAAAAAAGGGCAATCCCAATCAAACTCGCTTTGACATACATATTTTCAATGCAGCATTTTGATCATTTACTACGCGGACAACGTCAGCCAATTTTGTTGTTTAGGGAAGTTCAGACCTCTATTCGCAAGCACTATGTTAAACGCGAAGAACGTAGACGACTACTTAAACATGTTGTGATGTGGACAACTGGTAAAACAAACATCGTTGAACGTACATCGCCTAAAACGATTATTAAAAAGATTCAAACATTAATGTTATTTGTCGGTTGAAGATTTTAATTTGTGAAAATATTATGACATCACCTATGTACTGAATGCAATGTTCCCTAAACCCTACAAAATCAATTAATACATATGTCTGGAGTCGATTTTACGATAAACGTTGGGGCCATTACTCATTTGTCTTATTTCAGCTTTGAGGGAAATTGATTGACAAAACAAAGTGCCAAGTCAAACTTTATTGAGCGCACTTACCATAAACGCTATTCGTACTGAATAAACAGAATCCATATTGCGGTAAACGTTAAAGGCCAGTACCTCATTTGTCATATTTCACCTTTACGTGAGTTTGATTGACAAAATAAAGTACCAAGCCCATCTTTATCGAGTACACTTACCGCAAAAGTCATTCTTACGATGCAAACAGCCCTCAGCTGATACAGTCCCAACTCATCGAGAAAAACATCTGTTGAGAATGAAATCGAGTTCGGTTCAGTTGCGCATGAGAACCGTTTCCAGCTGCAATCGATTGTTTGAACACTTGTTCGAGAAGCTCCTCCACATATTTTCTGTAGTTTTTTAATTGGTTCATCCCANCCAGTTTTTCTTAGAGGTTTGGTTTTCATCCGTGGGTTGAAGTTAATTTCAACTATTGCAATTATATGCGGCAAATAATTTATTTTTTCTTTGAATGGTTACGGTGCCGGTGGTCACTTTCACTAATGCTTTTGAAACAAAGCTTCGCTGACCTCTTGAAATGTACCGCACGCATCCTCAAGAAGCCGTTAATCCCAGGTTTGAAACCGCGGTTTATGTCTTGCTTATTAACTGTTGGAATTGGTCCTCGCTAAGTGGTGTAAGCAAGTGTTAAATGCATTCTAGAGCTGAGCGATAGTGTTCAGTTCTCCAAGTTGATAATTACCTCAAGTCTTCAACTGCTTTGCTGTAAAAAGCACAAGTGTGTGAAGTCCTGTATTAAAGTTTCGTATTACATTAATGCAGTTTCTCTGAAAAACGTACCATAAGCAACACAAGTAATGAAAAAATCCTCGAATTCTCACAAGACGAGACGTTCATTCTAGAAATTCTGAATTTATTTTTATCCTGCTTTTTGCTATTTTCCTGGAGAAGAAAATGTACGATTTGTGAGATGTAATTAGAAATGGGTGCAAGTGGTGGATCCGGAAGTCGAGTCCTAGCCATCCGCAATCAGTTTCGAGACATTGGCGACTGTATGTCAAGACGCGTCCGCAACGAATTGCGACTAGTTGTCGAGTCACATTGAGTTTTTCATTTTTGTTGAAAAACGCTGCTAACGTGTTTCAAACCTTTTTATCCAAGGGAGTTATTATAATTTCCAGAAGCAGTAAATACCACAAATTTGAGTAAGAACTATTTTTTGATCGCCGAATTCTCCTGCGTCGTGGTTATCACAAACGGCGCAGTTGTAGTGGAACGGAGTCGGATGTGGTACTCTCAGTTTGTTTAAGAGGAGAACGAGAACGGGATGCCCGTGCAGTTTGATGTGTTCCATTCATTTTGACGCTTTTTTTGGTATTCTTGTTAGTTGTTCAGTAGACATAGTCCTCATTGACCTCGATTACAGGTGGGAATGTCTATTTTCTAAAGGGTTCCTCACTTCTTTCTGCCATACACTTGGGGTCATCTAACTCTCGAATTGATTGACATTTTGAAGTTTGAAGCAAAGTTTGACATAAATCCACATGATGAAAGATACTTTTCAGTTCACTAAGTAAATAGTCCTCAACTGATTCGCTACCACTTGCTGGAGAAAAACATTATGTTGACTGCGAGGTCGAGTTCGACTCAGTTGGGCATGAGAGTTCTTTCCAGCTGCAAGTCAATTGTTTGAGCACACGCCCAAGAGGTTTAGAAGTTTAAGAAGTTCAAAAGGACATTTTCTGGCAGAATAACGATTTGAAGTGGACAACCGCAGCTCGCGGTTAGCAAACAAAAGCTAAACTCACTGCTTTCTGTTTGTACATTTAAAAGGAAAAAGCAGTTTTAGTTCCTTTTGTAGACCTTTGCAATGAAGTTGTAGAGCAAAAAAAAACTTTAAATTGTTCTGATATTAGCCCTGCTGCAATAGGTCATACTGCCTTTGCAATGAAGTTTACAGCAAAAAAAAAAACTTTAATTGGTTTTGATATTAGCCCTGCCGCAATAGGTCATACTGGTTGTGTGTTCTTGCGATTGAGCTCATTTTTACCTTAAAAATCAAAAACATTTAAGATTTTACAGCATAAATTATTGGGTTTCTCACTAATAGTTAAGCTTCTCCCAGTAGCAGTGCACAGTCATTTTGTCTGCTTTAATGCTCAACAAAATGCAACATAATTTTTGATCGGTCGCTCTGAAAGTTGATTTTGTTTTAAAACTATACGTCAGCTTGAAGTCCAAAATACGAAAAATTTACAACGGGTTTGTCAAAAAACAACAAAAAACTTTAAAACCGTCAGCTTATAGTTTCAAAGATATAATCAGAACTTTTGCGAAGTTGATTCAACGTAAGATTGTGCAATGGGTGCGTTCCTGAAGGCATGATTTCAAGGAAATAGTATTTTGTCTTCGACGACCTAACTGCGAATCTTATCCGTGGTTCTGAAAAAACTCATGAACTACGCACATAAACTGCCCATGCAATGAATTTGCCCTGTCAATATCAGCTTTCTCAATATTTCGTTGTAATAGCACCATCACAGTTTTTTTGCATGAAGACACATTGACATAAAAGACTACGTTTCGGAATGTCTAACGGTCATCAACATGGTGCCCGTGGGCACAAGGGCACCCGCACGGACCACCTGGGTCGTCTGCGGGCCTGTTACGAAAATAGCAGCAAAATAGCATTAACATGATCAGTAATTTCACATAGATAAAAAATATCATTAATTTGATTAACGATCGCATAATTAAAGATAACTTAAGAAAAATTTTATTTCAGAACTCTGTAACAAACTGATAGCCCTTTGCATTAATCAGTACCCAAGAAGAAGCTCTCAGTTTCAAAAACGGTGACCTTGGTCTAATGGATGCACCACCAGCGACTTTACAGGGTGAAAATGGAGGAAGGTATTTCACCTCGGACAGCAAAAATTTTTGCATCTTGAGTCTGAACAAAGGTCATTTCATTCCAAGAAAGCCTCAGCTCAATGTTTGTCTTCTGTAAATGGCAGTCATTTGGAGAATGTTCGTTTTGGGAGTTGAATTTTCTGAGAAACCATGTCATGTCGTTAAAACTACATGTCAAAGGAAGCACATCCACCTGTTGCGAAAGGAAGCACATCCACCTGTTGTAGGGTTGTCTAGTCCAGCGCTCTTCAACCGGTGTGCAAGGTGCACCCAAGGGTGCATCAAAATATGCGTGGGGTGCACCACTAAGAAAGGGTTCACAAGAGTCCATCACACACTGTCACACAAAACAGATAATTTTTACAAAACTTTCTGTTAGCAAAAATGAACCATTAACCAAACAATGACTTTCAGGATTTAACCGAGACTTTGCACATTCTGAAATGTGGTGCGTAAGCATCAGACCATGTCAAGGTAATTGTTATAATTACTTGATTATCTGCGATTCATAAGCAACAGACAATGAGCCATTATCAATTGAATTATGTAGCTTTAGGGGGCTTGCTTATTTAGACCCGGATACTTACAGACAAGGGCGCAATTAGGTGGAGGACACGGGGGAAGTGTCAGTAAATAGGGTGCATGAGTTTAAGTGTTTGAGGAAATAGGATGCATGAGTTCGTCAAAATATCTTTAAGGGTGCACCGTAACGAAAAAGGTTGAAGAGCACTGCTCTAGTCAACCATGAAGAAATAAATCACCTGGAACCCGTGACGTAACTGCCAGGGGGGCAGGGGTGCGAACCGCCCAACTGGAAAACTAAATGTTAAAAGCGGGCCCTCACTTAGCTTATAGTTTGGTATTTATTTAGTATTCTATTGGTTTGGTTTTCAGTAGGTTGTTATTTTTTGCGTTTCCAGGAGTGTTTTCCGGTGATTGTGGGTTTTAATATGGACACCCACATCCTGATTTACTAACATTTCTTAACTATATCTTGAGTGTTGGCTAGCGGATCCCCTTCTGCTAAGTTTTCCTAGCCTGGCTCAAACCTCTAGTTTCGCTACTGCCTGGAACAGAAAATATTCCACCGCTGGGTGGCAACAAAAGACCGAATCCAATTTAAAAGTGCTTGGGTTGGCAAAAACAGTCCGTCATCAACATTTCGTTTTTTGAATGGAGACAACTTATTTCAATCAAAATTCAAAGGTTTTGCCACCGAATCAATGGAATTAGAATAAATCGCAAAACGATTTGCAACACTACTTGTGAGACCACAAGCCCGGTTATACCATTTTCGGTCAGTGCTCAAGCCGAAAAAATGCCTTTCTTAAAATGCAATCGTGCAGATGGGAAACTAAAAAGTGTATCCACTCTGCGGCAACGCGGTGAATCCTTGATCGTTGCATACTTGTTTCACAATACTTCGTTATCACTTTAGTTTAGAACGAAGCAAGAAAACACATTTTGATTTAGGCAGAACTGGGTCTTTATTCAAACGTTGAATCTGAATCAACCGATGAAGGACAGGTGATACATCAGAATAGCTTCAACGCTCTCGTAAAGTACTTGTCGTGATTAACTTTAAATACTGTTGTCATTCCTGCTGGCTGCTTCTACAATACGATCAAAATAAACAACATGTCGAGTATTGGTACCAATAACTCTTTTTCAAGTTTCTTTTTGTAACAGGGTTAATTTTGCATTGCATGCACACTACGCAGCACCTTGAAAACTTTATTGCTGAACCTATCTGACAGAAATCCTGGCATGCATCTAAAGTTTTTTCATGGAATGGAACTCACTGCTTGTCAATCTAAATAGTTAATTGTCAAGTGTACAAACATTTCCCCGTGGATAAGAGTATGCCGCGGTTATGCGTTCCTGTTTAGTCCGTAGAAATTTCAGACTTTTGTTGCAACTTTTGTTTGCTTTCAACTTTCACACGTATTGCACGCCATCACCTCAAGCTAAAATAAATGCTAAATAAGAAGCCGGCAACCTATTCGGACTACAAGGCCACTTCATGGGGCCAAGAAGGCACACGAGGTCAGAAGAAACAACTTCTGTCTAAAGATGGGTTTTGGCTTATTGAAAGAGCCAGACACAAAGTTCGATTAAGACATGTACGGTGGGCGCACCAACTGTGTGCCGCAGTTTGGAAAAGGAACAGGCACAGAAAATTGATTTGGAGACCGTTCGAGGCAAAGCTAAGCGAACGAAATAACGTTAAAAGAGGAACTTCTCCATTTAAATGCAGTTTTGTGTTGAGTTGATTTGATTTTATTTGGTGTAAGAAAAAACAAATCCAGCAAGAAAAAACAAATCAGTGCATGCAAGGACGCCAAGGCATTGCAGCAACCGGAAGGTTATCGAGTTGATGTCCTCAGCAGTTGAATTATCTTTGTTTCTGTCCAGTTTCAATTCGTGGTGTTGCGTATACGTGGGAAAGAGCTGCTAGAGGATCGATACAGTTGCGCAGGGAGTTCGGGGCTGCAACTAGTCTCTCTCGGTGGATCAGGTGTTCAGATCCGCAAGCGTCTGGGCGTAGCAGAGGAAGTATACTTCCTTGTATATAAACCAACAAATATGAAACTCTGCCCGGTTGACATACCCTTTCGCATCTAGCAAGCTTTGGAATTGCTTGCAGCGTTATTGCACGTAGTTGATGGTTGGAACTCTTGGAATCAAATCTGCAGAGATGTAGCGTTCGAATTTCATTGTTCACCAGAAGTTGTTCGTGGGATATGACGCGCTGTTCCTGCAAAGCGAAAGAGCACCAGCGCAGCAACAAGAAAACCAAATCACAAATACACAAACAAAAACAAAACCAGCAAAACCTAGGCAAGCAAACACAACCTAGATGTGGAAATGAATGGGAGTATGTACAATAGGGTGGAAAGAAGTAAGGAACAAAGATAGCTACGGGGGAAGGGAATGTTATCAAAGGGAAATGTGCAATATGAAAAAGAAGTGGGCTACAGTGGGATTTAGATGAAGAATTCCATGTTTCAGCACCATACTATCTGTCATCATATGCAAAGGTAAGTATCTCTGTACTGTTTCTTAAATGTGAACGGGATGCAGTCGCGTCAATATTGTCCCAGATCGCAGGGCCTAGATGCTTCAAAGATCTTTTCCATATTTGGTGTGGGTCATTTGCCAAAAATATGCACCCCTAGTTGCACCGCGCGTTGCATGGCAGTGTACTTGATTTGTAGGGTTTAAAAGGCGGTTGAAGTTGTCAGGAAGGTTGCCAGAGTGAAATTGTGCATGATTTTACCTAATTCAAGGGTATAAATGTGTGACGCCACGCATATAAATGGCCAGTTGCGTAGTGTCCTTTACATCACAGTTCTCTTGTAAGGCGATGTGAGTCTACATTGAGAGTTTTAACTTCACTGAGATTGAGGATCGGACATCAGGCCAAGTCTTCCACGCTTCGAGTAACAGTGTGGGCAGATAGCGGTTTGCTTTGAAAGCGTCGTGTTGCTCGTAGCAAACAACGTCAACAGCAGTAAGTGCTGCATACAATCCCTTACAAAGTTTGTATCAGTGAAGAAATGCATCATTTTCTTAGCAATTAACAAGGATACTTAATATGAGGCGCGAGTACGATGCTCGGCAGACTCAAATGATTTGGATATCTTCTTGAAAAGGACTGTTGTTAAATAGTGTTGATCCAAGCGTGACTGTAAGCGAGGAGCTTCGATATTCCTCTGATCCACGGTGTAGCCTATTTACCTTTGCGCGGCATAAAAATGCCCCTTCAGGTTTGACCGCTTAAAAGAGCCGTTGGTATTATTCCACAATAAATACAGGACTTGGTCACCGCTACGAAGAACTCGTCATTCCATTCGAAGTTAAAGACAGTGGCGTAACTAGAGGTCTGAGCCAGTGTGGGAAAACTTAATTAGATGAAGGGGCCCACTGGCTACCGGAGGGGCCCGATGGCCAGCACGTAGAAAAAAGTTGAGAAATGATAGTGAATCTGGATGCGGATGGCTATACTAAAATCCAAAATCACAGGAAAGCATTCCTAAAAACTTGCAAAAAACAACAGCCTACTGAAAACCAAAAGAATAGAGCGAAATATAATAAGCTTAAGTGGGGGGCCGAGTTTTACATCTGGCTTGCTAGGGAGGGCGGTTCACACCCTGTTCCCGTCAATTACGCCACTGGTTAAAGACCCGACGTTCGAGGTCAACATTCAAATTTTCAGGATGTCAAGCCTCCGTGCACAAACGTAAAGCTTCCTTGTTGAAGAATGTCTGGCGATGGTTTTGGTTGTTGATGTGCCACTGTGCGAAATTGTTTGTTTTTTTACAAGAACAAGTTTATTTCTTTAATACCTGATGGCAGCCTTCAAAGGAAAGGCGGTAGTGAAAATAGCAATGCAATATGGAAACCTCTAAACTAAAGCAAAATTCTAGAAGCCTCCTAAGCGAAAAACAAGTTCAGGGCTGTTGCCAGGGTGCAGTCCATGAATCCGCAGTAAGTCTGTATCTTAGTTTTGTCGCATAAAGGTGAGTGGATGGGTTTCTTGTTGCCACTCAAGTCCCTGATTGAACCATAATGCAGCATGCTGAAAGCAATAGTAACAGTGACTAAGGAGCATGTGGTTTTGATCCTTTTGTTGCAATTGCAAACCCACAGACCAGGACTGCACAACTTTTTCACTATTTCTGACCGCATTACGTTTGTTTTTATGAATTACGACCGCCAGTTGGTTAAAGATATTTTTGTTCTTTTGCATTGCTCCTGTTCTTCTTCCACACAGTGAGCCTAACCTGCTTTCACACGTCTGTTTGGCCATCTTTCTACTAAATATCGTCATATAGTAGACAAAGAGTTTATTTTAATACACAGCGGATATACGTAACTTAGATTTTAATCTATACATGTGCACGTCCGCACGTTGTGCACTCCTGTTGTAGACAGTTCACGCCAGCCACGAAAAGACAAATTTTACATGGCTCGAGAAATCAGCAAATGACAACGGGATGTGTAGCTTATTTGTTAGTAGCTGATTCCGATAAACCACTTGTATTACAGCAGAAAAGCAATCTTNTGATGGAAATTTAAATATTTTTACTGGTAATTTGGCGTTGGCTGGAATCACGGTTTAAATTAGTTATGGGGTAATTCCCACTTGTGTTTGCTTGCCTGGACAGAAACAGATCCATCGCCAGATCAACAGCATTGGGGGTGGATTAAGTTTGTTTGGGGGTTGGTAGTATGCAATGCAATGAAAAATGTGTTCACCAGGAAGATTAGAGCTAGAATTTGGAGGTATTGGGTGCGAATGCTGGGGCTCAGCCCACCTATGTTCAATGGCGCAACTGACGGGGGATAAGAGGGGCGAATCGCACCCCTGTAAAGCTAAACGTTAAAACCGAGACCCCACTTAGCTTATAAATCGGTTCTAAGATTCGTTGGTTTTCAGTAGGTTGTTGTTTTCGGCATTTTCGGAGCATTTTTCAGTGATGTAAGGTTCTAGTATAGCCATCCACATCCGGATTCACCATCATTTTCGATTCTAAATGTTGGCGAGTGGGCCTTCTCCAGGGGCCAGTGGGCCTTTTTCAACTAAGTTTCCCCCTGACTCAAACCCAGGCCCGTAACCAGGGGGGCGCAGGGGGACGAATCCCCCCTGAAATATTTTCGCCCTCCTAGAAAAATGTGTTGGACATAGTTCGAAACTATTGGCCATAGTTAAAAAAATTTGCGCCCCTCTTAGAAAACTTTTCGCCCCACATCGTGTCCCAAGCTGGTTACGCGCCTGCTCAAACCTCTGGTTACACCACTGCCTATGTTCCCACTTGGCGACGGGCCTGAATAGAAGTGTTGGCCCAAGTTCCTTGCACTAGATGGAATCAGCAAACGTGGTGTTCTGGCGCTGCAAGGTCATACATTCGCTGACAGTGAGAGAGGAATACGTTTAGAAATGCAAACTAAATGTATATACTACATGTTGTAGGGTGGACAAGGTGAAAAAACGTAAGCTGTAAGGTTTGACAAAACCGGACTGAAAAAAAACGTCTGCTTCAAGTTTGTGCTGAGAGATGCGGTGGTATCGTGCGGATGCTGCAGGTGAAGATTGACTTGCCACCGTGTGCTTATGTTATAAAAACAGGCTATTCTGGAAAAAAAATCCGATGATAATAGCTAGACGGTATAGATTCAAGCAATACTATAGAGAAGTCGCAGGAAGCAGCTTCTAGTCTTGTCCAGGTACCACATCAAGAAAACAATAGCCAAGAAGGTGTGACAACTGTGCAAAACCAAAATATGTCGCAAAGTAACCGCAGTTGTATGATGGCAGAAAAGTGGGCGTAGCACAAGATAATATAAAAGGTCAAGACGCCCTGCAGACATAGAATATTTCTGATGAGATTGCGGCTGTTGAATCAGCAAAATATTATGAAAGAATTACAGAAATCGTGCTTAAAGGTGAATCCAATAAAGAGAATTGTAACAGAGAGTCTGGAGTATTTGAACAAGTCATAACTTTTTTGAAACGGGCGGAGATTTACGCCCCTGGATTTTTAAGCCAATATTGTCACCTTTGCACAATAACTTTAAATCAAGGGTCAAGTAACGCTGTAAAAATGGTTGTTGCAATGTCTTCATGAGAAGACATGAAGGGGTTGGCAAGGGGGGGTCAAAGACCCCTGGATTTTGAATTTTGATATTTTTCTAATAAATTTTAAGTAGAAAAAAAGTTGTTCTCTTTTAGTTTCGAGTTGGTCAAGTGAAATATTACCACTGTTGCTCCCCCCTGGAAGAAATTCTTTTTGGGCACCCCTGGAAAATCTTTCCGACACCGATGTATGCAAGTCTTAATAGGTTCAGACAACACCGAATGTCCGTCATGGTAACGAAAAAATAAACTTTTGAGTGGAGTGTCGGTTTGTGTAAAAACGTGAAGAATGCATATAGGGTCGTCGTCATCGTCGTCGTGNGTATGATTAAACTGCAAGATCATTTTCTTCTAACCAGACGCACAGAGCCGGTAAGGGTGAAGCAAGATCTGCATTCGTTCCAGACATTCAGAAAGAGTCACAACGTCCACTTATGAAATGTTCCGCGGTTTGAGCTTCTCCAGAACCGCATGGACCAAGGATCCGGTGACATCTTCCATCGGTGTAGTGATTCCCGTTCAGTTTACACCAAGCAGAGCGGCTGAGACCCAGGTCGGGGTTTCCCACTTTGGGTGGTGGAAGGGAATGAGGTGGGACCCCTGACTTCTTCCACTCTTCGAGCCACTGGCGTTGAGTCCACTGTGCGATAGACTTATGCCCCGCAAAAGACTCAATCAGTTCAATCGCCGACTGTGCAAACGGCCTTCGCGATTTGAGACGAGGTCTTGTTTTCAGGCGTACTAAGTTATTATTGAAATGTTCCGTCAGCGCGTACAGTACTTCAAGGCGAGTCGGAGGGTAGCGGCATTTCGTCGGACTGAAGCTGGGGAAATGCCTGCAAGGATTGGCAAGTATTGCGTCGGTGTTGGTTTTAGGCACCCAGTAATTGTTCGTAAAGCAGAATTTATAGTCACATCAACCTCCTTCGTATTCCTGCTTCTTGACCATGCTGGGAGCGGTATTCAGCAGAGGGGTATACAAGAGCTAGGCTGCTGGTCCTGAGCGTGTTCACGGAAGCATCCCACCCTGTGCCGGCCAGCCGGTTTAACAGCGCGTAGCGTGACAAGACTTTCTGCCGCACTGATGTCAGATGTGGCTTGAAGGTGAGCGACCGGTCAAGCTTCACTCCAAGATACGTTGGGTTTGTTTCAAATTCAATCGTTTTGCCATCCACTGATATGTTTAGTCGTCGTCCCACGTCACGTGTGTTAAGATGGTACAAGGCAGATGGGGTCAAGGAAATGGTGTTAATTGGAGTTCATCTTTTTTGAGCTTCAACGTTTGCTCTTGTGGAAAAAGCATTGTCTTGCTATATTCTAAAGCAGGGGTCACCAACCTTTTTGAAACTGCGAGCTACTCCTTGTGTACCGATTAATGCGAAGGGCTGCTAGTTTGATACACAATTCTGAAATAAAAATTTTGCTCAATTTACTTTCAATTATTTTATTATCGATATTCGTTAATGTGAAGAC
>JGI24021J15306_10006494_pt1 | contig 14085 bp, 3 predicted proteins | sample Ectturendosymbi1_FD_15306 | JGI IMG/M metagenome (IMG submission 15306) | reverse complement strand
ATAATTAAATCTGTGCAGAGATAGCTATATATGCGCAGAGATAGCACTTTTTGTGCTAAATCTGTCAGATATAATATTTTTACAAACGGCGCCCCATATGTTTGCTCGGGGAAACATTTAGGCAGCAGAGATGCGTGATAAAAATCACGTCCCGCCGGGGATCTCCCATGTTTGCGTTATAAAAACTGAGGCATATTGTTTATGTTGTTTTAGTTGAAGCGTTGGTCATAGTAAAGGGACTGTAATGCAGTCAATATGCATTTCCTGATTTGTTCACTTCAAAGAAAATCGCAGCAAATTCCATGGACAGCACACAAAAAGCTGACTGTCTGGGGCTACAAGAATGCTCTTTCGAGTTTAACAGCGACAGGTCAAATCCTGTTTGCTTGTGTAATATGCAGCCTTATAAAGATAGAGCAATGGCTTCAGCAAACAATAAACAGAGATATTTAACGGTTGAGAGAAGAGTGAAGATCAACGATAGAAGATGCAGATGCTCATGGAGGGAAGAACTTTTATGTCCTTTCAAAATATTTCACATACGATAAACTTAACAGCAAACAGCGTTGTAACGAATTATGAAAGTCGATAAGATGAACCGTGCCAGAGACTGTTGCTACCAACTAAGGTGCTGCATTATTGGAAATGCGTTAAACCTAACATCAATACTGTAGCACAAAAACCACTGCAGTCACTGTCTGCATAAAAGACACATGGTTCGGCTTGTCATTTGGCCGGTATCTTATATGCTATGCTCGCTTGCGTACAATAAGCTTCGACGACGTATGTTTGACTGCCACATCTGCTGGCTGCAGTTTCCTGAAATGCATTGTTTTGTTTGTCCCTAATTCTAAGCGACTTTCCGGTCACTATTTACAACTTTACCGACCTCGAGTAACCCGTAGATTTAAAATAAGATATGATATAAACACTCGAATGCTTTTCAGCATTCTTGCGTGGTGTATTGTGAAACGCAAAAGGATTTGCAAGCCAGATAGCGTGCGACTTAAACTAAATGTAAGTAGGCCTACACGCATACATGATTTTTTCACGTTCAAGAGTTGCTCACAAAATTAAACAGAAAAAGTAATTATAAAAGACACAAAAACCTTCTTTTCATAGAATAAAGAGGTATCAAAAATTTGAAGCTGTTCGGTGTACAGGATAAACCAAGGATTGAACCACTGGTTTTCGGAAATATAGATGTTAAGTTTAAAAAACACACTTTCTTGCCAAAAATGTTGACAAGCAAACGCAGTTGGTCAACAGTCCAACCGCCTAGTAGCAAACAGTGTTTTTCAAGCTACTTCACGAAAACCTCTGGCAGGAGCATGTCACAATGGCCCAACTCTCTTCGGATTAGGATTATAAGTTTGCGATAGAACCCAGAGACTCTCGCGAAAGTCCTATTTTCTGGTCCTTTCTTACAGTGCGCAAAGTATTTTCAGCATCCTGCAATGAACAAAGCGAGCATTCATGCATGACCAATGAACAAAGTGAGCATTCATGCGTGCACAACGATCGTCACATGATGCAGTACTGCAAATGCAATGACTGTAGGATATTTTGTTTTCAGCAAGCTGATGCTGCAGAACAGTACTTCGAAAGTATTTCACATGCATATAGCTTTTAACATTTACCAAGTAAAAACCCGAAAATTTTGGTGGGCTCGTGTCTCTACGTAAAAACTGACAGGCATATGCAAAAAAACGAGCAAAATAATCACCAAATTTGTAATAACGGTCACAAGAAATGACATGTTTCACGTATAATGAATATTGATGCATGTTGCTAAGGAGCTTGCAATCTGCCCTAATCTAACTTGTAAAGGATTCTGAAGGTAAAAGGCATCATGGCTGAAGTGAAATGCTACTTTCTTTCAATGTAATGGAATTTCCTCCGGAAATACGTAAGGGATGTTAGTTACGTCTCTGCCCATAGAAACTTGTAAGTGAGAAAGTGACGACTGAGCTCCGACGCTTTACCTGGAGAGTTTGTGAATAGTCGGATGTCGCTGTTTAATGGAGTAAACTGTCTTCCTTGGCCTTTAAAGAAGACTTGATTTCCTCTGGCCAAGGAACCATCATTGAAGCGTAACAATGAATTGAACTCTTGAAAGTATTTTACCTTTTTTGAAGCAACAGGTGGTTAACAGCTTTGAGCACACGTATAGATAAACTAAACGTTGTTCAAGCGAGTTGTGGTTGAAATGCTTCCTTGTGACGAAACAGATGAGCGTGCAGAACAACATAAGTTCAGCAAAGGTCTTTTCGATGATCAGGTCATTAAACAAGCAGCCATTTGGTGAATGCTTCTTTTATTCCATGCGCTTACGTGGATTCGGGAGTAACCTTTGAAAACGTTCCACAAAAGCAGCTATTCGTCTGCTGAACGCAAGTCATAAGATAAGCGGCGCATGTTTGCGGCAATGTTAACACATGTAACAGCATAAATGTAGCAGTAAAACTGCAATGTTGTGAAGCGAGTAGTTTTCTGTCACTACAGAGCAACAAAAGCAACTTGTTATAAATCTTAGTTTTGGACGGCAAAGTTTGGTAAACACGCTAGCGTGAGTCGTTTGCAATGTAAGTCATGTGAAAAGTCACAATTTAACCGAAAAAACAGCCGTGTAGAGATCAAAAAACTGCTTGAGATTCAGTTTATATGTTCCAAAGGGTTCAGCCAACAATTTTACCAGTCCTAGACGAGAGGTTGAGATTCAAGCCTGTTGATAATTGGATTGTTCATCTGAATTTTTGCGGTTTCAGTGCAATGCGAAAAAAGCCGGGGAATCTTTTATAAAACTTTTGTAAGATACCAGGTATTTGTTTAACATTAAACGAATAGTTACACTGGTACACTGATTTATGTCGAAGCGGCAGTCACCTTTTGATAACATTCATTTCAGGATTTAGATTTCGAGAACTTTGTGCAAAGTTCATTTCATTTTTCCGAGTTTAGCAACTGTTTTTCAGAAAACACCGCGCGATGTGATTTCGCCAAGTTAAGTCGGTTTTTCTCATTTTGTGCAATTCATGCTTGGAGTAAAAAAGGAAAAAAGGACCAACGCATAATTCAGAATGCTTTGTGCAGGGCCGTGTGTCACTTCACGCACAGCCAAAGAGCAATGACGTACATTACAATAACGAATAGTTATGGATTTATCAGTTATGCAACGTTTTGCAAAAACGCAAAATTTCATACAGCTGATAAATATTTCAGAGACGCACTCTCCACAGTGGGGTAAGCAAGGATCTACCGGAAAATTTGTTGGCAATGCAGGAAAATTAATTTCACGTAAAATACGCATCCCCAGTCCTTATTCAAATGGAAGTTGACAGTGATATTAATATGACGCTTGGATGAATTTCTGTTTGCCCTTGAAACCTGCAATTTACCAGCAAGATCACTGTTTCGTGAAGGAAAGATATGCAACATATTCCATTGGAAATCTGTTTTATCTTACCGTACATAAAGAAACTTTCGCTTCTCTGAATTTGGGAATTACGTCTGCAGGATGGCAATAAATTCCATTTATCTATTACGAAAGATAGGCAACTTTGGTACAGTATCATTCAACTTGCCCTGACCACCACTTACGGCATGAAATCCTTGGGTGCATTTTCCCTACAGATTTCTTTTTTAACCAATCAAGCAACGAGCTTGAGTAGTGATTATCATGCATGGAACTATCCGTTCATTGATTTTTTCTGTTTAGCTTTTTCATGTTGAAGTCGTGCAACTATATGTCGATAAATTCTGCTCTTATGGTCTTCTTGCAAAATACTTAATGTTGAAAACCTTCTCACCCAGAAACTACATGATGGTGTGGCTCGGTTGACTGCTTTGTTTTATTGTAACGGTATCAAAATGTAACCCTGTGACATTTTCTTTTCATGTTCTGGGAAATCTTCGTTTGATTTTCCCTTTCTTTTTCATCGCCCACTAAGTTGCAACAGATACTCCACTAAGTGGATTAATTTGAAAAACAGCAACCAAAGCACTTGGTGTCTACAAAGATTAAAGTTTTTCTTCCTTTCAACAGTTTTGTCCAGATTTTATTCCCTAATTCTTTTGCATAAAGGCATATTTTTGACAAACAAATTCTTAACTCAATAACACTGTTATTCCCGTTTCCGGAAGTGCTTGAGCTATATCAATTAGTTCGCAATCCAAAGAGAATTCACAAGGGTAGTGCATTTTCGCTGTCTAACGCTTGTTGCTTCGAGTTGACTTGCGGCTAAAACTAATCTTGCATTTGCGAAGGTTCATGGTGCTTTTCAGAGTAACTGCTTCAGTGTTGATTTTCTCTTTCATGGATATGATGCTGCACATGGTGCCGAACACTAAATACTTCGCCGCGCTCGCAAACCATCTTCACCAAAGTCTAGCTCACGATCATTTTGCGCTGAAGTTTTATTTTCAGAAATTTAACTTTGGAGATGGTTTGTCAGAGAATATAAAAATCTTCCGATATTTACAAAAATGCGTAAAACGTTCTGTCGAAAAAGTAAGCACAATTTTTTAATTAAAACAAGGTACAATTTCCTGTGTCAGAAGATCATAAGGAAAAAACAAACTTTCATAAAAATACATAAAAGGATTTTGACCCGAAAAACCTCTCTAATCCGACAGTTGTACTCCCGATAAAGGATGATGTTTTGGCTTTCAGCATCCAAGTCGAAATGAATTTTTAAGTATATAAGTCTACCAAAATCAACTGATTGTTATGTTATCAGTTGATGGGTCGTCCTTTTATCTGTCAAAAGTTTTTACTCCTGTTCAGAAATACAAAAGTATTCTGAAACCGGCATTCTCGAATACTGCATTCCAAATTTGACCTGTTGTTTCCCATTTTTCTTTAAAGCGAAAAGTCGTCAGAAACTCTGGAATCACAATTATAAGTTAATTTGATTTCAAAACATCGATTGTATATTGCATTTATGAGTGTGTGTATGGTGTCTACCTTCGAAAAGCAAACTCGTAAAGTTTCTGTAGAAAACAAGTGATTACAGCAAGTCTTTTTTTAAAGATCATAACAGTGTAGCTACTCTTGACTGTGTTTGCTGAAAAAGGAAATTTAAATAAATCCTTTGACATTGTCACTTTAATTGCACATGGTCTCATGAAATTGAATTGATTTTACAGTTAAACTCTTTGGCCGCTTTTTAAATCTGGAGTAAGCATTCGAAAACAGTTTAATAACTGGAGTGCATACACAACAGGCAATAGTATTGGAAAACAAATAAAATTTTTTGCAAACATTTAGAAACGAGCAGACTTTGTTTTGTTGCACTTCTCCCTCTGCCTTTGAAACAAGTATTGACGGCTTGGCAAGTTGTGGTTCATTCCTTTTTTCTTCGCTCAGACAAAGCATTATCGTAACGGTACGATAACAATGCACATAACAATACACACGCGTTACGCACAAAAATTCCGATTATTTAATCACTTAAGGTAGATGTTTGCAGCAGCCAATGGGAAGCTTCCTGAGTAGAACACCACCTCTTCTGGCATGTGCCAATCATCAAAACTAAGCTTTCTGTTCCCGTTCTTTTCGCCACGACATGCTCCCAATCCTCCGCAACCCGTTCATTCAGTGCGAGCTAACATTCCAATGGTGCCCCCCACTGTTGTAGACATCACAGCGAGGGCCTGCTGTCACCGTCCGCAGTGACCTCTAAATATTTTCGTGCTCTTCCCTACGAGCAACTTGCACCACGAAAGAAAAAATGGAATAAAATTGATTTCGTTTGAACAGCGCTTCTAGGAACTTGCTGCTAGTTCTGCGGGCGCAACTACGTCTGTCGCTGCTGTCATGTCTTTGTCGTTTGACTATGGAGGAACGGAAATGAATGGCTCGTCGTTTGTTGGGAATTTTTCCGGTAAGAATGTGTTAAACTTTTCTTGTTTACAAGCATTAAGTGGCCTACCAGCTAAATGAGGAGCGCTTGACGCCACAACAAGTTTTTGTAGAGCAACAACATTTGGCATTTTACGTAGTTTCTTTGTTGTACAATAAATTCTTTCATGATATCAGAAGAGTTTATTGGAGAATGGAGTCAGAAACATGTAATAAAATACAGTATAAACTATCAAACAGATTGCAGAATGAACAGTGGTTATTCTTCTGATTAAACAAATCAGGCAGTAGGCAATGTTTTGCACTAAAAATCTGTCAGATGGGTTTACTCTATGTAGCATGAAACAAATCAGGCCAACAGCAGTTTCAATCAACAATAACCTCTATAGTAGCAAACATATTTCTTGAACCTTTAGCAACAAAAATAAATTTTCTACAAGTCATCTGGCGTATTTTGCTGTTCGTGGCGTTAGCAGATAAAATGAAAGCTTTTGAATCTGGCATGGACGAAAGTGAGTGGAAACTATAGACGCTTTCCTTAAACTTTGCGATCTGAAATGTACGGTATTGTCGGGAAAACATTGTTTTCCCAAAAGCGTACGTAGAAATGAATCTTTACGATTTCCGAGCTTCCGTCAGCCTCATGTGCGTAGTAGCACGCGGTTTTTAGTGATGTGAGATTTGAAAGCTGGAGGTGTTAGTCGTGAATGCGCGAATCACAGTGGCGAAGGATTTGTTCAATCCTGCCCAGCTTGCCTCATGGTTCGCTTGTTTCTGAAACCAACCTGATATTTTGACTTAGAAATATGAAACTACAACCCATCTTGGTATTTTTCAAAATGCGTTTGCCCTTTTTTGAATTTTGCTGTTTATTTTGGCACCTCTTTTAATTTTCGGAGTCAAACCGAAGTTGTTTACTATAAAATGTACACAAGAGGAACTTGCTGATTGCAAATGCGACTGTAGAAAGGGCCTTTCTACAAAAAATATGCCCGACGTAGAAAAAGGAGGAAAACAAAAAGTTTTGAAAGCTCATGGGAACCTGCAGACCGTTTTTTAAACTACTCAGCTTTCGGGTGTTACTAACAGTTGTTTCAGAGGGGTCAAATCGCATCTAAACCTTCGTCCCAGTTAAGGACTTGTTTGGGTCAATTTTGGTGCTAGCTGTACTAACCCTTGGCCCAGGCTCACACGCACAAGAAACAAAATAAGAGCCAGGAAGAACATTCAAATCAATGCTTACGACGCCGATAGGAAAGCAAGCAATTGAGATGAATGGTACGCTTCGCAGCAAATTCGACAATCACGAAGCATCGAAATGAAAATTCCGGTACTGCGTAGTGTTACGTGAAATCGATTTCCTGTTAAAAATTTGCTGATTGATTTTTTGTTTATCTCCCTTTTGGGGAGTAGTTACTTGAACTGCCTTAGTGTTTTTAAACTATAACAGCGTCATTGGTGATTTTTAAACTTTGTTTCTCTCCCATATCTGAAGGTAGAAAACATACCAAGGAATTGTTAATGTTTGTGCAATAATTATCTTACCCTTGAAGTTTTAGTTAAATCAAAAAGCTACTTTCTAGTCGAAAACACCACCAAGCTATTCAGTATCCAATGGTGGGGCGAGTAGAATGCTTTTGAAGAAGTGATTTAACTAACTAAGATTCAGAACAATCTTCAACGCTGCTGACTGCGTTCGGCAGTTCACAGCATGACTTGATTTTCAAAAACTTGCCTGCAATGCTATTTCCTACATGTTCGTGCAGTTGATTGTTGCGCAGGTAATTCTACCTATTATGACGACAAGTCAGCATCCAAATGCGAGCCAATCAGATACATCGTGGTTCCCATTCTCTTCATATTAATAGCAACTGTTGGCTTATTGGCCAATGCCGTTGTCATTTACATCATTGTTATACTGAAGTAAGTGTGTGTTTATTCATTTTAAGGTGTCTGATATTTAATTTTAATTCTCTGACAATTACAAGCTCTAGGTGTGAAGCAAGCGTTCGAGAGATCAGCCAACTGGGTCTGGTTTCATGACCTTGCAATGATCAGACTTGCACATATCTATATTGAAGCAACTAGTCTCCATAATGACGGGTTTGAATCCATCTGCACGTTTTTCATATAAAACATATTTAACGTAATTCTATACCCATTTTCAGTCTTGAAATCTAAGCAATGCATACGGGTGAAAAGTTGAAAGGCTAAAACATGAGTAGAGAAAGCAAACTCTTTACTAAAATAGATATATCAACACACAAGCTGCAAGTACAAAGTGCAAAATACATCGTTTCCAAATAATTGCCTTCTATGCAACTGTAAAACTATTTGACACCAGTTATCGAGCAATGCAACAAATCCACATTGACGGAACCACGCGATTATGACTCACAACATCGTGTTGTGATAGAATGCCCAAGCAGGATTGGGTTAGTACGGTTGGCAGACATACCCTAGGCTAGCACCTAGGCATTGCGCCTTTAAAGTTACTGCTAAACGTTGTGAAGGAGATATTAGCATAGGTAACTACATGGGTGGTAAAAAAGGTCAAAAAAGTGATCAAAAGTAAATGGAGAAAATCAACAAATAACGCAAAGGCTGCAAGAATTATTTCACACGATAGATCATGCTTTGAACGTTCATTTGTGCGATAACTTTGTTAAGCCATTTGTCTTCACAGGTATGCAGACAGTTAAAAGTGGGTTGTTCTACAAAAATAATAGTGTAAGGGTTATAGATAGGTGGTTTATTTATGATGTCATGGAACACTTGACAGTGCCGCGATAACAGCATTTGGTCGCTGCCATTCTTATTATCTAGTCTGTTCCGAGCACGTCAGTGCAATGACTGCCTGGTGGAAAATTTGTTTGTTGTTTGGGCGACGAACTGTTGATGGCATATCAGACAAGCGGTTGCATAAATACCATAGTTTGCACCTGTCGTGTTTTGATTCAGCGGGAAAGTTTATTTTTTGTCACTATTTGTGAAACACGTGCCACCATGCATTTTGTGTGTTTTCCATGGCAACCACGACGTGCGCAGTGCTTGCAAGGCATTTGCCACACCTTTGATTTGCTTTTTAGGGGGGCACAATTTCCCGGTCGACGAATCACTATGGGGACGCCGAATGACTGCGGGGGACGCCGAAAAGTCCCGAAAATGTTACATCACAAGTAGTTTCTTCAATACAGTACATCTGCTTCCGAAAAACCTCAAGTTCGAACATGGGGACGCCAAACTTGCTTCTGACCTGGGCGCCATCTCACCTCATTATACTTCTGCAGCCAGATTCTGACTCATATCTTTTTGCTTGTAATGCAGCAATACGGACTGACCTATCCTTTCGTATAGCGTGGGAAGGACGAGGTCTCGTAGCTATGGCATCAGGGGCGTAACAAGGGGGGCACAATTACTCGGACGCCGAATCACTGCTGGGGACGCCAAGTGGCTGCGGGGGGCGCCAGAAAGTCCCAGCATTGTCACATGTAGGCTACATTCTTCAATGCAGTACATTTGCTTCCGAAAGATCTCAGGTTCGAACGTGGGAGCGCCAAACTTGCTTCTTGTCCCGGGAGCCATTTAACTTCGTTACGCCCCTGTATGGCATGCGTGCGTTCCTGTTGTGTCACAATGTCTGACCGTCGTGTTATATCACAATACCACAGTTTTGTCACAACGCTTGGTGGTGCTGGCGCAACACCCCCGACTTATTACATATTAGCCTAATAGGTATGGGGCTGTGTTGATGTAGCTTTGCAGTTTGTGAAGGTACGGGGCGCAAAATAGAGGTTCAGGAAACTAAAAAAAGCTTTTAATTTTTACAAGCAATTTTTGCGCCCCCGTCAAAGTGGCGCCCATGCCACGCGCCATGCCTGCCATACCCTAGATACGCCACTGCATTTTTTGTCTCACAATTTGGGGGGCGTAGACTTTCTTCCCAAATTTGATGCCATCGCTATCTTGTCATCTGTCATGTTCAAAGGGAGGTTTGAGCCGATCGCTTCTTTGGATTGCTATTTTGACGTCATAATGGGCGTGATTCCGCCAATCTGTTGCGTTGCTCGATAATTGGCGTCAAACAGTTTTCCAGTTTCAGTGAAAGCAANTATTTGGGAACGACGTATTTTATAGTTTTTACTTGCTGCAGCTTGTGTTTTGATTTATTCATTTTAGTAAAGACTTTGTTTGCTTTCTCTGCTCTTACTTTAGCCTTTCAAATTTTCACCCGTGAGCATTGCACACTGTTTTCAGGACAGAAGATGGGTAGAGTTCCGTGAAATCGATTTCCTGTGAAATATTTACTGATTGATTAAGCTTCGTCGCCTTTGTGGAGACTGCATACTTTTTATTTTTTTATTTTAATACCAGCAAACCTTAACATGAGAGATCATTTAAACTCATCCCCTATTCTTTACTTGAATNAGACCATTCTAAATAAACAAACAGTATTTGTTGGATTTATGAAGAGAAACGTTGACTTTAACAACTTATTAACGAGTTTATAATTGCCGCCCGATTTTCAAGAAACTCGGGGGAAGACAGTCGTAAGGACTGATTCGTTCTGCTGTGTTTAAATGCTCACCCAGGGGTGTAACGAGGTCAGATGGCGCCCGGGGCAAGAAGCAAGTTTGGTGTCCCTATGTTTGAACCTGAGTTCTTTCGGAAGCAAATGTACTGTATTGAAGAAAGTATATGTGACAATATTGGGATTGTTTGACGCCCCCCGCAGTGATTCGGTGCTCACTTATCGTGGTTCCGCGCCCGGAGAGTTGGGCCTCTCTTGCTCCTCTCGTTACGTCCCTGTGCTCACTAGCAGCTTTTAATACCTCAAAAGTAGTGCATTTCAGACGTTTAGAGGCTTGATTCAGCGGTAACGAAAGCGGAACTACGAGTTTCCTTCTCGAGTTTAGCTTAAAGTTAGCACAAGAAGCACAATTTTTGCAACACAATGGTCCTCAATGTAGTTAGAGCCACGAACAGAATGAATGTAACTTGGTGTGTGTGTGAGGAAGGGAGAAAAAGTGATGGCATAAGGTATGAGAGGGACAGCTCTGAACTTTTATGCGGGACTTGTTAGGCAATCGCAATTCAATTTGACAATTTGGTTATTATCCGCATGTTATATTATGTTGTCTATACAGACTACAGCATGAATAACGTAACAAGAAATTCGAGAGAGTATGCATGACACAACAATTAGTCAAAACGCTTATAATTGAGAATAAAAAACTGGCAATACAAAAATCATTCAGAAGCTAAGCTACGTGAAGCTATATTATCTTTCCTTTTGTTTGGCAAATTCAGATATTAGCAAGTTATGATTGTTTATTTCCACTTCATCTTCTATGCACCAAAACCATTTAAAGTCAAACCATTCAAATACTCTTGGCTAGTGCGAGATTTTGAAACTGTTTTGATCAGTTTCGGGAAAATCTTCCTTACTTTAAGAGTTACGCCCAACTTTTGGTCTGTTTAATCTGTTTGCTAACTTTGAAGCATGCTCCGATTCTGTAAACGTGTTTACGTTTCTGCTTTTCTCTTTAATCACTAACCATTAGCAATCAGTGTTATTTTGATTCATTTATTCTGTTTATCTTTCGGGTTGTCTGTTTTATCACCAACCACATGAAATTGCCTGCCTTGTGTCAATATAATAACTTTCATTTCTAGTTGTACAATTTTCTTGCACTTTTCTTTTTCATCTGCACAATGTAGCAATGTATACCAATAAAACACGTTCAGTTGAAGTTAGAAATATTAGAGAAATATCTGTAAAATCATTGTGCAATTATGTTAAAATCACCGACATGATTATGCAAAAAGATTCAATTTTTCATATGCCGCCTTGAGATGCCTACATGCAACGAGGCGAAAACGTTTGTGTTGTAATTAATTGCTATCAACGTAATGAGTTGTCTGGATATTACTTGTCTCTGTCTGCCAAACGAACGTTGCCTTCCTGTCAAAATTAATATGCCTACCCACACATTGGTGTGAATAAAAAATANGATATTTCGAACCTATTTGAAGATGTAAAGTTCACTCCAAAATCAAACCACTTTAGAATATGATGGTCTGATTTCAGCCGGAGAGGTCGCCTTGAATGTAGATCAGGAACACGAACACATTCTGACTCGTTATGTTCCAATCTAACTAATAGTTTCTGGTTGATAGGTAGTTGGCCTGAAGGTAGACTGTTGACTGCAGCCGGCTACCGGTTTGAGGAAAAGAAAGATGATTAAATTGCTGGTTGCTTGCCGCATTTATTCAATTGTAAGTCGCGGCTTTCATTGTTTTTCGTCATTTCATACAGCTTACAATGAAGGGTGCGTTGCAATCGAACAAATATAGTAACCCTTGGCAGACAGCTTCCCCAAAAGCTCATAGCAAACCTAAGGCCTTCAATTCTCCACGATACGCAGAGAGAAACTCTGCAAACGCAGCTTTCCAGAAATGTTTAAAATGTGCTGAAGCAAGGGGGAAAACTTGAAAACGTAACTTATCCAGACAAATATATTGTCTGCGCTGAAAAAATGAAAAAAATGTTTTTCTGGTGTGTCGAGCGATCGGCCATGGTTGTTGACTTATCATAACGTTGAGTGAAGCTGGTCTTTAGCAAGTTGGCGTCAGTTTTGCTTTTCAGATTTCGTGTGAAGCTAGCTTTATGGCCATAGTTTGTGTTTGAGACTGCGATTCGCGTGCTTTCTCTAAACCGCGTTTTACTTATTAACCATTTCACACATAAGCCTTTGCTTCCAAGATTCAGGACTGTAGATGCGTAAAATGCGCGAATTCGATTTCAAAGCAAAATGATTTGGTGTTTGATTCAATTGCGTCACCTTTGTGGAGACTTGTTGCTGAAATGTGGATATGTGCAAAGCGAAATCATCACAAAGTTATGAAAGCAGTGCGTGGCAACCTCACACAAGCCCTTCGAAGGCTCGGAAGCAAACCTAAAACCTTCGGTTCTCTTTATTGAAGAGAGAAGCACTCTGTTGCGACCGGAAAGCCCGAGCGGCAAGTACGCAAAGCTTCACACTGTGGGAGCAAGCAATAATAGAGATCATGCGCCGCGATCACTCCATTATTGCTTGTTTGCGACACTTGCATATGGGTGCTATCTTTCGCGCACAGGTTGCAACAACTTCTACTAACCAAATAAGTTGAATAAATATGAAAATTGAAGTGTATTTAAGTGTACTGTTGCTGATAAAAGCATCGAGAAAATGTGTATAAACAAACTAAAAAGCCAAATAGGGTCATTTCCCGGTTTCTTGGGGGTTTGCAGCACATATTTTAGGTGAATTGTCCATGAACCGAAGACTCTGTTCCACGGTTGCAAATTTTGAAATCGGAAGATAATGTTCAGTCTCAACATTGCTCAACCCGAGGCGTGCACCTTCAAAAAAGTGAAAACATTGCGTGCGACATGAAAAGCACGATGAACGTATGTATTTTTTCTACTCGATTCGCGCTACTCGACAAGGGTTGCTGAATTTGATCCAGAATTTCACTAGATTGCCGTTTAGGCGTGCTTTCAAATCTACCAGAGTAGACGCAGTCTGCGCTGACAACAATCGTCTCGCCAGATGCGTAGCGGGTGCAACGCGGGGCCTTCACTTGTGGAAAGCTGACAGGGAAGTCTGTCGCGAATTGTTGAACGGGCTCCTCTGCTTAAGCCCGAACGCGATGCTTGGTCACGCGCGCGACAACCGATGCGCGATGAATTTCATAAATTCTGCGTATTTCATGGTAGTAGTTTCCCAAATTATACCGTCGGACAGAGCGGTCGCGCTATTTACACGGCAACTTTGCGGTGTCAAGGGATATTAGGAGAAGACGTTGCTGTGGGGTGATATGTGTAGGAGAGACCTTGCATTGTATTTACTGCAAGCGCTGTCATGCAGCAATCACTACACATGAAAAGGAGGGTCTATTTATTGCGGTGTCACTTTTCGTAACGGGACCGGGTGGAAGATGTTTTGGTCCCTTTTCTGCCACAGCANCTCAGGTACCTTTTCTGCCACAGCACCTCAGGTACCTTTTCTGCCACAGCACCTCAGGTANCTTTTCTGCCACAGCACCTCAGGTAACTTTTCTGCCACAGCACCTCAGGTAACTTTTCTGCCACAGCACCTCAGGTACCTTTTCTGCCACAGCACCTCAGGTACCTTTTCTGCCACAGCACCTCAGGTAACTTTTCTGCCACAGCACCT
>JGI24021J15306_10006492_pt1 | contig 14087 bp, 12 predicted proteins | sample Ectturendosymbi1_FD_15306 | JGI IMG/M metagenome (IMG submission 15306) | reverse complement strand
TATATATATATATATATATATATATATATATATATATATATATAATGGTGAGCTGTTGAATAATAGGTTTTCCTTGGATTTACTCAATACTGACACCTACATTCTGAAATTCCTTTGAAATCAACACTTCAAGCCTGAAACTAAATATAAGGCATGTGCTAATGATCAGTAGAGCAAGTTTTTGTTGCAGTAAAAAAGTGAGGAAGTTGCATTTATTTTCAACAAAAGTTGCATTTATGTGCAGGAAGTTGCATTTCTGTGCACATTTGACTGCGAAAGACATGACATAACCTATTTTCATTTGCGCAGACATGGCCAAAAGCCAAGATTTTTTGCACTTCCATCTCTAATTGAGTTCGGGCACTGTCGTACTTGGCTGGGGTTGTAAAACTTCTGGCTTGCAAACCAACTGTTTCGTCATAGATAACATTGAGACGCAGCTAATCTGTCATATAGCTCTTTTTCATGCAATCAATGAGAATAGAACTAAACTGAAACAGTTTTGTAGAATTTTTTTTAATTACACTTTTACATTTTGCGCAATACTTGATAAAAATTGCAGTAAAGGTTGCACACAAAAATTGAAAAAGTTGCAATATAAAATTCCTGGAAACAGCTCAAAACATTAAACTACATCTATTTTGAGTATTTAGGAAGCTGTAAATAAAAGTTGCAAAAACTTGCCCTAATGATCAGGTAACCACATTTAAACGACATGCAATTTCTAATATATTTCCTGCTCAATGGTGCACTATCTGTGTGTAAATCAAAAATGTTCTTCATGATTTGAAACTAGATGATGCTGTTTGAAGATGTGCAAATAATACATTTAGACTCAAAGCAAGCTTTTCAATATGGAATCAGCAATATATTTCAACTTGGTAGTTAAATAACTACACATAATACAGTAGACAGTATTACGTTTTTATGTTAAGCATGATCACAAAAACTTCAACTTGCTCAAACTGACTCACAATTAACTTTATTTCACGCAGTTTGGGTAGACCCTTTTTAATACATGAATCAACCTCTTATAGAAATATGAAGAGAGATATGATCATTTTTGTATTTAAGATTTGAGGTTCATTATGGCTTACATCTGCCATTCAAATCACTGTAAATTGGCTCTGAAAGTTGTCTCCCAATTGATAGTGTTGCACCACATTTAATTTTCTATCTTATCTAATCTTGGATAACTAAGAAACATATTGAGACAATGTTTAACTTTGAAATTTAATTTATGATTTAATTTATAATTTATATCAATTTATGATGCATGGTTCTTCAAACAGTGCTTAGTGACAAGTCTGATACCTTGACATGTTTCAAAACGTTTTTCATTTAAGTTGTGCATGAAACATAGGCTAACGCACTATTACTGTATGAACTTCACTATTAACAGATTCCACTGAAAGAAAAAAACTTAATACATGGGCAATGATTGCCCACAAAAGACCTGCCACAATTGGACAAAAACTAACAAACCACAAGCACCTTGTTTTCAAAAAGTGTGTCAGGAAAATTAAAAGTGTATTAGGGCTTTGCGAGTATTGTGCACTTTGTTGTTGATATGACAACACAACAAATACATGCTACCATATGTTTCAGAACTGATCAAAGAAAAAAAATAAAAGTTTCATGTTCAACCAACGCCTGACATGTGCAAACTATGGCATTGATGTGACATGTTATGAACAAGATGCTGGCCACACGATAAACAAATTTTTCATGAGGTAGTCATGTTCCATGACAATAATTGGAAAAAACGAGATTATAAAAATGACAAAGACCAAATGGTCTCATCATGACACTATTCGGTGTTACATGACGTTATAAAAAAACCACTTACTGTATTTATTTGATTACAAGTCGTAGCTTATACAGTTTTTTTATGTCGTGCCGCTTACATTTTTTTCTATAGCTTAAGGTCTAGATCAGGGGTGGGCAAACTATGGCCCGCAAGACCATTTCATGCGGCCCGCCGGCACTTGCAGGAACTCCTACACATGTAGAATTTATTTATGAAACATTTACTATTTTCATAAAAACTCAGAACTGAAACAAACTATTTTCATAAAATTCTAACTATAACTGTATAAATAGCATTAAATGTACCGAGTGTGAAATATTAAATTGTTTGTAATATGAATATGTGTTATTTACACACTGAATAAATTTTCCTACTTTGTAATGAGAGTGTGCAGCCCTCGGCTGCAACATTTTTAAAAAATGTGGCCCTCCGTGAAAAAGGTTTGTCCACCCCTGGTCTAGATCATGCCCAGTTTTTCCTTGATGATGTTTTGTTAACTACACTCTCTTTTCACAATATCTGTCCTTTCTTCAGCATCACGTGCTCGCTCCATCACAGGAGGGGTGATGAACAGAAAGCAGTTGTAGTGGTGTGTGCATCATTGCCAGAGTTGTCAATTAAATGCAAGACATTCTATACACGAAAGTATCTCAGAGGCTTAGGTAACTTATGGTAAGTGCAGCTTAAAATCAAGGGCAGCTTACTATTAAAGGCGGCTAGCAATCAAATACGTATGGTTGATAAAAGGTTACAATACACCATTGCTTTTATACAACCTAGTTTTTACTCTCCGTATACCTGTGAATATTTATATTCAAACAATTTTATATTAAAAATCAAAAAAGGGCTCTAAGTGTGACCTTCCCTCCTCCAAAATAATTCTTCCACGTTTCTGCATTGTTCTAATTGACTTGTTTTGGCCTATACCACCACCACATAAGCTAACAATTTTGTGAAGTTCTATCACAGCATTCAGCACTTAATTTTAAAGATGCTCCCTAGACTTTGACTGCCAACTTTACAAATGTAACCCTGTTTACAAAATTTTTCCAATGCTGTTTAAGCCGTAATGGTGTGTTTCAATGGGTTTTTGTATTGGTAGTGACTACGGATATGCCTGGCATGACACAGTTTGAATAAAATGCTGAGTTTGTCACTCAAACACCACCAATGTCTCTAGTGTAGAGCATAGGTTCTCAAAGTGCTCCGTACGGAGCCCCAGGGCTCCGCGAGAGAAACATCGGGGCTCCGCGAGCTATTCGTTTACTAATTAAAATACTGACTTGGCTATTTTTTTTTAAATACAAAGCAGCAAATACATCCGAGTCATTAAATAAAGCACTTCCAATTTACTCAGGAATATCAATCGGTAAGTAACAACGTGTTTTTTTTGTTTTTATTTTTAGAAATTTATTGTGGGCTCCGTAAATTATGGTCAATCTCTTCATGGGCTCCATAACACCAAAAGTTTGAGAACCCCTGGTGTAGAGGATATGTTTAAGGTCTGCTATGCCGATGGTTTTTGGTTCGGCTCTCAGCTTGGCACCTTTCATGTTGGTAGTAGTGGTGGTTGCACAAGTTTCTAGCCTTTTCTCTTCAGGTTTAGTTTAAGTTTATGGTTTACGTTTAAGCTTAAGAGGTTAGGTTTATAGTTAGAGTTTAGGTTTAAAACTTAGGTTTAGGGGTTAGGATTTAGCTTTAAGGTTTACGTTTAGTACATTTCTAGAGAAGAGTGAAGCTAGTGGAATGGAGAATCTCTATTGCTGTTATGCCAAGGGTCGTCAGTTCAACTCTCCATTTGGTTGGCTCAGAGCGACGCATAATTGTGGTTGCAACAATCATATGTAGGCCTACTGCACTCTCCTTGTGTGTTACTGTCACATTACAGGTAGCGAATGAATAAGGTTTCAAATATGAAAATCCACAGGTGGACCTGTAGCCACTGCCTTTTGTATTCCCAGGCCCATAATTCTTTTAAGCTAAATTGTGGAAAATTATGTCGGTGTCAAAACTCCAACACAACATGCATGATAAGTGGATGTATTTCATGACAATATGAATGAATTGATACGGTCCAATTTCAGTTCAACACCAAATCAGAAAAATATTGTTAAAAACATGTTGTTGGACTCATTATGATGCACTGACAATGAATACATGCATGAAGGCCATTGTTGGTGAGTATTTACAAAGTCATGATACACACTGAAAATTTCACTTAAGTCATAAGAGTTAGGGTTTAAAGTTAGATTACGGTTTGGATTTAAAACCCATTCTCTCCTTGCATTCCCATTTGGAAACACTGCTATGTGACATTTGACTCTCTGTAGAAGTAAATTTCAATTGGGTAACGTTTTATTTGTGACGCAATGGTGTTCTATCATGTATCAACTACAATCCACAAGACAAGCTTTATGATGCAACTTTATTTTGCTGATGTCTAAAAATTTGGGAAATTGCTACCTACTAGAAGGGTTGGAAATCATGGCAAGAGGGTGTAGATAAGTTAATATTTCTGTTTTGTGCAATTGTTTTCCAACTTTGTTGGTTTTGTTATTATCATCATGATCAGCTAACTTTAAGAAAAAGTTTTTGATGAAACCAGTGTTTTGCTTGTTTGTTATTTCTTTGTGTTGGCAAGTAGCAACATTACGGTAATATGAGTTCATTTTTACATTTCAGATATTTCACAGTGAATGAGGTTTTGGATGAAGTTTTGAGTAGTGATGCTACTGGTAGCGTATTTATACAACCACCAGAAACAGTGGCGTAAGTGATGGGGGACAAGCTGCCCCCCCTGGCAAGCTAAATATAAAAACTGGACCCCATTTAGTTGACATTTTGGCATGATATTTTTCAATTTGTTGTTTTTTGAATTTTTTGGAGTGTTTTCTTTTTATTCATCTGGTATGGACATCCAAAGATTCACTATCATTTCTTAACTTTTTCTGAGTTTTGGCAAGTGGGCAGGGCACCTCTACGGTGACTAGTCAGCCCCTTTCAGCTTAGCTTTGCCTACCTGGCTCAAACCTCTAGTTACACCACTAACCAGAAGTGCATGAGGTAACAGACGAATATTCTGCTGAGGAAGACAGCTTTACACCTGCTAATATGACAAAAAATCAGCTTCTGGCTGAATGAGAGTTCCAGGAGACCGACAAAAGGAGTGGTTCTTGTTAAAGTGATTTAGTAGAAGATATAGCCCCAACTTCAAAGTGACGCAAGACAATGAGTTTGAAATGGAATAAGGGGGAGCACCAAATGCCTTCCCTGCTAGCTTTTCCAGATGTACAATATGACAAGTAGGCCTGTTTGAGTGGAACTGTTTGAGTTATTTCTTGGGGACCATATTTCCAAGCATTTCATGGAACAAAGTAAATTGTATAGCGTTTCAAAGAATTGACCTGACCCCAACATCAGTGAAGAGGAGATGAAAGTATTTCCTAGTATACTAGCAATTTCTGGATATAACAATCTCTCTAGTAAATCATTGTTCTAGTCTGAAGGGAAGGACTCGCAGAACCAAACAGTGTACGAAGCCATGCGCAGGGACCGATTCGATATTATTGTGAAATCTTTGCATCTTCATCCCAATACTGATCTCGATAAAGATAAGTATAGCGAAAGGCAAAAAGCCATCAATTCGTCCAAACGAATCACACAGTAGATTTGATGGTAAGAACCACTTTGTTCAGAGAGTGCTAAGAAATCAGAAACATCGGTGTGCAGGCAGTCAGTGTTCATCCATTGTGTGAACACAGTGCAAGAAATGTGATGTCGGACTTTGCCATGACTGTTTTGCTACATATCACACCAAGTAGTCTAACCACTAAAAAGTGAACCAGCGCCAGATTCATCCAGAGAAAGCGCAGGGCTCTGCACAGAATAAAATGTGGGAATACATGCTGTCCATAAAATATAGTGAAGATGAAAAAGTTTTTCATTGACTTGTTCATGAAGTTCCAGAAAATTAGGGCCTCTAATTGCAAATAGGCCCCAAACCTAATTCCGATGTTGAACCAAGTAACGTTTTCTCAAACATCTCGCTGAGTGTGTTTTGTTGTTTCAGTGTTCTTTAGACATGTTTCTTTGTGTTTTCTTTGTGTTACATGCAGTTTGGCTGTGAAATTCAAATTTTGTACTCATATTCCCCTGGGGTTGCCATGTAGCAACCTCCTATTTTACCTATGTAGAGAGGTGAAAGTTAAAAAAAAATTTGTTGTGTTATTTTTCAGAGAGTATTTGTTAACCAGGACAAATATTGAGGCTTTATTAAAATTTTTTCTAATTCAGGAGATAAAGAGCTAACCCTAAACAATGCAATGACTCAGCAGTTCTCACGCACCATTGCCATGACCATATTGTGGCTGTGGTTGTGCACAAGGACTGAGTTTGGTAGAAAACTTTGGGGGAACAAATTTTGTGTAATATGCATGACATTATGCATATCGCAAGAATATAATGTCATTGTTTGCGCTTCAATGACATCACCATGTTCACTCTACCATAGTGCCTTTTGTAAAATTGGCAGATTATGGAAATGATGTATACAAGGCTGATTCAGACATGTTAGAACACAAACAATTTGCTAAACCTTAGTCACAAAAATGCATGAATAAACCATTACCAAATGGCCCAAGTTCCCCCTGGCTACACTCAAGGTATTATGACAGTTGCCATAGAGTACTGTGCTAGTACTTGACATTGATTACTAGGTATTTGCTTCTTTATTAAGTACACAAAACTTTTGTGTTAGCACTTGAAGACTTCTTTGTCAAAGTAGAACAAACAAACACAACACTTTCAAAAATAAACAATACATTAAAAGCAAAAATTATGAACTGTATCTCTTAGATTCTATTAACAGGCGTGGCTGCGCCCTACAATGACCAAGAAGTATGCATAAATCATATACTGGGATATTAATTTAATTTTGTCAAAACACACAGCATCTTGCATCATTGGATCACACAAATTCCTTGGCAATATCTTGGCAGCAAGAAGTGGCAGAACTGAATCATTTTTATCACAAAATATTGGGGGACACGTCTCCCCCCTTAAACTTGGTCCTGGCTATGCAATGTGCATGGTTAGGGAAAGGTACCTTTAGGCTTTATATAGGTGAAACTTTAATTGCACATAACTTTATAAACACTCAACAATGATGGTTTTCATGCATGTATTCGTTGTCAGTGCATCATAATGCGTCCACCAACATGTTTTTAATGCTATTTTCTGAATAGGTGTTAACTAAAAACAAAATATTGCTTGTATAGTTGATAGGTGAAGTATATACTTCACCCATCAACTATATAACCAATATTTTTGTTTTTCATGTAGCCAACACTTATTGGATTATTTTTTTATTGTTAAACCTTTTGTGATATCTGTTTCCACCCTTGTCTCTTCATTCGAGTATGTTATCTAACGCGTGCTCTGCAGAACACACATGCATCTAAGGTATTCCATAATGGCTATGGTTCATGCATGTATTGCTTCTTCATGATCTACACTGCTGTATCTTGATAAAAAACATTATTACCTCTATGATATGCCTTTGTTCTGTAATGTCATGGTTGCTGCATTGCTTTCTGCTTTGTAACCTCCATTGTCACTCTGAGTATCTCTCATGTATGTGCATGTCTCATTTGTTCATCTATATATCTTTCAACTCCTCACCCATTGCTTGCCCGCTGAGTGTCATCTGTGTTATTGTAAATGATTGTTGTGTATATGATTTAACGTTTTGTGTNCCCTTGCCTCTGACTGCTTTCTGTTTTTTACTGTGTTCTTGTCCATTTTGAGTGNGTTTGCTTTGCAAATGCCATTTTGGCNTTGCTCGATAATTGGCACTGTCAGATAGTTTCAAAGTTTCAGTAAAAGCAATTATTTAGCAAAGACATATTTTGCAGTTTTTTCTCATTGCAACTTATGTTCTGATTTATTCATTTTAGTCTTGAGTTTGTTTCCTTTTCCTGCTTTAGTCTTTCATCATTTCACTTGTAATACAGAAGCATTGCTTGCAGATCTTAGGACTGAGGATGCATAGTTTTAATTAAATCAATTTCCTAGTAAAAACTTTGCTGATGGATTCAAACCTGTCACCTTCATGGAGGCTAGTTACTTACAGCTGGCGCAAAATGGCTTAGGACCTGCCTCATTTTTCCTTCAAAAACAAACGTTTGGTCTTAAATAGCAACTTTTATNTAACAAAAACACACACTTTAATATTTTGTCATGTTGCCCTTATTTTTTATGACCATTTGCAAGCATTTAAGCATGGAAACACTAAATTTCTGAAATAATCCTAACGTACCTCCTGGCACCAAACTTTCTTCAACTGATTTTTGAGAGTGTCCATATTTGGGGTTTTCTTTTGTTTCATAAGATACTTAATTTTCTGCCAGCAATTTTCCATTTGGTTTAAATCTGGATAGTTGCCAGGCCACTCAAGCATTTTGATGCGCTTTTGTTGGAGGTAATTTTTCACTTTTTTAGACTTTATGGCAGGGAGCATTATCTTGCATAAATACTTTACAGCCATGAGTATGAAACAAGTCCAGCATATGCTCTTCCAGTACTTTTTATTCAAGTTTTGCCATTCATTTTTTGTTTATTGGGCAGGAAGTGAAAGCCAGCCCTAGGCCTACCCATTTCACAAGAAAAAGATCCCCAAATCATGACCGATTCCAAGTGTTTAACAGTTGGAACTTTGAACCTGGGATCAAATCAATCAGATGATGATGGGGGTCGAATGATGGAGGAACCCATCTGAAACACTTGAATGTTACTTTCATCAGAAAATCACTTTCTTCTACTATTCAGGGGTCTGGTAGACATGTTGCTTGGCAATCGCAGTTCGCTACTTCTTCATACTTTCAGTTAGGAGTGGTTTCTTGGCTGCTTTACGGCAAGGAAAACCTGAGTCCTTCTGGAGGAAGTCCTGCATTGTTTGGAACAAAATGTTTTGAAGCAGCTTTGGATGAAGATTTTTCACATCCAGTGCTGTTAACTGAGGTTTCTTCTGGATTTCTATCCTCAAAAAGTTGTCTGCAGCATGTGAAGTCTTTCTTCTCCTTCCGCCTCCAATTTTATGCTTTGGAACTGCATTGCTTGATAGTCTTTTGGCTGAAGACAAAACCTTCATAGCAGTGGCGTACGCAGAAAATTTCCGAGGGGAGGGCCAAAGCATAGGCGTAGCCAGGGGAGGTCAAAAGAACCATGCCTACCCCCGAATTTGTAGAAAATATAGTCATTCTTCTCAACAAAATAGTGTTATTCACCTAAAATTAAACATTTTGGTATATACTGCCAAAAACTGTTTATACATTTTTTATTTTTAAGGTCTGAGGGGAGGGCCATAACACAGTGGCCACTTCCTCCGTATGCTAATGCTTCATAGTGGTCGATCTTGCTCTTCTTTTACATTTACATATTATTTTTATCGGTACTTTTTTTTCACTCCAGGCCAGAATACAAGCCTTCTTGTCATTATTACTATATTTTCCAGGCATGTTAAAATGGTACTTTCAAAAACAAATATCTCACTGATGATCTATACCGAATTATCTCTTATGCAGCAAAATACTCCTTCCTGAAAGATGTCTCCTGAAGAGTTAAATTCCTCCAATTTTAAGATGATTGTGACGTAACAATATTGCATCATTTCATTCCTAATAACCCAATGATCAATATGTCATGTGGTTTGCAATAAACTGATTGAAGTAATAGTCCAGATATGGATTAATATTTCTACATACCGCAAAATTTAAAAGTTTGGGGCTAGGCCCCAAGTCATTTTACGCCAGCTGTAATTACATATATGGCTAGGCTACCAGTAACTCAGGTTTTAACACAATTTTGTTATAACCGTACTAATAGGCAATTGGCAGCTTTGGTTCAAACTCAAAGGTAAGCCACTAAAAAAACATTTTCACAGAAAGTAAAATAACTTAGCAGCTTCCCCTGTTTTAATGTCGAAATTATGGTCAATTTTGTACAAAATTGTGCCTCAAAATTAGTCTAGAAATGCAACATACTATAGCAAAATCCCAAATGTTAATAGATGGTAGACTTCCCCTACCACTTTGTGTGGTGGTTTTACTCCCAATGCAGCATGCTAGCTCTCATCGCAACATTTGAAACAGGGGTGTCAAACTGGCAGTCCATGGGTCAAAGCCGGCCCGCCATGACCTGTTTTGGGCCCATGTCATGTCAATTTGGTGCTTGCATTAGGTCTGACAAAGATACATTGTTATTGTCATAGCAAAATTACATTTTTTGTTTAAATGTCAAAACGTGACATTACGCCTCAAGGCTAAACCAGAAGTCAGCAAACTGCGGCTCCAGAGCCGCATGCGTCTCTTCAGCCCCTCTCTCTGTATTTGACTAAATTTGGAATTTAAATTGGCATTTGAATATGATTACTACTAGAATTGAGTACAATTTAGCTTATGTCTATATGAAGTCACATGAAAAATAAAGCAGTATCAACATTTCGTGGCTCCTCACTGGTAATATCAGGAAGGAAAAATGGCTCTTTTATTTAAAAAAATTGCCAACCCCTGGGTGAAACCAATAGCAACAACCTCTTCAGTTCAAAACCATGAGGTTTTATAGATTCCATGAGGATTCGAAGAATTTCCAATGTATTCAAAGAAATTTTGGCGATTTCAAAGATCTGGAAACTGATTTTAGTATTTGCAGTAACACTTTTCTCGTCACTGATGAAGAGGTGCCAAAAAATATCAAGTGGAACTACTGAGTTACAGTGCAACTAGTTATTAGCACTAGATTTGAAAATGTTGACATCAAAATGTTTATCAGTACATTGGGCCAATCTATCCCCAAATACCAGAAATGGCATTGAAGACCATGTCAACATATGCTAGTATTATTGCCTGCTAACAACTGTTCTCTTTTAACTTAAACAAGTCTCAATTCTGACTTCAGATGACAGATGCAAATTTCAACTCGACGTTAAAAGTTAAAATCCAAGCTTGAAAATATAACAAAATTGGTATTGCAGTTGCAGACAAGTGGATGTTCAATGAAATCTAACTGCATAAATATGGCCCACAGCAACAAATGAGCTTGAGGCCCCAGATTCAAAGGCAAACTCATCGCAGGTTTCAATGTGTACTTTCCAGAATAGCTGCCTATGTGTCGTTTGCTAAATTTCTCAAACATTCTTAGTCATTTGACGAGTTAGGTTAATGTCAGAAAAGTTTTTAAACATTAGCATCAAAAAGTTAGTTTCAAAGTTTTAGTAAAATCATTTACTAGCCTATATTTCAGTAAATGTATTTTCTAATTTTATAAGTCAGTTTCTTTTTTTATAGCTCGTGTTCTTGATGTCAGTTAAGATGTTCTGATTTCTCAGCTTGTGCTATAATTTATTCATTTTAGTCCTGAGTGAAATGACAATTATCACAAAAACAATGGGAGGAGTATGTTTTACAAACACAGACAATGGTGTTGCAACCTTTGTCGGCATTGCGTTGATTCACCACAAACGGGATGTGTGAAAAGCAACACCCATACATATATGTGGCACGAACAAGCAATAATAAAATGATGGTGGCATGTGATCTTTACTGTTTCTTGCTGCCACGGTGTAAAGCTTTACACTTTTAACACTCAGGCTTTCCGATCGCAACAGTGGCAAAGATTCACAAAAAAGCAATACCCCAAAATCAAAATTTAGCAAATGAAGAAGAGGGACCATCATGGCAAACACAAACGAAATAATCCCATCTCCATTACATTTCAATTGAATAACATATTTTGCAACAACATAAATGTTAATTACTTTAGCATAAAAAAACACATGGTGCGCCAGCATTGAGTGAAGAGTTAAGTACAGATGAGCAGGTGATCGTGGAACATGCACGTAGTTGAGAAAAGTAAGCAACAATACATACAGGTTACGAGGCAGAAAGCAATGCAGTAGTAAACACAACATTTCAAAACACAAGCACAACAGGGACAAAAACAACTGTTCATCTACAGATCACACAAATCATGAAGGTGGGATCCAATTAGCCATGGAATAATGGATGGACTAAATTAAATGGAGTACCACAGTTGCTGTGATGTATGTCCCACTGAGCACATAGCATCTTCAATTGAGGTTAAATACTGGCAAAGGTATAAGCAGATTATAAAAGGTTTAGCAGTAAAGAGTAAAGTAAGCAGTGGCCCGATCCAATGAATAAGTATTGAGTTGTTTGTTTTCTCTACTCTTAACCTTTCAACTTACTGTAACATTCATATTAATATCATTAGGGTATGACAAGGTCTGGCTGTAGGCCACAGCATTCTCAAGTAATTTAATATATTCAAAGACTAGACAGCAATCACACAATTGTTTTCAGAGTTTTTTTATAGGTTTACACATTCAAGTTCCTTTTATTATGGTCAAGGAACTTTTGACTACACATGACTGAGTCACAGTTTTCCAACACCCTGCTTGCAGCAATGTTTACCAGTGTTGCCACTGGGGTCAATCATGATCCATCATAATCATGTTATCAGATTGTTGCCTTATTCAACATCAGCTATCAAATTTTTACATTGCAGTTTAATATAATAAGCTAAATGCTTCTATTACCAAATACTTAACAAAGTGTGGTAACTCTTGTTGAATCTGAAACAGAGTGAAGTATTGTCATTAAATGGAAAAGTGGTTATTTACAAGTAACGTCCGTGTAATGTTATTCCCAACGCTATGAAAAGAGCCACAGTTTGGAACGATTACCAAACACATTGAGGGTGAGAAATTGATGAAAGAAACTAAAAAATCATGAATCTAACTTATTTTCATCCCACAAGTAAGGAAAATTTGGGGAAAAAACATCAGCTCAGTCAACATCAGATTTGTTGCTAAAACATCAGACATCAGAAATTTCTCTCAAAACATCCGACCTGATGTTAAAACATCAGAAGTGGCAACACTAATGTTTACCATCTTTTCAAGTACCATTTTCTACAATGAATGCGATGTTCGCGCATTAGACGAAAAAAGTCATCAATCGCAATAACAATGAAAAAACTATTAAAAAAGAAGGAACACCCCAGAGATGTAGTTACTGGCAGTGACGTGGCCGAGGCATTTCAGTCGAGACAGGGTCATCTAAAATTTTTTCGACTCAGANTCAAAGTCATGACTTGTTCGAGTCAGAGTCGAGTCACAAGAANTGTCGAGTCACTTCGAGTCAATGGTTTGCAAGCTGGAGTCAATGTCGAGTCACACGAAATTTCACGTTTTTCTACGACATTTTTTTCCTATGAAATGGCGCCTAACATGCTATAAAATCGCACCCGATAAGTCAGAAAATGGTGCCCAACATGCTATGAAATAGTGCCCGATAAGTTAGAAAAGGGTGTCCAATGTTGTTCTAACAAGTTTGATTGCAGGTTATTTATAAAACATTGCTACTAAAACATTGGTACAAGGAACAAACGATGCAAATAAAATGGGGCAAGCATATTTCTGAACCGTTTCATGTGTCTAATGGGGTTAGACAAGGGGGGTACTGAGTCCATATTTGTTTGCTGGTTATTCAGATGATTTGTCCAATGAACTAAGCAACATTAAAACAGGGTGTTACATTGGGGAAGTTTTATTACATGACTTGATTTTTGCTGAAGATATTTGTGTGCTTTGTACAGGTGTACTTTGGTTGCAAAGATTACTACGTGTGCCAGGCGTATGCAGAATCGCATGGGATTACTTTCAACTGCAACAAAGCTGTTTCTATGACGTTCAAGGCTAAAAGTGCAAAAAGCATACTCACTCCATTGTTGACATTGGGTGGTCAATACGTAAAATCTGTTGACCAATACAAATATCTGGGGATTGTTTTGGATACTGAGCTCTCAGATGATAAAGACATTCAGAGACAACTGCGATATCAATATTGTGCAGCAAACAAGATGCGAGCCTCCTTTTCCCGATGTTCAAATGCAGTAAAAACGTACTTTTTCATTCCTTTTGTACGCCCATGTACGCATCACAATTATGGTGTAATTTCCGGAAGTCATGCATGCAGAGATTGCGTGTGGCATATAATTGGATGCAGAGCTCTGTACAACCTGCCCTGGAGAGCGAGTGTTAGTAGCCACCAGGTTCAATATAACATTCCTACCTTTGAGGCTCTGTTACGAAAATACACGTAGGCCCACCTGTTTCTCGAAAGATGCAGAAAATCTAACAACATATGGTTACATGCTTTGATGCAGTCAGATTGTTTGTATTCGTCCCTATTCTTTGAAC
>JGI24021J15306_10006490_pt1 | contig 14091 bp, 5 predicted proteins | sample Ectturendosymbi1_FD_15306 | JGI IMG/M metagenome (IMG submission 15306) | reverse complement strand
CGTTTACCAATTCGCGCAGCAAAGTTTCTCGGAAACACAACAGCTGAGTATAGATGGTTCGCCGTGCTTTACCTCATAACCGTCTTTTTTGTCATCCCAGCCATCCTGTTGGCACTTTCCTACGCAAGTGCTTGGGCTATGGGATCGGTGCTCATAGTATTTTTTTTAATTGTAATTTTCATCATAGCAGTGAATCTTCTGCAAACTCACCGTCCGCAGTGGCTTCCAAAAACGCTCAGAACGTGGAAGTTTCTTCCAGTATGGATGCGCTCCCTGCAACCTTACGACAAGTTTTTCACCAAATATCTTCTTTGCACTTGCTGCTGTAAAGGTGCGGTTGAAGCAATGAACGAAAAAGACAATGACATCACGCCAGACTCTTCTGTATTGGAAGATGTTTCAGTATCTGAGGGTCGCGATAACAAAGCGTATGAGATTGGGGTTGAGGAGCAAGACTCCACAAAACTATGAGGCTTGCGATTATTTCGGCCAGAAACATTGTTATACATTTTACATTGTGGTGCATTAGGCTTCTTCCATGAGCGTCAAATGACGAACAGAACAAATAATTTTTTCGTGGTAAAAAAGACGTTGCTCCTATTTTTCCTATTGTGAAAATAATAAAAATATTCCCTGTGTAAAAATGCCATAAAATCCAAAAACGAGTTTCCTAAACCTTTATGCGCTGTTGCTACACTTTAGCTGAGATTACTAAGCAATCAACACCATGCTCTTCCGTTCACAGTCTCTGCTTTTTCGCAGTTTTATGAAGAAATGGAGAGAATTGTTTTTCGTTGAGATTAAGAACTTTTAGTTGATCGCATACGATGCGACAGATATGTTTTAACGAAAATTGGCGGCAGACCGAAGCCTGAATAATGCTTTTTGACGGGGACGGTTGAGGAGGACTCCCTTGCCCAAACAGCACTATGGCGATTCACTCAGTGACCGTGAATCGAACATCCACGTTTCAATTGAGAGGCGGGCACTACCACTGAACTAAAAATCTTTTGATTGTACTATAAATTTTATGCGTTACGCAAAGCAAAACATCAAAACAACAATGGTGCAAAATAAACACATCAAAACTTCAACACATCAAAATAACAATGGTGCAAAATAAAATTAATACAAGATACAACTCAAAATATTATGTTAGCTGTGAAGGACGTTGCTTAAAAATGTTTGGGCGATCATCAAAAGGTAGTCATTAATGAAGAACTGATATAAGTTGTGCAGAGGCGTATCTATGCACAATGACGCCCATGGAAAAGTTCAAATGTGCGCCCTTTTTCATTATTTCAATGTTAGAAATAGGTGCAATTTTTGCGAAACATCAACCATAAAGAAAATAAATGTTTCAAAAGAGAAAATGTACGCTGGTTTTTCTTTTAACCAAATGAAATTGTAATTTATTCATAAGGACCATAATATACTTCTGTTCTCATTTAGTTTTATTGTAAAGAATATCCAAACATTCAGACAATGATATTATCATAGTTCATACGTAGTGCTGTGGCTGACCAATTTGTAAATCTTACAAAAAATCACACAATGCATTACAACTGCAAAGGACAATTTCTTTTAACAATGAAGCACATTTTCCTATACCCTGAGAAGCAGTATTTTTTCGGTGATTTTTTGGTGACTGACCGATTTTTGTTTGAAATGACCGAAAAAAATTAAGTCAATTCAGTCATACGGCCTTCTTCATTTAAACGAATTGTCCTAAAACCGAACAAATGACAGAAACGTTTCAATCTATTTTCGGACAAATGACTGAAATGTTTCAGCGAAATAAAGCAGGTGAGAAGAAAGAGGTCATAAATATGGCAAGCGAGTATTCTTATTCTGTCACAATGTCCGATCGTCACGTTGTGTCACAATATTATAGTTTTGCCATAATGCTTGGCGGTGTTGGCGCGACATGCCCAACTTGTGCATTAGGTAAGGGCGCTGTTTTGACGCAGCTTTGCAGTTGATGGTTGTATGGGGCGCAAAATAGAGTTTGAAGAACCAGTACGTCACCAACTTTAATTTAAGCACTTTTTGCGCCCCCGTCAAAGTGGCGCCCGTGGCACGACCCATGCCTGCCATACCCTAGATACGCCCCTGAAGTTGTGATTGTGATACGTGAATTTCTTTATCTTGTTTGAATGCTCCTTGTTGCACTGCAAAGTCAGCAGACTGTCAGGCTATCGTAGGCAATAAATTGTGTATCTTTTTATGGTAAGGAATGTTTCTTGATCTGCTCCTCTGCTAATTTTATCATTTGTACACAAAGAAAATATCCGTTCAGATGTCAAATAAGACAGTTTGATGTTGCGCTTGCAGACGCCTGTGTTTAAGCATTCGCGTCTGCTCACTGGAAGGGGACAGGTTTGCAAACGTGATAAAAGTGGTAAAAACGCTGCACTGCACTTTGTTGCTTGATAAAGTATCTCGGTAAAAGCATTTTATTGAAATATGTGCCTTTCAACTGATGCAATTAGTAAATTGAATGCAGTAAATAATTCCGCTCATTTCTGAAAACAAAATCGAGATTCTCGATATTCAGTGTAAGTTGTAATACTCATTGCTTTCCGTTTCTCCACATACTACTGTTAGGCTTGCTTAGAAGAATCGTTTTCTATTCAAAGCCTGTCATTGCATGGATTGTGTGAAGAAGCGTTAAAATCATGGTAGTCACACAACTCAAACTGTTTTTTCGTGATTAACCTACATCACAAAAATATTCGGCTTGCTTAGGTTGCCGTTGTGGTAACTGGCAAACAGATGATATCGAATAGTGTATACCTGTTCGTGTTTCTGGCTCACTGATTGTGCGCTTCGTATTTTTGATGTTTTACTCGTTTTTATTCTTTCGCATTTGCTGTATTTCGCAATAGATCTTTATGTTGAGCCAACACGTGGATTTCAGGTTTCCAAAAAAAACCAGACAGATTTCAACTTTCCGCTCAAGTTTGGCTAAACCATGATTGAAAACGTATTTTCGCAAGGTCAATTTTCTTGCGTGTAAAGCAGAGAAAAAACGAACCTGTCAGTGTCATAGCAAGGGAGGGAGACTGGGGGATCCGGACGCCGGTTGGCACCTTCTGGGGAGCGGCAAACTATTGTACAAAAAATAGTTTAGGTAGTTTCAGCTCTTTTCAGGTTTTGTGATTTAAAAGTCCCAGACTCGCAAGATAAAAACTTGGAAGTGTGGTTGTGGAGTGAGTAAATTGATAAAATGTTTACTCAAAAGTCTTGGTCAAATGCAGGGTGCATTTTACCCACGTATGTGTCTTCAAGTGAGGTTTTTTGAAACATTTACTTTGGGAAAATTTTTGCCCACTTCCTGCATCTTCCTCCTCATCGAAGGCCATTTTCCCCCACAAGTCAGAAGTGTTTTGAACAAATGATAGACGTGACATTCCGCCGCAGGCTGGCAAGCATTACTGGCCCGGTTATTTGAGTTTAAATTTTGCCCACCCAACCAAAATTTGATAAAAGTGCCCTGCTTTGAATCAAGACAAATAGTCAACGCGACCTTAATCCTTTTCCTCTTATCGTTTGATCCCTAGCAACGCCCCGACGGCTCATCGCATGCATCACAAGACATTTGTCGGCATTCGCGACAAACATTTCTTGGCACTTCTCATGCTATTAGTGTTCTGTGGGAGTTTTTCGCTCGCTACAAGCTACAGTCTATAGTCGTTAGATGAGCTGACCAACGTTGAATTCTGGCGGGGGAATTGAAAACTCTGCAAAGAGAAAGTTACTCAGTTTCGATGAAACTGATATTTTTCTATATGACGTAAAGGCAGGGGTGGGAAACCCATTTACTATCACGAGTTGCATGAATTATGGAATATCACAAGTGGGCCGCAAAAATAATTTAATTCTATGCTAAAATTCTGACTTTATCTTTCTGTGGAAAATAAGGATAGAAAAATTTGAGGAGCGCAAAAGACGTGTCTTGACCAACTGTCCAAATATCTGCTCATCATGTTGTTTCCTTTTGGCGCGATATTGTAACTTAGGTAATTTCTGATGCGGGCATGTTAGATGTTCACATTTTCTGATGCGGGCATGTTAGATGTTCACGCGGGCCGCAGGTTCCTCACCACTGCGTAAAGGTATGGGAAAATGACGTTCTTGAAGCGAGATAATGCAGTTGGTGTGTTTGCGTGGGCAATTCAGCGCTCAAATTGTAGGCTTGAACTCCAAGTGGAGTGAATCAGTGCCGGCTGATAGGCTTATAGGCAATTTCATAGAACATTTTACTTCTTTGTTCAACGGTACACGAAAGTAAACATTTGCAGTGATAGGAAAACATTAGAAAAAGGTACTACTCTTATTTCGATAAATTAGAGGGGATAAACCTTAGTCTAAAAGCCTAAAGCAAGGGCACAGGATTTGTCTAGTTGTAACTGTGTTGAAGGTCTTTAACAAAAAGAACATTTGCAACAACACTTGCACAACTTCGCAATGGCTGTACTGAAGACATTTGTTCAGTGTAGTAATTACGGTTGAACTTGAAATGTTGTATTTACTTCTGAACACTAAAAGTTTGGTAACGCAGTTTTCGAAAGAGACGCCTGTTGCGTCCCAAAGAGACGTTGAAAAAGCTTTAGATGCCTGGAGCTGAAGTCAGTGCCCGAGACTGAAATTTGAGTAACGGCTCTGCAGCTATGGGTCGGACACTGTGAATCGTTGCATTCACAGCTCACAACTGTCGACCCAGAAGTCACCCGTTTTTCTCTTCATCAGTTTAAGGTAATGGTTCATTTTAATGATGACATTCTTGTATTTGTCGTAAAAAATGTCGTATCTCACTTTCAAAAGCAGAAAATCACTGTGCCTGGTGTGCTTCCTCGGATATCTACAAATGAGGTGGATTGGCCATCTCGCTTCATATCGTGCTTCACTCGATCTTGCTGGCGTGACACCTTCATACCGCAAGATCCAACGTCATTACTCATTACACGGACCAGGTAATTAGACTGGACTGAAACAACTGCAGTGCGAACCCCCTTGAAAACGCGCCGTCTGCAAAAACGAAACTGCACCGAGCATCCTTTAGTTGTGGTTCAATTATTTCGCGGCATCATTTCTCGAGGCACTTTCATATACTTTAAAGGGAAGCTGAGGAGAGAGATGACCTTGGTGATTTCACTCCTGTCTCCGTTTCGTGTATGGGGTTGATCACCCAAATTTGCCAATCTTTCGGTGGCCTTCCAGAACACTAGGCCACGTGACTGGAACAGAACATGAACACTTTCTTGGCTTGCCAGCAATTGGAAGCCAATTTATACCCGAAATTTTATACCCGAAGTTTATACCCGACGTTTTTACCCGAAAACACCGTGGAGGCTGCGGACTTCCACGCCTCATTGTACTGGGAACGCAAAGAAGATTCGGCTTAGGTCTGAAGCCATGCCTTGTAGACTCCTTTCTTTGCTCGAATAGCAACGTTCACCTCTTGGTTCCACAAAGGGGTAATTTTTTTGCCATTATTCGCCAAACCGAGTCCTTTCCGTCTGCATACCCGAGCAGAAGATGAACTAAAGCTGCTTTGAACAGTTGCCACTCCACTTTCACGTCCCCTTGTGCATTCCGGGATATCAAGGAAAAAAGACGACACGTTGCTGCAAAAATGTTTCTTACAACTTTGTCCGTCTTAGAAAAACCGGCGTTTGTGGATGAAAAGGGATCAAAACGTCGTCCATCCTGTCCCATTAAGAAACGAAGCTGGGGTATAGAGGGGTGTGATCGGCCGACATGGTGATGTAGTGTAGAGGCAAGTAGTAACTGATGGCTTCTGCTGCAACTATGCTGTAACAACGCATTGAGTCTAATGAACATTTTCTTTCAACAAAGAGATGCGCACAAGCGCAATTGGTGCAGAGATTCATTGGGTCAACGCTGTTTTACTGATTTCTGCAGAGTTTCAGCTGACTTGTTCCGATCAGTGTTGGACGTTCGCGTCGAAAGGAGTGCAGAGCTGACAACCGATTGCCACCTAGTGGTCTGCAAGTTACGTCTTGAATACATCAAGCCAGTTTTTTTCATATTGCGCAACTACTGAAGAATGTTACTTTGAAAAAATACGCCCTACCCGAAAATCCGCTTTTTAGCCGTTAGAACTTTTACAAATATTGCAAAACATCAGTTCACCGACTATGAAAATCTTAAAAGGATGGTAAATTTTTTGAAACCTGAAAACTGTGCAATTAATCAACCTTACAATCAGTGATGGAGTCTCGAGACTTGGTCTCGGTCTCGAGAGCCACTTTTGCGAGTCTCGGTCTCGAAGGTTTCAGGTCTCGTCTCGGTCTCGAAGGCTACGGTCTCGAGACCTTGAATATTTCAAAGAAATGGTTTAGTAAAATTTCTATAATTCAACGATTTTGTTTGTTGTATTTGCAGGTAAGAAACAAAAAAAGTCGAAAAAATGCCAGAAATTTGAAAAAATGCAACTCAGAAGTGATGACGATATTTTTTTTAATTCGGCAAAATGCAGAAATTTTGAAGTCTCGAGTCTCGGTCTTCGTCTCGAATTACAAGTTTTGAGCAGGATTGCCAGATAGACTCTTTTGGAGCCAAAAAACATAAATTTGTCTCTTTTGAGAAGCACTTGGCTCCAAATTTTTTGTTTGGCTATTTGGATACTTTTTGGCTCTTTTGCAACTATTTCGTTCCACAAATTTTTCTTGGGGAAGAGTTGCGAGTGACACACTTAGCTTGTTCCTGCCACTATAAAACGAGAAGCGGGCCACCAGGCACTAATGAGCACCCAGGTATACCTAAAGAGAGATGGAGAAGGTGTGCAAGTGGACCTCGCAACTTGTCTCGTGCAGTACCCAGTGAATCTGTTCCTGCTGTGCAATGCATTTTTTTACTTTCAATGTTTGAACCAGGCACGAAGTCCATAGAGCACAAGCACACACTTTCTCCACAACGCATATTGATAATAACAGACACAGAATGTTTTGTAATGGCGTTGGTGTGAGGCCACATGATTACAGACACTTTCTTGGCACAGTTGTTCGCTAACTGGTAACACTTGGTACACTACATACAGGGTGGTGTACTCCAGGAGCAGGGTTACGAATTTTTGATTTTTTTAAGATTTTGAAATTCTGGATGCTTTCCCACTGGGCTCTTATACAGATTTTCAAATCCTCGATGTTTTTCAACGCACTGGGCTTTTTTTCTATCGAAAAATTTGCAGCAAGTTGGAAGAAAATTCAAAATCGTTGCATTCCATTTCAAATTTGAATAGCCCTAATTGGGTTTGAAACCCCATTAGGATTGTTCCAGCTTGAATAACATCCATTTCGTTCATGCCGTGCGCGGTGACAGCACAGGACCCACAAATGGTACGCCATTAGAAAAGTTTGGAAAGCATGGTTGCATGGTTTCTTATGTTTAGGTTGTGAAGATTTTGTGAGATTTGCTATGTTTTGCTTGTAGGCCTACTACTGTAGCTAAGCTAGTCTACCATAGCACAGTGCAGAAGTGTGGTTGTCGGGAATATTTTTTATTTTCAAATCAACACTAGTTATGAAAAATAATGTAGTTGTACAAATTTTCTGGCCACATTACTGTTAAAAATCCCCAGCAGAAAGCCGAGGAATAAATTAGTATTTGCAGATAAGAAACAACAAAAACATCTCGGTAAAAGCCAGAAATTTGAATTCAACTCAGAAGTGATGATGACATTAAAAAATTCGGCAAAATGCACATATTTTCAAAGTCTCGGACTCGCATTTCAAGTCTCGAGTCCCGGAGTATTTGATGAAGTCTGGATCTCAAAGGTTACGGTTTCGACTACATGACTGTCAAGGGACACTTGGGCGATGGTCACCATATTGCCAATTTTGCAATAAGGTCATACTACGGTTGAGTGAACATGGTGACAAACAGCTGGTATTTGGCTACTTATCTTCTCCTTTCAGAACAGTGTGTGGCTACTTCAGGTTTAAAAAATCTGGCAATCCTGGTCTCGAGTCTCGGTCGCGGAATGTTTGATGAAGTCTCGTTTCGGTCTTGAAGTTTCAACCAGGTCTCGGTCACGGTCTCAAAGGGTACTGTCTCGACAACATCACTGCTAGCAATATCGTTTGACATACACTTGTATATCCACTTCGTGTGTTGCTCTTATTTTTCAGCCAAAGAGGTGTGGATCATTTACAGAAACCGAAGATGTTTGCCTCACAAATTTTATGAAGTTGATCTTTTGTAGTGCACGCAGCCCTCACGTGTTACGCGGCCATCAAATTTGTTTACAGAGTGCTGGGTATTGTGTGACTGGTCGTTAATCCTCCGGTTGGACACAAGCACGTTAACTTTGAGTCTGACAACAATGGGTGGTAATCGTACTGTCAATATTTTGAACGAGCTCACTCTCACCTTTATCAGCTTTTTCCTGTGCGAGGCCTTACACGCTTGACAAAAACAGTTGGGTGGGAAAAACACTTCCACGAAATGGAGGCTTCTGCTCCAACTTGTATCAACCTCTTAGGCTAAAGGTTTATCTAGCAATGATACGTCGCATTTTGTGTTGAACTTTCCATACATTTAGCAGGACATTTGAAGTTTTAAAAAATGTTTGCAAGTTTAAAAATTTTCTAAATTATTGTCAGTTTCAACCTACACAGTAACTGGTGAATGTAGCTTTGTTTGCTTTGAAACATTTTTCTATTTAAAAAATCGAAGAGAAAAAAAAGCTCAAGCACTTGCCCGATCATTACTCGACGCCCAATTAAGGCGAAACGTCGTGTAAAGACAATACGTGTCCAACTCGCGGCCCAGACGCGGCCTATGTCCAATTCGCAGCCCATGTCCAACTCGCGGCCCATACGAAGGTTTTGTGCGGCCCAGTCACACCATGACCGGAAGCAACAACAAAGGTCACACACCGTGCCCACTGTTACTACTTGATCCCGCCACGTAGATATAACTGCTGTTTATATAGTGCACATGCCGTTCGTGGTGAATCGCGCATGGGACACAGCGCCGATAGGGTGGTCTCAACGCTACATGTCTGCAAAGTGTTTGTTTGTCAACCGTTAGTTTGAAAATAGTTATACTCTATTGTGTTTGTGTGTGAATGGTTATCGGGAATAACTTAACAGATTGCTTGAAAATTTTGAACAATTCTGAGAGATGTTATGTAAAAAAATCCAAAATATTCCTATTCATAAAATGAGAGAAGACTCACAGCTTCTCAAGGAAAATGACCATATATATGAAATATTTCCTGCCAGGATCTAACCTTTCAGATTACAAAACGTTGTGTATTTAGTGTGACAGGCCTTTTTCAAAGTCACGCTTGGCGCATTTACTGCACTTCAGAAATTTTTTCCCGGCGTCTATTGAGTAGAAATCAACTGCAAGAAAAACGTGACTGCAGATTTTGCTTCCCCGGCCGGCTCTGTGCGCCTGGCTACAAGAAAATACTCCTGCATTTTATTAATTACGCACGACGACGATGAGCCCACCCTAAATGGCACAATCCATCCTCTTCCGCAGTTTTTTCGTCGATTCAAGAAAACTGTTAGAAAAAGATTTTTTGCTACATTTGAAGAAAACTATGCAGAGTTTCGAAGTTCAAAAGACAAACTAAAGAAAACCAATGCATGCAGCAGCAACCCTACCCTATGGGCAAACAACCTACTGTAAAGCGTGTCCAAAATAGTAAAAAAACAAAAGAGTAATAAAAGCTGAATGTCAGTTTACACCAGTGTTTCTGAACGTTTTTTATTCCATCGCCCCCTTTTCACTCTCGACAGGTCGTTTTCGCCCCCCCAAGCCTGATAAAGCGAATATAAAGTAGTAAATTTAAATAATTTTATTTAAAGAAAGTAATAAATAGCTGAACCAGGCCACTGAAAAGCTGAACTAAGTAATTGTATTACGACGCTAATATTACGTTAAATAATTCTTGTGAAAATAATCCAGAGCTACTGAGCCGGAGCTCAAATTGAAATTCAGAAGGAGCCGGAGCCGGATGTGCAGTTCAGTTAAAAATTTAAGACCGGAGCTGGAATTATAGTAGTGTAGCGACCTAAAAAGAACTGAGCTATAATGAGTAGGTACAGTATATAATAAATTATCCGTAGCTTTTGTAGCTGTGTAGTCATGCTGTTAGCAGGGAGTATGATTGACCATGATGCCATTGCAGATATGATACCATTGCAGATTTCAGCGTGAAATGCACGGCACGCCATTTTAAGTAGGAATTTTTATAAGAAACCACAAGGCTATCAAGTTTTACTTGATTCAGTTTTATTTTAGGGAAAATGTTAAGTACCCGGTGTGGACCTGTAGAAACCCGATTTTCTCTGATTCTAGAGACCCGATGACAAGGTCGTACGCAAGGGTTGGGTTTTAACATCCCCCCTTGAACTTGATATTTTACGAAAACTTTATTAACTGCTCAAAGGAAAATAATTGTTTTCGCATACTTTTTCCTTGTTAATTTGTAGACTTAATGGAAATGCCCCGGAATTAATTTGCATGCAAATTTTAAGAAACATTGTAACTGGGCAAAAACGTAGTAATTAGGTTTTGGTGGGAATCTGGGTTATCGTCTGCATCCAGAGACCATCTCACCATTTATTGCAGACCTTTCGTCCACTACGCGCAAGGTCGTACGCAAGGGGGGTTTGAGATTAAATCCCCACCCTGAGCTTGATATATTACAAAAATTTATTAACTGTGCAAAGGAAATTAATTGTTTTCGCATACTTTTGCTTGTTAATTTGTAGACCTAATGCAAATGTCACGGAATTAATTTGCATGGAAATTTTTTAAGGAAAATTGTAAATGGGCAAAAACGTAATAATTAGGTTTTGGTGGGAATCTGGGTTATCATCTGCATCCACAGACCATCTCACCACTTTTTGCAAACTTTTCGTCCACTACGCGCAAGGTCGTACACAAAGGGGGTTGAGATTAAATCCCCACCTTGAGCTTGATATTTTACGAAAACTTTATTAACTGCGCAAAGGAAAATAATTGTTTTCGCATACTTTTTCCTTGTGAAGTTGTAGAATTAATGGAAGTTCCACGGAATTAATTTGCATGTAAATTTTAAGGAACATTGTAAATGGGCGAAAACGTAATAATTATATTTTAGTGGAAATCTGGGTTATCGTCTGCATCCAGAGACCATCTCACCATATTTGCAGATCTCTCGTCCACTACGCATGTTTAAGATTGTGTTCCGCGACAGTTCACTTTATCGGAAACAATTGTCTTCGTTTTTTCTGCTATGGCTAAGCAGCGCAAGTGCTGACCGCATTGGCTGATTACCAAATTCTGTAGCATGATAAAACTGTTGCACAAGCTCAAAAACAGCAGATGTTAACATAGAAGCATTCAGGGATTTGATAATGTCTCAGCAGGGAAAAAGGAAAACTAAAAATTTGCTTAACTTCTATGTACAACAAAAAATCCAAAGTTTACTTGCATACTTTATGCGCGTTCTCAATTTGTGTATTCTACAAGATTCGATCTTGCTAACAGGGATATGTGCCAGCCAGCCCAGCCTCACACTTTCTGTGCCCGACTGCTCGTATTCGACAAGACATTAGCAAAGCCTCATTTTGCAGTTGTAAATTGCTCTGACGCAGTGATGAGTGTGTTTCACTCCCCTGTTTTAACGCGCAGCCTTATATTTTTGCAGTTATGAACTGCTGTTTGATAATGTTTTCCTCCGATATCCTAACCTGGAGCGCTGATTGTTTATATTCAGTGACATAAATTTTAAGGGAGTGCGAGTAGAAGAATATGCATATTATGTCACAAAACATCGCCAAAACGTTGGTTTGGAAACATGAATTTGACGTCAAACTGTGAAGTATAAATTAAGGGGAGTGCGTGTAGAAGAAATTCCATATTATGTCAAAAAACGTCGCCAAAACGTTGGTTTGGAAACATGAACATGACGTCAAATTGTGGCATTACAAATAGCGGATACCAAATACAAATGACCACCATACCACAGAATGAAACCCCCCCATGAGAATGTTCTGCGTACGCCACTGCCCGATGATAATTTTATCTGATTCTAGGGATCCGATTTTCAATTCTAGGGATCAAAATCGCGTCCCTAAAAAACCTTAAACCCTGCTAGATTACTGACAAAGTTCACTAGGGATCATTTCGTTTACAAGCAGTAGCATAACATGAAAGTTATAAATAATTGGTTGCGAACTGGCATTGCTTTCCATAGCAGTACATTATCAGGAGGGTATAAAAATCAATGTAAACAAATGTGGACTTTTCTTGAAGTTTTCATCTGTAAAAAAAATCTATGTTTTCAGCACTATGAACATCAGTCTTATTTTCTCCTAAGCTTAGCGTGTTAAATTGTGATTTACTTTGCGATTCATCACTGCTTATTATGAGTGCAAAACACTTGGTCAATTGAGACTGACCTGTGTTTAAATGCACGGACACGAAAGTAATTTTTCAAACAGCATTTTCTTGATTCTGTCGTAAGAAATAACAAATGGGTCCTCGGGCATTGACAGCAAAACCAGCGACTGCCTGTCCAGAAATTGCTTATATTACCGTTATCTTGAGTTGGGTTTCTGCTAGGAACTGTTCTCTGATTCGTCTGAACCTGTGGTTGTTTTTTCGTTGATTTCCTCATGGTAGCAGCGCTGTTTGTAAGAAAAACTCTCAGATTAGGTTACTCAAAAAGGTTTGATGTATTCTCCCGGTTTTGTGTACTTGACTCAATTCATTTTCCATTCAACTTGAGGCACACCAAGACAATTAAAATATTAATGAGTAAAAACGAACAGAAGCCGGAACTGGAGCCATGCTATGAGAAAAGAGGGATCCGGAGCCGGAGCCACACTCATGAAAACCAAGATCTCCGGAGCTGGAGCCATGTTCAGGAAAGAAGAGTTGCGGAGCCGAAGCTGTGTCATTTTTGCGACGGCTCCGCGGTCCTGAAATAATCCAAACTGTAGCTGGGCACATAGACGATCCAGAGTAAAAATTCAACAGATAAATTGCTTTATCAACAACCTCCAACGATTATCATAGTAAATTAAAATTTGCAAGGAACTAACAAGTCATAATAGTAGAATACTGAAGTTAACTCGGTGATGGATTAGTGGTTGAGCATTTTCGTCCCCTTGGTGTTTTTTCGCCCCCCTATCGCCCCCTTTGATTTTTTTGCTCCCCTGCTCATCAAAATCGCCCCCAAAGGGGCGATTCCGCCCACTTTGAGAAACACTGGCTTACACAAACAAAGCACACGCACAGATAACGTTTTGTCCCTTCAAAATGTCAAAAAAATGTTATTTTTATATTCAGCGGTTTAACACAAAGATCGCAGCCTAAAAAGAATAGTTTCAATAAATTGTGATTGTCAGTAACATCTACTGTACACAAACTTTTCTCGAGAAAAGTAAAAAAATGTTTATCAAAAACGCGTTATGGAAAAATCCTGCTTTAAAAATGAAGAACAAAAGGGTCAGGCATATCTGCAAACAATCTAACCGTAAATACCCACAATAATGTGTCTATAAAAATATATTAAAGAACGTTAAATTTCTGTAAGTTTTTTTTTTCGCCAGTTTCAATTTTTTGCTGAAACTGAAGATTGATAAAAGATTTTTAACTTTCCTATTTTCAATGCAAAACTACAGCAGCTTTTCAAACAATAGTTAATAATCAATTCACATATGTAGTCATGATTTAAATTTAACCTCACGAAAAATTCATGAAAATTTGATACAGAATAAGAAATNTGTTGGCGATATAAGTCCCTAAAGTCAACTTATGAAGGCAATACCTTTTTTCATTTTTATTTGTTTGTTTTTCTAGNAGCGNATGTATATGACACACTGCAGCCAAAACTTGCGTCAAAACGTGCAACCTCAAAATTTAACAGGCGACGACGTCTTCAGCACAAGTTTATTAGGAAAACAGTATGAATGTTTTCGGGTTTTCAGTAATTTTTACCTACTATGATGCGGCATTGGCATGATACCCGTGTGAGTCTGGTTAAGCATGGACCGCGATCGACCAAGAAGCAAACACGAGGACAAACCCTGCGACTGTCGTAGGCTTCTGTGCTGT
>JGI24021J15306_10006488_pt1 | contig 14091 bp, 11 predicted proteins | sample Ectturendosymbi1_FD_15306 | JGI IMG/M metagenome (IMG submission 15306) | reverse complement strand
TTGAACACCTCTCTAGCTGCAGCAGGCGCCGAGTTATATCCAAAAAACCTAGGGCCAATATATGGGTTTTGGTGGGCGTTAAAGGGTTGCATCGCTGCTTTTATGTTGATTTTATGCAGCTTGACTTTAATATATGACTTTCTGTGGAGTTGTGTGCTGCTACCTCGCCGCCTTGATTTCTCAATCGTTGAAACGCTTTCTACATAACCTTGATAATAATATTCTATGCTGAAATAGTGGCTTTGCGTTTAGTGATAGTGAATCGTAGTGTTGCATGGTTTAATCCAAAAAACAGCAAGTAGTGGCAATCGATAAAACGTTTTTGATCTTCTAAAATTTAATAAAACCTGATATTTTTTTTCTGTAGTCAAATAAGTTGCATCCTTAGCAAGAATGAGCATGGATTTCATTCGATGAATCTTACTAAGGACGAAAACAGTAGCTTTTCTGTTTCCAAAAAGCCACTCACGATAGAAAACGTAAACTGTCTGCACAAAATTTTGTTACATCCGAATTATATAATCTTCGGGCAATTTCCTGATGTGTTTCTTGGTTGAGGCCTTCAATAACTTAATTTCCCAATTTTTGCAAAAGCCTTTCACATTTCTGCTCTATGAAGTTACCTATTGAGTTAAGCTTTTTTTCAAACAACACCGCAAAAACCTCAGGTTTTAAATGAAATTATGATAGACTTTTCGAATCAGCTCTTTTCGAAGCTAGCAACATTCAGTGAGCTAAGAACATGCTGGTGGAACGTCCGACGCAACTATTTAAATCTATCGCTTTTGCGTGTGTTTCTGATAAGACTTTAAAAGACTTCTAATTGTTCTCTTCCTCAGATTTTCCACTTTTGGGGGAAAAGGTATACAGTCAGGGCCGTCACCAGCCAGTGGTGCCCGGCCCCCCCATTTGAAATTGGTGCCCTCCCATTTCACGTTTGACCCCCGGCTGCTGCATACATCCAATACTGTATTTTAAAAATGTGGCCCCCCTTCTGGTTTTTGGCCTCTCCTGCTGCTAAATCCTGGCGACGGGCCTGCACACAGTAGAGAAAATCCACGTATGTTAAGCACAAGGTTGTAATCAGTAGGTGACTACTGACGTTATAATTTCCTTCACTAAATGATGATTGACCTCATAAAACGATGTATTATTTAAAAAATTTTGCCCCCCTCAGAAAACTTTTCTTCCCCTCTGGTGTCCCAAGCTGGTTATGGGCCTGCTTTTGTATGAGCCAAAACTGATCATTACAACGCGTTTTGTGAATTATGCAATAATAAGCGCAGTTCGATTTTACATGTGATGAAAAGCCTAGGATGATGTACACGTACGATATTTTAGTTTCTCATGCCAATTTGCTTGGCACATGCAAGTCACTGAGAAGACGGCAGCGCTTGCAAAGGCTGACATATCCAACTCCAAATTTGCATTTTTTAAAGTAACATGATTTTATTCAAATAGCATATCAAAAGCGTTTTGGGAAAATTGTTTTGCAGCTTGTAAAATTCAGCTGATGCACAATTGTGAGGGTAGCGTTTCTTGAATAAAAAACATGACCTTAGTTATTAGCTTGCGTCACAAACTAAAGCAAGAAAGCTTGCAATAGTGGGCGAAAGTCAACCGCAGCTATACAAACGGTGAAAAGTACTTAGATTAAAAAAAGCTATTAAAATCCATGTAGTTGTCTCAACATTTTCACTGATATTTTTGAAAACAAAGTTTCCGCCGTACCCAGTGAGCTAAACGAGTCAGCTAATCACTTAAAAAATCATTTTCAAAATGAATTTTAAAAACTTTGAATAATACCTGATGATGCCTACCCAGTAGGTGAAATACTCTGACAAGATGGTACTGTCTGATTCTTGGCTGTGAAAGGTTTCCTTGCGATAGATGATTTACTGATATGCTTTTTTGCCGATATTTTTCTAAACGAAGTTTTCGTCGTGCTCAGTAAGCTAAATGAGGCAGTTACTGTTGTTTTTTTCACTTTCACTTTCTTTTGAGACACAGCATCGACAAGCTGTTTTTGAAGTAAGCTCGAGAAGGCCTACAACGTGCCTAAATATTCAACTGCTTCAGGACTTAGGTAGCCTTCATATTTGTAAATACCAGAGTATTCAACAGCAGGCAGCAGCCCCACTTTTTGTATTCAGCAGTTGACCTATACTTTATAAAATGTTTATTCAGTTCTGACTGTTTCAAACCCAGCACCTCACCAGTTCCTTCAGAATAATAACCTTGCCAAATAGCGCTGTTGCTCATACCTACAGTAGGCTATTTCGTTGCTTGTGATAAAGTAAACATTGTAGTGAAAACAAAGACTGAGTTTTCTACACGACCTTCGATATTCCAAGTTCTACAATAACTGCACTCTGCGAGGATAAATTTCATCCGCAAAGAAACGTAGGTCACAACTGCAAAGTTCTTAGAAAATCAACTTTGCTTTACGAATTTCTAGACTTGTTTCGTTTCTCCGAAGTGTCTCAATGGCTACAGGAAAGTGTTAACCTCAACGAAGTTCGTACAATTGTTGACTTTGTGCGAAACAAAGCGACATTGTGACAGGGCATTCATACTGAAGGCAGAGCTGGAGTGTTTTTTTTGCCACAGCGAACCCACTGGATGTACCAAAGGTCTGACGTCTTTGCGATAAATGTTTTGCCCAAACTTCGTACAAATGTCATGATGTCACAATGCAGATTTTCAGGGAGTTATCGGTAGTAATTTTCTCGTATACACTATTTTAGTTTCTGCTTAGTTTATTTTCTGTGGCTGCAAAGGTTGTTACATTACCGTTCATAGAAGCCTGACAAGCAGGCTACTTTGCTTACTGCTGCGGAGTGGCAACTGAATTCTAAAACGCGCTGCAGTGCCAGTGCACAGTGTGGTTGTATGCTGCAAAATAGCAATAAAATCAATATTTAAAGTTGTTAATGTAAAAGAATTGAAACGTTTTTTGCTATTTCACGTCACAAGTCAGTAAACCTTTGTTTTCATTTGGTTGCAGCAACAGCCGAAGTGTGTCGTACCTTTCAGAGAACATATGTTTTAATAATATTTCTGAACATTTCAGTGTTTTTGAGTTGCTTTCAAAAGCTACCTTTGCCGCTATTCAAATGTTTCACATATCCTTTAAATCTAAAACTGTGGAAAATATCTTCGCATGCAAATTGTAATAACGAATAACGATTATGCTGTAATAGCGAATTGTAGAGGAGTCACTGCGACTGCCTTCATCAAAATGCGTATAGGTAGTGACTGGTTAACATTTGATCAAACAGTTGCAGAAAGTCGATTCAGAAATGTTTGCATTGCGGTGAAACACGATCGACATTGTGTGAGTCGGTGTGACAACGGCTTATTGCAATCTGCGTTGCTAGAAGCTGTGAATTATCCCTCATTCCAGTCAAGTAGTTTTCTTAAGTCCGCCACTGCCAAGGTTTATGCAGTTGCCAAGTGGTCTTGGTTTTCGCTTTATGCAAAATATTGTAGCCAGTTCAACCCATATGTGCAATGTGCATCAAGGATGTAGTGCTAACAAAAAAGGCCTGGGAACGCATCCAAAAAGTAGCTATTTTGAAACAGCTTCCAACGCATTTTAAAGCAAAACGAGAAAAAGGTGTGGGAGCGCCGTTCTCACGCGTTCCCGCCCCACTACACCCCTGAGCGCGTGTAGATACCTAATCGGTGAATCCATGTGCGTATTTAAAAAAACAACTGATTCTTTGTTTTCAAGGAAAAGATTTTAATGCTTTTCTGAATCATCAAAGTGACGTGATATCTACGCAACTAAGTATCCATTCAGTTCAACTACATATCCATCCTAATGCTTGGATATGTTGAACTACTTTTTAGTACTGCCAGCAACATTTTAACAACTGTTGCTAATTACTCGGCACTATCGATCTTGTTTTTTTCGTTTAACAACTTAACTCCCACTTAGCATTCCAGGAATGCTTACCTAAAACATTTAATCCTTGACGTAGGTCGTAGGGTCAAGCTGTCATCTGGTAAGATCGGCACCATGACTTATTCCTTGTCAGCTCAGAATTCTCCCAGAGTGACAATTGGGCAAGTGTTTATGGCAAAACATTACGGTAACAACTGGTGATATAATCGAAGTACAACGAACTTTAGGACAAGGGCTTGAGTTTACCAAGTGTGTTATTGCTCAAGCCATGCGTTTCAATCAAACTTCAGGTAAAACTCGAGATAGATACCAGCAAAAACTTTTTTCATTAAAATATCGAAAATTTGACACCTCGCGCAGGTACACATTACACAAGCTTTGATTGGTGTAGAGCAGAAGAATCAGTTGAAAAAGTTTAACTGTTTCTAGGAAAGGAAAACCTTGAGTAAGTTTCCTTCTCGCATATAAAAGATTTAAGTAGATTTGATAGGCTAGGTAATGTATAAANTGGTAAGCTTCTCCAGACATTTAAGAAGTGTTACAGAATGAAGTGCAAGCCTGATCGAGGGACTGGGACCTTGTTTNCTGTCCATTGTTTCAAACAAAGCTCAACATTCTGACAAGATTCTTTCGCATAAGCTGACTATTACTGAATTTAAAGACTGCGCAGGTTACCGGACAGGCAGAGCATCGGAATGCACTCACAACAGAGCTCGCATGTGCAGCGCTTGTAGCACAATTTCCCCCCTAATATATTAAACTTTACTGAACGATTGACACCTGCTTTTGGTTCAGTAGTTATACATCATGTTTACTATTTTCCAGGGATTGCTTTGCTTGAATGTTAATTCCTACTTAGCTACTCTCCAGCTGTACCTTTCCGGGCTGATGGTGTCTTTTGCTTGGACTAATAAACAGCAGGACATTGGGCTGAAAACATCTACAACATCCATAAGGTCGCCGAAAATTTGCTTCACATTTAAACAAGGTTGACTTCAGGCATTGGGCTTGATCGAGAAAGTCTTTCTGCAAGTCATGAACGAACGCGCCCCAGTAATGGCAAAAATTGACGAAGGAATGAGCTCTACACCCTTGCAAAGAGGTGAGCGGCGGCGCCAGACGAAGTTTCCAACAAAAGCCCACAAACAATGCGGCATTCCACGATTAAGCGCGCCTGTCGTACCTCATCTTGTTTTACAACCTCCCCTTCGTCGTTTCCAATAACAGCTAATTTCAACTGATCAAAACGCCGGATGTATGACAACTAGGACAAGGATAGCACGGCTCATTGTCATTTCGGAAAAAAGCGGTGTCTTTTGCGCTTGCTTAAGTTTATCAGAAAATTAATTTGTTCTCGATAGGCGGTCAGTAACAATTTCGGCGCTCTCAATCAGGGAGAATTGTATTCCATGTGCGTTTTTGAACAAGACGCCCCCACCTTTTGGTGGTAAAACAAAAAGTATATCTTAGCGAACTTGACCAGCGTTACTCAGCACATCACTGAGAGTTTTTCAAGCTGTTTTTTCGGTAATTGAATAGCGAATTGTAGTATAGTCTCCAACATTTCATTAGTTGGTTGCATGCAGTACGAGACGTTGAGGAGTAGGATTTGTAGGATTTCGTAGGATTCGCGAGCTTTTCCTTTCTACAGCAGCTTAATAATTGGTTGTGCACCATCTCAGTCGAATTACTTGGGTGATACCAACATTGCCTACGCAATATCTACACTCTACAGAGCCATTTTTCTTCGTACTTGGTAAGAACAATAGTTAGACCAGTGTTTTTCAACCAGGGTCCTGCAGCATCCCGGGTTCCGCCAGAGGCTGCCAGGAGTTCCGCCGAAACAGACCGAAATTGCCTGGGACGAACATCGCAACCAGTTCTATGCGGTTGTAGCAATACCACTGTTTCACAGTTGCATGGGGTTCCATGAGCAACACAAACATTTGAGGAAAGTTCCGCTGCAGCAAAAAGGTTGAAAAACACTGAGTTAGACCATTAACTGTCACCAGAAGCCTTCGTTAACTGATCTGTTTCCAGTTCACCTGCGTGAGCTGCGTGATTTACTGGCTCGAAAGATGGCGCAATAGATCAAAATTTCATTTGCCGAAGACTTTGCAAAACTTTCAAATGTAACACCTTCCAAATTGCAAACCTTTGCATCTGCAAATATGCCGTAAAAGTGCATTGCTAACTCAACTTACAATTATCTTGCACGCGATGGCCATTTGTGGTTTGATCAAACTGTGCTAAAAGCTTAAAACGTTTTTCACTGACCTTGCCGACCTTCTGTGCTCGATACTTCATGTAACGAGTGAGCGTCAGATGATATCAAACAAGAGACCCCGTTTTCATAAAGATGTATCATATTTCGTCACTAATTACAGCGAGACACCTCTAGATCTGCTGGCGAGGTCGCAAGTGCTGTGTATTCCGCTCATGAAAATCAAGCAAAGCATTGCACATTTAGTGCCAGGTCTGAAAAAACTTTATTTGCAAACCGTGATAAAAGAGAAAATTGGTAAACTTGTATTTGTGAAAAGGCACTGGTGTCATTATCCACAATTCGTAGTAGGCCTAAGCCTTTCACGACTTTCCCCAGCAAATGACCAATTGCGACGCACAATGTTGTTAATGTTTTCACTGCGTAGAAAACCAACATCACTTTTCATTTCACTTAAGTTGCCAGTTTCACGGTGAGACAAGCATATGTGATGTACAAAATGTAAAACTTTTTGATTCCGAAGAGACATCAAAAACAAACTTTTTGCATGCAAACACAAGATCAGCATATACTTGGTGATTTTGCGGAAAACATTGCGGATGAAGTCCGCAAAGGCACAAGAGCGAGGTTTGTGCATTGCGTGTGCTTAAATCGAATATTTATCATGGAGTGTTAGAAGTTATACTCAGAAACGTAGACGTACACCACAATAATTTTCTTCCATTGGTTAGTTTGTGTATTAGCTTCAATTCTTAGTATAGTCTCCCAAGGACCCTCCACCGGTGCAATAAGCGAAAGAGTCGCTGAAAAAAGTTCAATGCAGTTGCTATTATGACCATAAAGATACTCAAACAAAGCAAACCAAATAAATCTGTAGCTAAAATGCTTTCTGTGCAACAGCCTATATTTGTATAATAATTTACAAGAAGCACAATTCTAACATTTTTTAGAATATTTTACGTGACCTTTGGGTTAATTCACCCCAAGTTTCTGATAACATGAACTGCCGGTGACAGCATTTATCAAATCAACTTCTGAAAGAAAGCTATAACTCTATTTCGGTCTGTTCGTGTGCCTCGCTCACATCTTTTGCATTCAAATATTTCAGCTATCTTAAGACTTATGGACAGGGAAATGTAGATTGTAAGGGAATAGTGGTACATTCCTTATTTCTGAGGTAAGAAGATGCAAGATAGCGCCCTTACTGTATTTAACTTTGAAGCTTGCCAATCACTCAGAGACATCTGACTGCGTCAGTCAACGATTAGCACAGCATGCGTTTACGCGGTACCTGATGATAAAACCCTCTGCGGCACCAAAGCAAAAACTGATCTGCCGTGGTTTTTCACCCTTCTAGTTTTTTACTTTCTTGGCCCACAACACTCTTTAAAAAGCCCTTGCTTCGAAGATGTTCCAGCTGCATAATTTTTGAAAAAATCTAAGGACCGTCTCAATTTTATTTCTACGTCTTTGTATTTCGAAATCGCTCATGAAATCGCAGTGTGTTGTATCGTTACAAATGCACTACCTCTATGTTTTTATGGGCGATATCTCACTCAGTGATAACCAAGATATAACAAACAATTTAATTTTAGGCAAGTCATTGCATTTAACATGCATCAACTACCTATTCTTTAGGCAGCGGTCTTGCACCCCAAAATAATTCTACAGAAAACAGCACCATTTACTTTCTTTAGCTGAAACATGTGAGATCAATTATATCATCAAAAATTTACTTATGGAGGAAAACATTTATATGGACTAGTACAAGAGATTTGCTAGGTACGCTTACATGAAGTTAAAAGCACTTTTCACCTGATTACGGCTGAAAATTACAACTGCCTCTTCTCGTTTGACAATTTGTGAAGCCAAAATAAGCTTTTCAACAAGTTTAGCGAAAAGGAATTTTTACCGAAAAGGCGTCCTTTGATCTTTAACACCTTTAGGTGAAATGCGTATTGGTGTGGGTTTGCGCTTGCTAAAATATTTCAGATGTAGCGTGATGCTCATGAAAAGTGATTTGTCTCTAACTAAATGAATATTTCGAGAAAAAATAAAAAATAAAAAAACAGGAAATTTTTCGTTTTGATGAATCTTATAGCGGCAATAAAAGTTATATCACTTACGCAGTTCTACATTACTAACCAAGATAATGGAGATTTGCACAAACCTATCGTGGAAAGTTTTCCTGCGCACTACAATTAAGTCTTTGATCAGAATCTCTTCGGTGGCGGCAATTTGCATTTGATTTAAAAATTGATTACACTGCTTTTGAATCAAAAATTCGTAACTTTCCGATGAGTTACCAAGCAGGCCACCGTGCATGAATGAAAGTTTTATGTATTTTTAAAATAAAAAACACATTCAAAGCTTGTCAAATAAGGAACTTTCTTTAAAAGCACTGTTTGCAAGGTTTTCTGGACAAATTCGTAAAATCCTTTGATTTGCGTGAAGTGCACAAATAGATAATCAACTGGCTCATTACTGAGACCACTTTTGTTAATGGATTTTTCTGCAGTACAATTGCCTACCGAAAAGCTGCCCTGGTCAGACTTTTAATAGCACCTTTATCATTGTCCGCAGTGCATAATCCACTTTATTTTGTAATCAGGCCCTTGGAGAATGGCCAGGTGGACAAAAGACCCAGTGGCTTCAGATAAATCTTTGGACACTATAACTGTGCATCGAAAAACATTTAAGCTAGGTTCCAATAGCCAAAGGCAAGCAATCCAGGGCTGCAACCAGCTGATATTTTCGGGGGGGATGACTGTAACATGTTGTTGCACCGAACAACTAAATTTGTTTTTGAAAATTTCGGGGTAAGAAAATTGCCCCGTTGCCACCCTGGTTGCGGGTCTGAAGCAATGCTATTCTGCTCACAGATGATCTTATCTCTTGCTTCTAACTGTTTAACCCAAACCGCTGAAGTGAGCAGGCTTCTGTCGTGATTGCGAAACAATGCACTATCTAATCAAAGAATCGTGCTAAATTTATTATTTGAAAGAATGTTTGTTTGATAAAATCACAGGCTTTAGCATGATGGCTGTATAAATCAGCCGGTTACTATGTACAATGAACCAATGTATTTACGAAAGATTGTAGTAGTACATAAAGCAAATGTACATCTTTTTCGTCTTTCACAGTATGTATGGGTACATTTAAAAAAGGACAGTTTTTAATTATTTCGAGTAAGAACAAACGAAACTTTTTACTTACCGTACGAAACCAATTGTTTCAATTCAAACTTATTAGCTTCATTTCCTGATTTGATGTTCACATTGAAGTAATCAGTAGTCGCTCCCTGATAAGAAATTCGCAACAACGAATCAAACACGTTTGCTGGAGAAAGCCATTATGGGCCTTTCAGCGTGATGTAGCAAATAAATCTCAGTAGAACAACCAAACTTTGCGATGAGCATAAGCCGGACCCAACATATGTGGAACGAGAAATTGCTCGCACAAACACTATCCAAAAATATGTTATGTTTTGTGGCTTGGCGTAAAACTGCCAGAAAATGAAATAATGTACATAATCTTTCATTACATGATATTTTTACATCGTGTGTTTAGTCACCGCTTGGCGGGTTGCTTCTATAGACAGTAAAAACTTTTTTAGTTCCTACTATCCACCTCTCTCGATTATTTTGTTCTGAAAACAGATACAAGAAAGAACAAGAAGGATAACAGATATTTCTGGTATGTCTTTACGCAACCAGTTTTAAAGTTAGTACTACTAATAAAAATGACAGCAAAAGCAAGAAAAGCAAGAGGCATTTNTTAAAAACATTTCTTTAGGCACAGGAACGCCGGAATGTTGGTANGGCAGGGNAGCAGTAAAAAAGTTGAGGGCGATGGAAACTTATGAAAAACAAAAAAAATCGTTACCAATTATCCTTACTGNTTAACAAGAATGTTGGCCTCAAAAATAGCAAAATAGACTATTGAAAATTTATTTCAATTCGATCGNGATAAACTATAAAATTGCNTATGATGCTGTTATGAAAAAGACACCTTTGACCCCGTTGTCCCTCTTTTGAAAGGTCAGGGGGACAACGCCACCTCTCTCCGGCGTCCCTGCATACCGTTATCAGCAGTCATTGCCTCGCTGCATTACCTGCCAACGTGTCTGCGTTCAACAGTCCCATGTGGCAAACCGCCTAATATCGTAACTTGAAGTGAACATTAGAAGATTTGTTGCCATGTTATTTTACACAATAAAGACCAACAGTAAAACAATTCGCTGGTAAGTTTGGCAACTAGTTGCCCCTGCAGGCAAAGGAGCGACCATGAGTGAACTGCAAGCTCACCACTGCATGACACCAGAACAGTGAACCTGGCTCTTGTGAACAGGGCCTATGAGAGGGGGTACAAGAGATACATCGAACCCGGGCCCGGAAGGTACTGGGGCCCGGGAGGATGAAAGTACTTACGCTAAGTTTTTCTGTAGTCGAGTCCAAAATTGATGGTCACTTGCTTCGACTGCAGGGCTGGTAGCTATATTTGGAAATATTGGCATGGTAGTTGTTTTAGCTATATTCTGATTACTATACAAACAAGTTATACAAGTTTCGACGAGCACCCAGAGGTAGGGGCCCGGTATCGGTTTTCGTAACCCCTGGTAAAATTTCTCTCAGAGGTCCTGCGTTGTGCAGTGTGAGTTGTCGTACCGGCTAAAAAACTGTCATTGCAAGAAATAAATCAAATAATCGGAATTGAGCTGCTGACGTCAGGTTTTCTAGAAAATTTTGGTTCTTAGTCCCAATTTCCAGGGAGGAGAAAATGCCCGTTTCGACCGTCCTGCGGACGCCCATGGTTTTGACGTACCACGAGTTCAAAACTGTTTTCTTGATTTCAGTGCAGAAGCGCACTTATAATTGTTATTCGTTTCGCATTCACATTTTCAATAAGAATGTTGACCCGTAAAAGAAATTATAGAAAACCATTCCGAGTTTTATGCGTACGCGAATAGCAGCAATAAATTTGTTTGAAGTCGATTTTGATAATTCATGAAATAACATATGATACTGTTATGTAAGGGCACCTATGCCCTCGTTGTCCCCCCTTTCAAAGATCAGGGGGGAAATGCCCCCGTAATGCACCCCCGTTCCGGCGTCCCTGGTTAGGCACTATTACCATCATCAATAAAGTGAAAAATGATGGCAACAGTGTTTACTCAATCGTTCAAAAATATATTTCTCTTCATTACTTTGGCAGTTGTTTGCATTATTAGGCTGTTCAACACTTCTGTTTCTCGTGTGCCGAAGTTAGCAGTGTTGTAAATAGATGCTACCAGTATCGCAAATCCTTTTCATGAAACTTTTCATAACGCAAATAAATCTTCCGCGCAATACGGCCAACAATGGTTTAGGTAACGACAAAAAATTAACGAAAATTGTTACTCGAAATTTTAGCTGAACTACCATTAGCAAGAGTAGCATATTGCTGTTGGAAGGGAATAGCTCAGTGGTTGAGTATCTGCCCTTCTTTGATAGGTTGGGTGTTCGATCCACGGCCACTGGGTCAACCACCGTAATGCTAACCACCTCGACAAGCAACAAAATTCCAACTTCGGCCTGCCGCCCAATTGTCGTCAATCAAAAAGCTTATCATGAGTCATGTGGTGTCTTACTGCTTGATACTAGAATACTAAACAGTGCTGTTTTCACAATGCACAGCAAATGTTTGAAGGTTGCTTTTGCAAGTTTTGGTTTACCATAACACCGCGCTGATGCGGTTTAAGCTAAATAGAATGTAAAAGTTTGAAAGGAAATTGCATCACATTTTTTCGCATGTTTTCAGCTGTTCAGTTTCCTTTGATTGGCTGTAAAACAGTAAATCAACTGATCAGACCACACATGCGTTGTCCTTATTTACCTTTCGAAGTTTCAAAAGCAACTCCGGCTTTTCTAACGTCGGGATTGATGGGAGGTAAACATGCAAGTACGTGTAGACCTTGACCTTGTTTGGTGAGCGGATTGAATCATGAACGTTGGCATACCAGCACTTCAAAACCGACTTTCTTCTGCAGTGAAAAGTTTAACATCACATTAAACTTGCTCTTCTGCAAAGTTGTTTCAAGTGGTCTGAACTGAGTTGCAACCGTTTGGTTGCTAATCAGTATGGAACATATCTGCGATGTGAAAAGAGTCAGGATGCCTTAGAAGTGAATACTGTGCAACTATAGAATTATCAACAAAAATCGCAATTCTCTGAACGTCACGTTCCAAATTCACCACCCAGTCCCGTCGCCATGGGCGTACTTTGGTGGGCTTAGCCCCCTTAATAAAGCTCCAAGCCCCCCAAATGGAAACATGAAATACTATAAATCAGTGGAGTTTTGTTAATTTTTGGAATGTCAAGCCCCCCTGCACAAAAGAAAAACCCCCTATTGAAGACTTTCTGGCGACGGTTCTGTCACCACCACAGTGCAACTGAGAAGCAAAAAATACCAAGTTAGTTTTATTTGTGAACAAACTTAAAACGAGCCGGCAGGACCTTCGATCTACACAACAAAAGAATTCGTTGCCGAGTAGCTTTTATTTGAAAAGCAAACTTTTTCACTGAAAAGAATCGAAGTTTCAGAAAAGTAACGAATTGGGGATGAGCATTGGAGATGGCTTACCTCCCACTGACGGCTCGTGTGCGATTTTCTACCTTGTTTAAACGTGTGCCTGTTGCAGAAGTGGTATTGCTGCCTTTAGCTCAACGCAACAGGCTGTGAATAATTTATTCCCCTCTGAATCTTCATCGTGACAACCAAGTCCGTAACCAGATTGAGAAGGGTTTTCTGAGAGTGGCCCGAATTTTTTAAACTATGTCCAATACTTTTAAACAACGTCAAACACATTTTTCCAGGGTGGGCAAAAATTTTTCAAGGGGTCAAAGCCCCCCTGCGCCCCCCCTCTGGTTATGGGATCTGGTGACAACTCCACTGATGTGGACGACAGGTGTTTACAAGAGGCGCTTTTACTAGAGCATTCGAACATGGACCAAATGTAGTACTTTAGTTCTAATGCATAGCCAAATCAACGCATACAAACAAGCTGTATACACAACCGGGCAAATCAAGTGGTTTCAAGCAATTCAAAGCATGCATACGTTTGAATTTTTTAAGTTTGTTTGTTCAATACACGTACGCGTATTATCTCTATTCGTCTTTACGTTCAGGTCCAGAGACAACACACCTTTCTTGAGGTTTACTTTAATATTTTTCGATAACATTTCAGGGTAACATAATCTTTTTCTAACTCCACTTCAATACTTTTTGAAAAGGTTTGGACGAAATAGCCTCTTTTGCAATTAAACTTGCGCTGTCCGCGAGTGTGATCGCACAACAGCAAGACAACACGATAAGTTTTCGCAGTATTTCAAACCGCCCTCACAAACGTCCGGCTTACAAAAAGTTCGGTGGCGAATGTATCGGCGTACAATCTGCTGTCCCAGAACCGTGAGCTCGAGATATTTTTATAAGGTTTTAAAAAAGGACACGGAATAGTTGTGCATTTGGTAAATCATATTACGTTTGAAGAAAGGGCATTTACAAGTGCACTGCATCTATTCCTACAAGACAACTCTCAAAATTAAGAGGTAAAAGATCCAAAATGCATCGAAAGTTCTCCTTTGCCGCCGGCAGTGCTATGTCCTCTTTCTTGCCCCATCCAAAAATCAGACATCTGAAACGTTATTATGCACAACTCATTTCGAAGCTTTTTTTGAACAGTTTCGTTGTACAATGCTGTCTTATTGTACGGCGAGACGAAAATGTCCTTGCATGTCAGCATGCCATGTGCAGCAAGGCCCCGGTTACGTCCGAGCACCGCTGTATCGACACGTTCGTGCGGAACAAAAACATGAGTACAGTACAGCATTCCCATCCTTTCTCACTCCAAATACTTTTGGCTGGAACCCATTGTTTACGCGGTTCTTATTGTCCTGTACCGCTTAAAGAATAAACAAG
>JGI24021J15306_10006486_pt1 | contig 14092 bp, 7 predicted proteins | sample Ectturendosymbi1_FD_15306 | JGI IMG/M metagenome (IMG submission 15306) | reverse complement strand
GACGTCACTCACAGACAACCTGCACCCCCCAAGCAAAAAATTTTTTTTCGAGTCTAATCTACTAGACTGACCACGTTTTTTGAGATTTTCGCCGAGTAGGAGCGGAGATATTCATCCGCAAAGCCACGTTCGAAACAGCTGCTTTTTGCGAACCGCTTGAATTAACCCGGCTCTCAAAGTGATAAAACTGTTCGATGTCCGTTACACAAAACATTCGACTGACCGTAGGTTTTCGTTTTGGGATCGGCGTGCCAGCTTTTTCCTCTGTTGTTGCTTCTGTAGCAGTACCCTGGGCTAAAGTTGACTCCAGTACAATGCTGTGTCTTTGATGGCAAACAAGCCTATTAAAAATCAACAAAATTCAGCGATAGCTGCAACAGGCAGCAGCTTCTTTCAATACTTTTTCTTCATCGTTTTTTGTTAATATATTTGTGACTACGTTCGTTTTTACTTTTGTCTGTTGGTTAATGACACTGTATTTATATCCAATAAAAACCACGGAGGTATTTTCATGATATTGTTGACCGTAAATTTGGCGGATGAAAGTTTGAATGTAGTTAACCGAATTTCCGGGCACATTTTGTTTCGCAGACATTTTGTAATGGTTCTTAGCATTACATGGGTGATGGGAGATACAGAATCTGTACCCCCAGTACAGAACACAGGTTCGACAATAAAATTGTTCAAAAGTTCATCACTGGTTCTAACAGTACCACGAACACATAAGGTTTCCAAAAACCTATTTTTGTTCGATTTTCAAATCGTATGCTGTAAATGAGACAGATTTAGGCGTAAGTTAGCACCTTTCGTCGTCCAAAAGTAAAATGTGCGCTTTTCTTTTGCTTACTTTTCTATCTTTTTATGTGCTGTGCTTTTCCATTTCTTTTCATATTGTTTTGTTTATAGTAAAAACTTTGTTTTGCCGGAAGCATGTGCTGCATAGATATGCTTTCAAAACAAGCAATAACTGCCTTACATTCAGTTCTCCTGTATTTGCCTTTGCCAAACTCTGACCAAACGAATCTCCTGGGACAGCATTTGATGGTGCTATTGAAGAGCATTTGGGTTGGACAGATCTATCGGCAAACAAAGATGTCAACGAGCAATCCACGATGTCCCCTTTCGCTGCAAGAAAAAACAGAAAACAGCAGTGTTGAATAATGTTAATTAAACCAAAGCGTAATAACAGCACAAAAACACCACTATTTCATCAGGTGAAAAATGACAAGTGAACTATATTATTTGTTAATGAGAGCATCATGCTTTGTTGCAAGAGTCAAAAGCAATCAATGATGCACGCGCTCAAATCGCGCAACCCTCTATCTCAGTGTTTCTTTTCTAAGCAATTTCTTTCTTGAAGAAAAAATTGATTTTAGATTTTTATCCTTCGAAAACCACATCTGTGTGTTTACACTTTCGTGCATGTTCGCGTATGCAAACATTTTAACTATTCTAGGATAACTTCACCAAAATTTGCAGTGTGCGGGTATCCTTCAGTTTTCGTTTATGACTTGCTTCAGCTGTTAGGTCATAAATTTGTTCAAGTGTCACATAAATTTTTTCACCATAGACATGTCTTTTCAGTTAAAATAATAATGCTTTCCTTTAATTCCAGAGCAAACGATTTAGTAACTTTTGAAGTAAAACAAGATTTCGAACGTTTTTCAAACTAAAATTAATTTTGTTCAACCTTCCAAACAAAGACAACCTGCAAAATAATCTTTTCCACTGACATGTTGCTGAAGTGTTGCATTTTCAGGATCCACACGTTTCGGTGCTCCTATAATAGACCTGAAACATTAAGAATGAAGTACAGGCAAGCGGTGAAATGCACAAAATTCGCTCTGTTAAAGAAGTCATAACTTTTGATTTGATGTATGCTGAAGAAGCTTTTCTTTACCCAATTTCATAAAAAGTATGCACTTTAATTCTAAAAGCAACGGCTCATTCAAAACAAACAAGAGCCACAATAAAAACGTTTCGATGATACCTGTTGCCAATACCGTCGAAGCGAAACAAAAGCTGTAGAAAACATCCTGCACGCTTTGCTGAGCAGTATGAAGAATTACGCGGTAAAGACGTGAACGAAAAATGTCATTCTCAGCATAGTGTTGCGCCTCATACGTGACGTAACATGACCGTGCATTGTGCATGCATGCTTATTAGCTGAGTCATATGAAACAATATATTTCGTTCTCCCTCAGTGCATCTATTTCTCTCTAAATAGATATATTGAGAGATATATATATTTCTCTTTCTCTGAATGTTTCTCTTTGTCTCTCTATCTATATATCTTTCTCTCACTCCCTCTCTCTCTCTGTTACAACCTGCAGCTGGGTCACGTGAAACTTAATGCTTTTCGCCAGGGCTGACCAAGCTCCAGGCCACATACGGCTGTTTACGTGGTTTCATGCGGCTCTTACGTAATTGCCAGAAGTCCCACTGAATTACATGCACAACAATACATGACTTGAAAGTTCTGTCATTGTCATGTTGGTGTGTGATATTTACAATAACTCTAGCTGAGCAAAGGTATGTGTTTGAGTCAGGAAGAGATGGGGTGATATTCATGTGTGCCCATGTGTATGCTGTGGCTCTTTGCGGTAACACGGTAAGAAACGTGGCTCTTGCTATCTGACTGGTTGGTCAACCCTGCTTTACGCCGTAACGTCGTTGTCATCACAGTTTTTGTGCACTCAGTTAAAATTTTAACCCGCCATTTCCTAACTTCTCGAATAGCGCCAATCAAGTCTGCTGCCCCTCGTATTCACTGCATTTATGATTGTAACTTTATAGGGTCCAGTGAAAAATACCGTCACGAAATTTCGCATGCGACGACATAGACTTACGATGATGATACGGTGACGTCACTTTTCTCGAAGTTCGGCGGATGGTACTCTTCACTAGAGCCACTTTATAAACAAAAACTTCACATTTGCGACTCTTACTTCCTACCGGCTAAGTGGTACATTTCGCTGAGCACGCGTCACCAAGCCTGGTACGGTGGGTTGAATTCCCGGTTGGTTCGTACCGAGGACTTGAAAAATGGCACTTGCGGCGTGTCCAGCAACGTGTTCAGTGTTGATGAGGGATACAACTGACTAGTCAGCAGTGCAGCATCCACTGGTGCCACGCCTGGTGACATTTCACTAGATCTAGTGATTTTTAGGCTCATCTAGTGATCTAGTGATTTTTCACTGCAATCTAGTGATTTTTTCAAAGTATGTGTTTCAAGAAAATCGGTTGTCATTTTCTAACTTTTCAACTTTTCAGCCTTTTTTTATAGATTTTCAGTCTTTTTTATTCCCTAAACAATTGATTATGTGAATTATTGCTTGAAGCTTTGCACCAACAGAACGAACAAGTGTTTCTAATTTGAGTTTCTCATCGTTTGCACCTCCGTGCTGGTTAGTGCTAATTGCTGCAATATTGGTCATGGCAGCATTTTCATTTCTTGGTAGAGGAACACTGAAGTGCAAATAATCAATTACCTGTTAGTTTGTTTGCTCTATATCAGTGGTTCTCAACCTGGGGTTCGCGAACCCCCAGGGGTTCACGGGAAAGTTTCCAAGGGGTACTTGGATGGCAGTTGAGTTTTCATGTATTGCTATTTTTTAATATCCTATATCAGAGGAAAATGCGTGCCGATTGAAAACTTCGTGCAGATTTTGCCTGATCTTGCGTTGTTGTGATGGAACAATGTGAAATCCACGGCTTTGCCAGCTAAACTGGGGGTTCGGGTTGATTGTTTTACGACTCGGGGTTACTTAACGGGAAAAAGGTTGAGAACCCCTGCTCTAAATACTCGTGAGTGTTGTCATTTTCTGCTCTTAAGAAAAGCTTGAAGATTTTATTGTTAGCATAACATTTTCCAGGCTTCAACATGACCAATCTTCGCAAACTTGCAAATGATGTAAAGGTTTTTGGGCAATAAAGTAAATAGATACACCATTTCAAGCAAAACTACAAATTTCAACGCAAAAATTTAAATCTAGTTATTTTGTTTCAGATCTAGTGAAGTTTTCTGCGAATGTAGTGAGTTTTGCCAAGAAGCCTGTGGCAGCACTGGCGGCATCTACTGCGAAAGCAGCCATGCCAAAGACGCTAGCAAGCGCAGACCACTCCTGATACTCCGAAAGGAATATTTAAACCGAGTTTTAATTAAATTAAACTGAACTCTTACTCCCTTTACGTTGGAGGTAATTCATTAGTACCGCTTTTGGTACCGGATATTTTGCCCAGGAAAAGTCGCGGGGCACTGGGTTGTTTTCGTGATTTTTCAGTATTTTTGTCAGTGTTGCGGTCGTTTCCCTGCGTAGGAACTATTGTGGTGAGCTGGTCGGAAACCTTTTGCGAGACGGCGTTTTTGGCAACCATTTGCAGCGACGAGATTGGTAACCTCTGCAGTCTAGTAGTTAGGATCTCTTGGCACAGTGAGACTGAGTTTACGTGATCAAGCTTGTTTTCGCTGACTTTCTCCAAAGACAAACTCAAAGACATTCCAAACAGAAGATGTGAGCATATCAAACGAAAACTCGAGGCGTCTCCATACAATGCTAGTGCCACCAACAGGGTTTTTTTAAGGCGTGTTAGGGACCCGAATCGGGTCCCTAGAATTTCAAATCGGGTCCACAGAATCAGAGAAAATTATTATCATCGGGTCCCTAAAATCATAAAAAATCGGGCCCCTAGAATCAGAGAAACCGGGTCCCTACAGATCCAAACCGGGTTCCTAACATTTTCCTAAAAAAAACCCTGGCCAACAATAAAAGCGTCTCTCACCCCCTCTCGCGCATGTCGAGCCTCGTGTTTTTTGAAAAGAGTACCGCGCCTTCGCGCACGAGGTGTATTCGATCAAATAATATCTGCACCGCACTCGAAAACCACGCTGCGGGAAGAAACCAGTGCCGCCCATCAGTTGCCTAAAACACAGTGTTGCCACTGCTATTTTTTTTCACTGGATCTGGGGTTGTTCTGTTTTATCTGGGGTTCTAGGGTTTTTATTGAAAATCTGTTGTTTTTTTTACTCTGGTCAAATTTTAGAAATGCATGTTGTATTACTGTATTTTCCATTGAAGAATACAATAGTTTCACAGGCGTAATGTGCAGAGTCAGCAGACAGTACAGATGAGTAGGGCTAGGCCATCCCATGTTTGAAATATAATGGTTTACAGATTTTAAACACTGACTAGGCATAAGTTAGCACTCTAATCTATCACTGATATGTCAAAAGTTGCTTCTGCATGATTTTAGAATGATTTGTTTGGTTTTGAAGATGCAGTTGTTGAGAATCTGTTCATTGCTTTACAGATGCATTGTGATAGGTATGAATGTAAAATTTTTTCAAGGTTAAATTAGTAGTCAAATATTGTAACGAATGCAATGATTAGGGTGAAAAGAAAACTGAAAGACCTTGAATGTATCATGTACATGTTTCAATTTGCGCATTTAAGTGAAAGTAAAAGAAAACATCAAACATTTTTTAGAAAAAATCTAACTAGCTTTCTTCATGGTACTTCATACATTTGATTGGCTGCTAGCCTACTTGTAAATTGTCAATATGTTTAAAAGCAGACTTGAAGGTGTTAAAAATATGATGCAAATAATGCATATTACCTTAATGTTCACGTGCAAGTACCGGTAGCGTACATTTCAAGTTTGGTTTTGACTGTTTTGAAACATTTTTATATGCTTGGGGTTTTTTATTATTTTCTGTTTTTTTTTCAAGGTAAATTCTGGGGTTCTTCTTCATAACAGAGTGGCAACACTGCTAAAACGCTTTCTTATGAATGAAGTGCAACCAAGCCATCAACTTGCATTACCTGCTTTTTCTCTACACAGCCTTCATACATATTTTTATGAAATTCTAAGGGAAAAAATTAAGGCCGGTACTCAAATGAAAAACTTCCGACCAGAAACGCATTGATCTGTGACCCCGTCCCTGTTCCATAGAGACCCATTAAGTACAGGTACGTAACCCGGTACTGAAAGCAGTTGTGATTTCCTCGTACTAATATTACGTGATCCATTTTTTTAATTGTCACGATATTCCCACCATCAAAATGCATCAAAATCTAAGATACACTGCATAAAGTAAAGGAAAATTGCATTACATATGTTTGTGAATACATTCATTTCAAATCGATGTTTCATGGCAATTCTTATTGTTGAAAGTAACGTCAGGCTAAAATTCCTGATTGCCGTTTAAATTCAGTACGAGAATGTGACTTCGCCACTTATGGAAAACTGCGGTTTCTTTTGAAAATTTCATTCGATTACACCTTTGTAGAGGAATCACAGTTATTCTTGGTATGAACATTTTTTTACTTGAGGTAAAAATTTAAAACCTATTTGTGCATTATTCAAACTTTTTTCCTTATGTTTGGACTAATAACTGAGCGCAGCTAAAACCACTATTGCAATCACAAAAAATGTTATAACACGCCTTTCTCTGTATCAGGTACAAAGCTATAATCAAAAAAGAGTATAACTCATTATCTGATTTTTATACGCAAATTCACCTTTTCCAAAGGCCTGATACAGAAAAAGGGCCAACGGCCTAGCTCACAAGATGATAATTATTTTCTTACCGACTTTTAGCAGATAGTAAGTAAACCATTAATTACTCCTTGAAATCAACAAGATAAAAACAAGTTTCACATGACGTCTTACCGAAATTAAAATTTTGCAATTTGTTTATTGTTTCCTGTTCCAAGTAGATGCCAGAACATTGTGTTGAAAAATAATTCAAGTTTTATCTCATAAGTTTAATAACAAGATTAGAAATGACCGTGCTAACCATAAAAAAACTTTGGTTAAAGCAAAACCCTGTTAACATTGCAGCCACGAAGCAAGTATAACAAATTAAATATACTTACCTATCCTTTGTCAATGTGAAATCATAACCAAAGAACGATGGAACAACATCAGAAGGCAAGTTGTTGCTCCCACTACTGTTTGACAAATTTTTCACCAGAGACGACTGAATATATCTAATATGCTCCTGCTTTTTTCCAATGTTGAAAGACTGGCAGGTGGGAAAATAATGCGAAAAGACAAACAGCAGTACATACATTGTCTGTTTGATTCCAACTTTGGAAATATATGCCAAAGCACATGACTTCAATCTTGCATACATATTCAGCATCCACTTCACGACAGCTTAGTAAATGACTACTTGGAGTGTTTTTCAAGAAAATAAGCTGGATCGTCAGTTCATATACTTGAAAACAATGAGCAGGTTATTTCGTCACGCTTATGTTTTGATTTGCAAAAGTGGCGAACTCCTCAGTAGAATTTCTATGCACAATACTATAGAGCCTGTATACTAGAAGAAAACTAAAAACATGAAAAATTTGAATCTTAGTTTGTTGGGTAAGAAGTCGTAGGTCACTGGCTCAGATCGGAACTCTTAAGAAAGAATATGGTCAGTTGTTGAACTATGTGGTTGAATAATTTAAAAACACTTGATCGAATAAACAAAAAACAGGAGAATTTCACAACATGAGAATGGAAGCAACATTCCTCTTGAAACTTTCGTAATTTGTGAGTTCCGTACTTTTGTTTTGGGAGTGTCTGAGCCTTTGAAAATGTTTTTTTTTTTAATGAATTTCGTGAGCAGGAGTTTCTCAGAGGTGATCATATTCTTCCGCTACGTTTTTATACCTTCATTTGGTTTTGACAAAGAAAACTGAAACTCTTACTCCAAGATTTTTGTTCTGGCAACGTTGTTAACCTGTACACAATTTAAACGCCATGTAATAATTATGTCTTTCAATTGTGGAAAAGATAGGGTATTTTTGGATTGCGACAGTTTATAAAATTGAAGTTAATATATTTTATTCACACAAATATGTCACAGTTTCTGGGTTAGAATGAAGTTATTTCGTGAAATATTGCTTTAACACGGTAATATATCAAAATCGTGTTTGTTGTTTAAAGAAAGAAAAGCAACACCCAGCTTTTGTCCCAGCTTTTAAAAGAATATGAATTACGAATATGTAATTTTTCTATTTTGATTATGACAGACATACTTGGTTCAAATTTTAAAGTGAGTTTGCCCATACATTTTGATAACAGTCTGTGCATCTCGCGTGCAGAAATACTTATTTCGTATTACATAAAAAATTTGCAGAAAATATGATTGGGATGGCTAAATTGCCAATCTGACCAACGTTTTGCTCAGGGCATTACTTATTTGTTTTTGGGCACTGCGTTACTGAAAAAATGCGAAGTTCAAACAATGTTTTTTATCATTCTAGAAATATGTGACCTGGTAGCGTTTTTGTTAAATGCCTCGAAATAGTTTCAATAAAACATAAAACTCCGCATTTTGAATACCGTATTTACTCGATGGTAAGCCGAGCTTATAAAGTTTTTTTCATCATTTCATGCGGCTTACAATCAAGGGCGTCTTACAATCGAGGAAGGCTTACATTTTTTCTTTAGCATATCAAAATGTCTAGATGATGTCCAGTTTTCCTTGGCTACGTCTTGTTGACCAAACCTTCTTTCCGCATTATCTTTCCTTTCTTCAGCATCACGTGCACATACGTCTCAGAAAGGGTTATGATGAACAGAAGACAGCTGTAGTGGTGAATCATAATTACCAGAGTTGCTAATCAAACACGAAGCATGCTATAGACGGAAGTCTCTCAGAGGCTTAAGCAGCATATGGTGAAGTGCGGCTTACAATAAAGGACGGCTCACATTAATTTTTGAACACCATTTCTTGCGGCTTACAATCATCGGCGGCTTACAATGGAGTAAATACGGTATACACAAAATCTCTGGAGAAACTTCACCAGTCATTTCAATTACTTTTCGTAGTTGAACGTATTTAAAGCAACGCAGAGCAATATTTAAGCATAAAGTTGCAGGTTTTTGAAGAGCTGTTGTTTTGTGCAGTCCAATAAAAAATACTTCCTCACAAAAATTCCCAACAAAGTTCTTGTTGTCAACACGGACGAATCTCTTCCTCTGCACTTAATACAACGGACCACCGCTTTCCTAAGCACAAGTACAGCGTTGGCACCGATGTAATTTCTCGAAATAATGAGGGTCTATCGCAGCTATGTCCAACCCGCGGCCCACGGGCAGCATGCGGCCCAGTCGAAGGTTTTGTGCTGCGCAGTTTAGGTTTTCGCTGTAGTATAAGTATCCTAAATACCAACAACTTGTCCTATTTCGATAATCTTGAATTTCACATTTTTGATGCAGGTGCAGCCCTCACTGCCACTTTATCACGTCTATTACCATTACAGTTAGGAATCGAACACTTTCAAAATATTGACTTAAACTAAATTTAGTGTGCTAAGATCAAAGTAGATGATTAAATGTACGGCCCTCATTAATATGTCATTCAAAGTGCGGCCCTGGTTAAGATAGAGGCATTATTTTTGGCTCAGTAAGCCATTTGGGTTGGACATGGCTGGTCTACCGTAGAAAAATGTTGTAACGGTAGCAGCATGTTGCTGAAGGTTGTTTAACTTAAAACTTCGTTTTTCTTTGAATAACACAAGCTTGATCTGTTACGTACATCAAAACGTTCTCTCATGCTAGCCAAGTGGGAGCAGTTAAAGCAACTTCTCCGTAAATCGTTTTGTGACCTGACGTAATTTGTCTAACATATGCATCTCTACGAAACTTTTTTATTGCACCACAATTTCTATCACAATACAAACCGAAAAAGGTAAATCGATTTCTAGAAGAAACTCATCAGTGATTTCAAACTACCGTCCTTGTGCTCGAAAGGTTTCTGACGCTCAAAACTTTCTGGAGTACCTGCGTAGTAGCTAAAGCCTTGTTTCAGTGCTTTCCAAATGCTTGCTAGACTCAACTAAAGTTTAGTGAATATAGCAGAAAAGCCTCAAACTGCACAGGGCATTTTTCCTTTTTTTGGTGGAATTTCCTTGTTTCAAGTAATAGCAGACTATTGAAGGTGCAACAATAGGGTTAAAACAAAACTTGGTTCCTTTTATATCGTTACGTATCTGAACGTTTTCATTACTGAGAATATCTGACTGAGAGGAAGTAACGCATCTCACACTCATTCTCAGCAACGGTTCTTTGATCTGGAGTGCGAGTTTAATCTTTATATATTTCCTTCAATCAAAGAGGGTCATGTGTCAGCACAAATATTGTGCTAGCGTCAATCCACGCGCCCAACAGAACAGCATTCTGTCACGTTTATTGAGCATGACTGTTGCTGTCATGATTTGGTTGTGCTGTTAACAGCTCACATGCCGTGAAAGTGTCGCGGAGTTGGCTGCTTGCAAACATTACTCCTACAAACTTTTCTCAGTATTTTATGGCAATATGAGCATTGGTGCAAATTTCCAAATTGAGGAGTCTGCAGTGATGACAAACTTCCAACTTACCTTCCCATTAAAATCATTCCAAAGTTCCCCACGATTATTTCAGAAAATATCAGACAAAACGGAAGTTTGAATTTTAGTACATGCCGCAGTACTTGCATGTGGTAATGGGGCTGGCTTATGTCTCACGAATATGAGTGATAATCACAAAAACACAGAACCAGAGCCATTGAACAATAAAGATCATGCATCATAGGAAGCAGACGTTGTCCAGAAAGGATTAAGATTTTTCTGGTGTGGAGAAACTTTTTTACTGCCTGTATGTGCTGTTTTAGCAATAGCGTGCTGCACTGCTTCAGAGATTGAAACTCGCAGTTCACAGCGTTTGACGAAGTGTTCGATATCTAAGTTTAGAAGCATTTTGAACTGTTTGAAACTCCAGTTAAAAAAATGAGCCTTACTGTGGAGCCATCTTCTGTTAAGTTAACAAATTATCACCATTCATTTATGTATCAGCATTTCTCTGGAGCCTCTGGATGTCTGAATCATATGACAAACACGTTTGTTTAAGAGAAGAGGCCATGTTGGAAATATATTAATATTCTCTTAATTTAGTTTATTGCAGTCATTTTATGGTTGAGTTAAGCTGAAAACGTGTAAAAACTTCTTTGCTCACTTTTGGTTTGATTAGCAGAGATAACTAGGTTTTTTATTTTAAACATCACCAAAAGTGATTTTCACAGGCTACACATACAATAACTGCGAACACTATTGGTGTCTCATCAAACAATCTTTTAGATCTACAACAAACAGAGATGTAGTGCTAACAAAAAGGTGTGGGAACGCATCCAAAAAATAGCCAACTTAAAACAGTTTCAAACTTATTTTAAAGCAAAACGTGAAAAAGGTGTGGGAACGCCGTTCCCATACGTTCCCGCCCCACTACACCCCTGACAACAAGAAGTCTTTAAAAGATATAGCCTAAGACAGTGTTCCCAACCTTTTTGTAATCTCGGACCGGTCAACGCTTAACAATATTACCGCGGCCCGGAAGTACCCTATGATGGTTGCTATTTTTCAACAGTTGAAAATGAACTTACCAGTTTGAACCATCAGATAAGGCTGCTGCAGTAGAGTCTACACCTCCGCTCCATCTCCAACACTTTCACTTTATGCTCCAACGCTCACACCATATGCACGCAACAGTTCTTCCAAGGAATGAATGGACCAATCACATACCCAGAAAGCGAGTGGTGTCACCATCAGCATACATTTTGTAAATTCGCGGCCCGATACAGATCGGGGTTGGGGACCACTCCCCCAAAGCATGCTGCGCGCTAGTGTTTGACACTGTTTTGTATATCCGTAGATCAGAAAAAATGTCTGAAAGTGAAACGAATTACCGACCTGCTCAGAAGCAGAATGGTTGTTCTTACACTATGAAGTGACAACTCAAGTCCCAAGTTAGGACCCTAATAAATTACTAAATAACAATCACCTTGCCAGATGTAGCTTATGCAGTTACATGTACATGGAAGGCATATTTACTGCTGATGCGACAATTCAAAAACATAAAATAAACGCAAGGCGTTTGCTACAACATTACTCTCATTTTAGGTAGCTCTGCTGGCTATCGTGAAAAACAATCTGATAATGGCATGATACATTTACACTGGGACAAAAAGCGTATTGACCTAACATAAATTTGACGCCATTAACATGGGTGTCGGAAGGGGGGGCAGGGGAGGCCTTGCCCCCCTGGATTTTGAAATTATTAGCAAAAAAGGTTATTTTTTCAATTTCGATGGGTAAAAAACAAATTTCACCACTTTTGGCCCCCCCTGGAAAAAATTTTGGGAAAATCCCTTACTGCCCCCCCCTGGAAAAAATCCTTCCGACGCCCATGGCCATTAATATAGGTCGATTTTCAAATATAGTGTTTAACACCGTTTCACATGCGTTGACAGTGGACTGCTGATGTGAAGAAACAACATCAATCCCACTAGTCCAGATTGTGAAAAAGTTGTGGCACTGTTCAAAAGAAGTGGAGGCAGGCAGGCTGAGCCCACGAAGTTCGCAGTCAATACCTCCAAACTCAAGCTCTAATCTCACCGATTCAAGTCATTTTCCAATTTAAAGTATACTACTATGAACCCTCCCCAAGCAAACTTAAAGACACCACAGTGCTGTTGATCTCGCGATGGATTTGCTTCAATCCAGGCCAGCAAACAAAGGTGAGACTATAACCAAGTTAAAACCACGAATCTAAGCCAGCACCATAATCACCAGTAAAAAAGTTAAAATTTGCACCAGATGATCGCTTTTCTGCTAAATTTTTTGTGGTTTACACGGAATGATATAACCCAGGGGTGTCAAACTGGCGGCCCGCGGGCCCAATCCGGCCTGCTTTGAGGCCCGCGTCATGCCAGTTTTGTGCTTGCATTAGGTGTGACAGAGTTACGTTGATTATTGTGTCATAGCAAACTTCCTTTTTTATTTATAGTCACAACACAACATTACGACTGAGTAAATGAGGTAAACCAACGGCAACAACTTCTTCAGTTCAAAACCATGAGTTTGTGTAGATTCAAAACGCATTAGAAGGGAGATTTTCTGATTTCAAAGATCGGGAAACTCATTTGCTATTTTCAGTAACCCTTTTTCTGTCGGTGCTGAAAAGGTGCTACAAAAGTATCAAATGGAACAGATCGAGTTACGACAGTGCAACAGAAAATATTGACATCAAAACGTTTTATCAATACTTTGGACCAAACTACCTAAAAAATTGGCATTTGAAGACCGTGTGAATGTTCACAAGTACTTACGTCTGCGAACAACTGTTCCTTTGAACTTAAACAAGTCTCGGTTTCGATATCACTTGACGGATGCGCATCTCAACTCAGCGTTAAAAGTTAATGCGACTGCCCAATCTTTGGTGCCAGATATTACATGCCTGTAACTGCCAAATGATGTCAAGTTTCTTCGAGTCGCAGTGCTATAAACAAATAGCAATGAAAATATCGATTATGATAATTACCGTATGTGCAAAATTGTCTGGCCGGCGTAAAATCTAAGTTCGTAAATATGGCCCACGAAACCCAATGAGTTTGACACCCCTGATCTCACCAATAAGCTACGCATTTTGCTGTCGGTTGCAGACTTCGCTAACCATGCCAAATTTGTATTTTCGTGGCCGGTGTGAGCTGACCACGGGTTAGCAATTGCAAATGATCAAAATCACATGTCCATCAGCCACTGTTGCCAGGCACGGTATCCACCTCAAATTTTGGACTGCAAATATTGAGCCGTTCCGTTGAGCAAAAATGTCATGGACAGCGTAAAACCAACTATCTATTCCACCAAGCTATAGATAGCTGGCATTTTGCCGAAGTTTCTGCGTTAGAGCTGACTCTTGAGTATCATGGTCTGCAGAGGCGCTTCTTGGTACCACATAGTATTACAATGCTACGCTGCGTTATCCTCGTTCATGGAGCAAGGTGTCGCACATTTGCATTGTTACATCATAATTCCTTGAGCTACTGAAGCACGTTCAATGCACTTTTGTCAGGTAGTGGAAACTAACTAACGTACATATAAGTTGCTATAGCTTTTCATGTGCTGCATAACGGTACAATCTGGGGCATTAGTTCCGACAAGAAACTCATCCACTTATCCTTATATTGCAAAACTACGATTCAGATCTACTGCGGACTCACGGGCAGCACCGGCAGCAGACCTGACACCAGGGCCGGCGCTAGGTGGTTGCCCCCCCCCCC
>JGI24021J15306_10006484_pt1 | contig 14094 bp, 10 predicted proteins | sample Ectturendosymbi1_FD_15306 | JGI IMG/M metagenome (IMG submission 15306) | reverse complement strand
GTTCTCTTTCAGAAACTTGCCCAAAAATATCCGGAAGTTTTTCCTGAATTTTTTTATCTTATCTGAACCTCCCCCCCACTTCGTACGCCTATATAGCTTTAACGCAAAAACTTTGGCAAAATACTAGCTATCTACAGCTTAGTGGATTGAATAATTGGTTTTACGTGGTCATAACAATTTTTGCTCAACACTTGAATATTTGCAATCCAAAATTGGTGGAATGCCGGTGCCTTTTGCCCCCACCTGGCGACGCGTCACCCAACAGTTACTGGTGGCTATGTGGTTTTGAACCTTTTTTTTCCATTGCAAACCCGTAGACAACTCACACTGGCCATGAAAAGAAAAAATTGGCATGGCTAGCGAAATCTGCAACCGACAGAAAAGTGCTTTAGTGGTTGTTAGATCATTCCGCATGCAATCTTCTGGTGAAAACTTTAACTTTTTTCCTGGAGACCGTGGTGTTGGCGAAGGTTCGTGGTTTCAAATTGGTGACAGGCTGATTCTCCTCTGTGTTTTCTGGCCTGGCTGGATAGAAGCAGATCCATTGCCAGATCAACAGCATTGGGGTGGCTTTGAGCTTCTTCTGGGGCTTCGTAATAGTATACAATGAATTGAAAAAAGACTTCATGGGGAGACTAGAGCTTGACTTTGGAGGTATTGATTGTGACTTCCACTTCTGTTGAAAAGTGTCACAACTTTTTTTAATAACCTGGTCTAGTGGGATTGATGTTTTTTTTCACATCAGCAATCCAGTGTCGAAAAATGTGAAACAGTATTTAAAGACTTGATTGAAAATCTACCTTTATATGTGGCGTTAAATGTATTTTAGGGCAATATGCTTTAAGGCTATCATGTAAATCTATCATGCGATTATAAGATCGTTTTTTACGATAGTCAACAAAGCTACCTAAAATGGGAGTAATGTCTTGGCAAATGCCTTTTATTCATGTGTTGTTTTTGAATTGTCACTTCAGCAATAAATAAGTCTTTAATGTACATGTAAATGCACAAGCTTGGTTTGAAAACATGATCGTCATTTAGCTTTTTATTTGAGTCCTATTGTGGGACATGAGTTGTCATTTCCAAGTCTCAGAAGAACCATTCTGTTTCTAACCAGGTCGGGAATGCGTTTCAGACACTGTTCTTCAATTATTTCACTACGGATAGCCAAAACAGTGGCAAACGCTTGCGCACAACATGTTTTTATACCTCTTAAATACATTTTGCAGATATACGAGATCTGTGTAGCTTGTGAAAAACGAGGTCCACTGTTTGGGTCCCGTTTTAAACGTTTTCTGAAGTAATGACATAAAGCGCTTTCAAACTGTGGTTATTCCCTGAAAAATAGCATAGTTCGACCAACAAAAATAGCCACTTGTTGACCTAGAAAAGATAACCTCTTTTGTCGCAGACAACCTTTGGTATTTAAGGAAGTTAAGACATTTTTGGCGCCCCCCAATTTGACTTCCCCCCCAAACGCTTGGTTTGGATCCGACACTGTTACCTGATCATGGCTGGAAAGAGTTTTGTTTTTGCAGGACTCTTTCTCTAGAAGATCGTTTGCTGATTTTACATTTTCTTGTATTTCGCTTAATTGCTGTTTGAGTTTGGAAGCTTCTTCTTCTAGCCGTATGGCATCTTTTTGATACTGCTTTCCACGTATTACTTCCTCTTTTAACTGGAATTTTTCGCTTTCTAAAATAGAAAAAAGAAATGATGACAATGCTGGCACTTTTTGTAGAATTAGTTCGTAGCCTTTGCAGTTTGGGGCAGGGCAAACATGCTTACACCAATAAAACTGCAATTAATATAGCAGCGAATAGTTACAAACTTTATTACACTATTTCAGTGGTGCTGAAAGTGGTCGATATCGACCCCAGGGGTCAATTGGACCATCCAAGTGGTTGATAAATAGACACGGGGTCGAATGGGGGTCATTGAATGGCAAAGGGGTCAATGAATAACTGCTGGGGTCTGCTGGAGCACTGAAGCCTCCAATTCGAAATTATTGTTAATCGAGCAAGGAATGCCAACGGCGTTTTTCAGCAAATTAAACAAAATCAAGAGGGCTGATCAAATCGCAGCTACAGTAGTTCAAAAGTAGCCTGCACTCGAGTCGAAAAGTTTTTTATTAAATCATCCATTGTGATGACATTATAAAAATTGTACCGTTTGTTACGTCAAAAACAATATTGCTTACATCTATAGTTCCAAGCATATTTTCGGATTGTGTGTTATTTTATCAAGCATTTCAAGTAAACAGTACTCAAATTTATTTTGACACATACTTTCCTTGTATTAGTAACTGTTGGGCTAGGCCACGGGGTCTACGGAAAATTGTATACTTTAATTAGGGGCCAACGTGCAGAAAAGTTTGAGAACCACTTCACTATTTCAAAAGACCGTCGACCAACAGTGGTCTTACCGAGAGCTACCACTTGCCGGTGCTTTTGCAAGAGTTCATCCTTCACATTTGACAGCTGAAGAGAAGTAGCACCTAAATGTTCTTTTAGCTGTGCTGCTACATTTGCCAATGAAAAAACCTCCTTCTTCAATGCCTTTTGCTCCTGCAAAACAAACGAGAAAGCGATTTGCGAACTGTTTAGAAGTTGACGTAAAGTTCAGCAATATTTTTGACATATTGAACTTCGAAATTCAACCGCAAATTCAATCAAAGCTGTTATTGTAACTATGCATAAGCGTGAAACAACAGGCACCAAACGGAGTTACTTTAGACACATTTGAGTTAACAGATGTTTTAACAGTCAACTGCTGAGGCGAGTATCCCAGCACCATTCCACACTGAATTTCTTTGGCTGCGTTTTTTTACCAATATCTAGCGATCCGAAACCAAGAGAACCTTTGTTAAAGTTCAGTACGGTTTGCATAACAACATAACGTTATTTCCACCAAAAATTTGTCTTTCATTCTGTAGAAGTAGTTTGACAAGTTTTATATTGGCGCTAGTGCTGACAAAACTTCTTGCATGATGGCGTACCCTCCTAACGTTTTTCGCATGAGAAAACGAGCTCGAAATATGCTGACAGAATACTGTTTCATACAACGCGCAAGTTTAGTAAAACGTCGCAATTGTGGCTTAGTCACGTAGCTGATTTCTACGCCAGTGGTTCCCAGCCTACGGTAACGGCTAAGAAATCCTGGGAGACCAAAAAGGCGAACCAAGCGGTACCCGTTGTAAAAAGCTCCTCTTACATGATAGATCACTGGAAAAACAATATTTTAGTATGGGTTCTGCACTTGATGGTTTCCGTTCGCCTAGTATCTGAGATCAAAATCTCTCCACGAAGACAGGTTTTCAAGATGTTGTAACATATTGAGACTATTGAGTGAGCTCCGTACATTTGGGTACTTTATGGCATCGCGATCGTATTACGTTGTTCTTTGCCTGTTTAGAAATCTTGCAGTTCGGTGTCACAAAGGTTGTGCCCAGTAATACAGATACAAAATCTGTTTCAGCTGATACGTGTTGTTTTCTTGTTCATCACTAGAGATAAGTACAAGTGTAGAATATGTTGCTGTTTTTCTTTGTATCAACTTATGAGTTAATTTTTGAGCCTGCCCTGCACTACAACAGTATGGGTGGGTGTATGGAGTGTTTTTTCCTATGTTATTGCATTTTCCTCATTACACAATTGGACAGCTAGGTTTCCAGAAGAAACAAATGAATGTGCTCAGAGGTTTGTAAAGAGATAGAAGTTCGTAACCACTGACCTAAATAAAGCAAGGTTTTATAGTTAAACTAGCAGTGATATACATCATTCAAGTTCCATGCGTTATTTGATTACAGAAGCTTGCTGTACACTTTAGAAAACATCAATGTCGTTGCAATAACTACAAAGGAAAGTGAAAGTGATGTGAAAGGCTGGTTGCTGTGGTACAGTGATGTTGTTTATGAGATACGCTTCAACAACACCTTAAAACGTGGTTTTACTTAATGCTATAAAAAGAATCTACAGTATCATACACGTGGTTGCCCGCAATAGAGTTAAAAAAGGAAGATTTTTGTACTGGCGATTAGGGAGAAAATATGAGGAAAAACTTTCAAAAGCTTCGTTGTCTTCACGTAGCAACTGTTTAAACTAGCTAACAAAATCGAAGGTGGTCTAAAGAAGTTTCATCTGGAGATTAAAGTCTGTATCATTCATACAAACAATCTTTTCAATGTCAAATGTAAGCCGCAGGCTGCCTATAACAGTGATGACCAACAAGCATATATAACAAGTGGGCATGACTATTGACACTGTGAGTGTTTGACAAGATGCTTTTGCTGTTCAAACTCGTCAACATATTGGCAACAGAATTATTAAGCATATGCAAAATAAAGTGCGTCTTTCCAGCACAAATGAAAACTTTGTGAACAGTTGACTTGCCTCCAACAAGTTACTTTCTCTAGCTTTCATCTCTTCTGAAAACTCTTTTTCTCTTCTTTCAGACAATAATATATGCCTTTGTACTTCGTCACTCAGACTTTGCTCTCGCCTCTTAGACTCGTCTACTTCCCGCTTCAGAGGTTTAACTTGCTTCATCAAATTGTCAAGATGGCGGTCAATACGAGACAAATCTTTGTTTTGCAGTATTTTCCATCTAGGCATTGAAATAAAGAAATGAAATGAAACAAATGCGTAAAATTTAGCTTGAAAGTCATAGCAAATTTTAGAACTTACCTTGTCATTTCAGCAATAGACATAACAGACAATTCTTCCACTTGCCTCATTGCAAAATCTTCCAACGAACTGGGCAGTCCTTGAGACTTGCATACTTTTATTAATAACCTGCGCAGAAAAACATTAGCCACTCGTCCAGACGAACTGTTCAAAAAAGTTTAGGGCTACTTACTTTCCAACATCCTGCAGGCATGCTTGAGTTCTGGAGCAAGTTTCACATGCTGTGTATGCAGTGATATGGGTTTGACAACTTCGATTTGAAACTTCACTAGATACTTTATGCTGGTTTTTATAAGTATCTGACTCTAAAACATACACAATAATTAAGTGTTGGAAATCTTTTAGCATTACAATCAAGAGGATAGTGAGCAAAACCTTTAAAATTTTCTTCCAGTGTCCCAACGTGATTTCTTTGAATAACTTCAGGACTCTCCATGTGACCCTTTTCTTTCATGCATGCTTTTTCATTTGGTAGCGCATTTGACTGCCTTTTGAGCTGTTGAGAGATAACTTAATTAAAAACGAACTGCTTTATTCCAATGCATATCACATAAAACACAGAACTTTACACTAACTTCTTTGGCAAGCTGTTGCATGGTAGCAGCTGATTGAGTCATTCGATTCCAACATTTTTTTGCAGTTAGTCCAGCAGACATTGACACTACTGCACTACTGGTTTTGGTTGGATCACCAATGGAAGGTAGCAATAACAATTCATTAAACTTGGTAAAACTTTGCAAGACAAAAAGTAACCTGAATGCAATACACAAAATTCAAGATACAACAGAAAGACATTTGTACATAAGAAATTGGTTAGTTTTCTACTACAGCTACCATGCATCAATGCTCTTAGCATGTGTAGAAATTATGTCCAACTAATGCCCAATAATTCCTGACTTTAATCTTGGAATTCCCAAAGAATATGGTTATTGGTACTGTACTCAGTTGTAGACACCTATCTGTGAAGCTATGACAAAAGGCAGCTGTGCAAAATAGTTTTTGTCTTTTCAACATAAAAATAATGCAGAAAAAGCAATGAATTTGTTGACTGGTTGTGCTTTCTACACATTTATATTTTAAATGATTGAAGCAGAAGAAAGCTGCATCTTTGAAATCCCAAATATAATTTTACCATAGAGCAAGAAAAACATTGCAGCTTTGTTGGCAAAATTAGTTTCACAAGTGTGGATGCCACCAAACCATAGATAGATGAAAGGTTGAATGCTTTTTCACAGCAGTATGCAACCATGCTTGTCATGATATATGCAACACAAGAACGGACATGGCAACAAATCACTATTATTTCTAAGCAAATACCTGTCTATGAGAAGATCATACAGCATCACATGAGCAACTGCATTATCTTCTTCATCTTCTTCACTATAAACACAGCCATTTAAAAGCTGGTCTATATCAACATCAATGGATAGCTTGTCAGGAAATTTCCAAGACTGATATTTCACCTTCAATAACATGCAATGGCAAATAAAGAGAAATGTATGTTTTATTCACTTTGGTGTACATGTTCCATGATTTATCTAAACTATAAGCAGAAGCACTCCACAGTCATCAATGCTATGCAATGAGGTAAAATTTCAAAATCTCAACTGAAGTCTTCATTCATTAGGGCAACAACTCTCTGGTTCCTTCGATGCCCTGGCATCCTTGCATTAATTTTTTGTTTCTTGTTGCAATGCCAATTATCACCAAATAAAATCAACTCAACTCAGACAGGACATGCTTAAGATGTCAAGTATCAAAATTAAGCTCCTATACATAGTTTAAGGAATACAATAACAATACATGAGCAAAACGATTAGATTAAAAGCATCATGAAAAAAGTAAGATAGAAAATACACAATTTTAATTGATTACTATAAAACTGCATCAAAATCTACAGACAATCACACATGGAGTGGCTTTAGCACCCAACAAAACATGAATAAACTTATCAATGCATAAGTCTAATAGTACATCAATTAACATTCCACTAATAGCACAATGTTAATGCTGTTTTTTGATCCAATAAATCTAAAACCTTTTGTCAAACACAGTACCTGGCCAACACGAGAAGTAACATCATTGATAATTTCTTGGATGTCTTTTACATCATGTTGCAAACTTTCCAAACAGAGTTTACTTCCCAAAAGATGAGCCATTTTATCAAACAACAAAATTTTTGGAGATGCAAACTGAGCTTTAGCAGTGCAACCTTCACATGTCAACTACACATTATTAATATCTAGTATAAAATAGATTTAATTTTTAAAAATTTACATACTCATTTGTTTTGTGAATTTACACATATGCCATCTCATTTGTACAAACACAACAAGCATGTGCCATAATCTAATGCATATTCTATAGCTTGATCTCACTGCTATCTTCATAGTATAGTTGTACTATGCCCTCCATCAGACCTTTTCAAGCACTTATTGACACTTTTTGGCATTGAAGGCAACTTACTGGGAAAATTAAAAGTTTGTCTCATCAATTACTGAAAAGTAAAACCTTGTAGTAAACACCAACTCAAAGTATCCTCTGTTTACTAGTGTCTAGGTAGTCAGTTACAGCTATGCAAGGTCAGCAGCAAGGTAGCCAACTACCACATGATTTAGCACATCGTTAGGGTTAATCACCACAAACAGAAAGTGTATTCATACAGGTTTTTTAAGGCGTTTTAGGGACCCGATTCAGGTCCCTAGAATCACAGAAAATTATCATCGGGTCCCCAAAATCAGAGAAAATCAGGTCCCTAGAATCAGAGAAATCGAGTCCCTACAGATCCATATCCAGTTTCTAACATTTTCCTTTAAAAAAAACCTGATTCATATCAATTTAGAAAGCATGTTCACTTCCCTTATATAATAGTAGGGTGAACATGTGCTAATAGAGTTACTCAATGGATGATACCTACACTATACTACCTAGGATTAATGCTAGGCTTTGTGATTTTGATGTTACAGTGTTAGGGACAAAATTTTAGGTTTAGGGTAGGGATGCATATAATGGAACATCGAATNCTACGAATTCAAATCCTTCAATATTTGAATCAAAAAATCAGAGTTTTATTAATATTTCNAATTAGATTCGATAATACATTTGGATTAAATAAACGTGAAAAATTGTGAAGTTAGCAAAACAAATGGTTTCAATAAGTTTTGCAGTGGCACTCTGCACTCTTGCATAAGAGAAAGAAACACTGAACAAGCTCATGGAACTGTGTAGTGATGTAATGAGGTAAACCCTGTAAGGCCCGCACAAGCCACAATCATGCCAGGCACATGTTTGGCCACAACCCGCCAGCCGCTAGAACTCTCTAAAGATGCGGAAAGTCTTTTAGTTTCTATTAAAAAAGTTTGAGAAGTTTTGGACTTGCGTTTTTTTGTGGGTGTCATCATAGGGCCCTGGGCTCCAACCCAGGAGATAAATTGTTTCTTTCTTAAAAAAAAACAGGTGAAACTGCAGCTTTATAGCCCTTGATTGGCTTTCTAGCATTTGTGGTTTGAAAGTTATGGACTGAAAACAAAAAATTAATTAAATATTCCTCTAGGTAATTAATCAATTATCAATTTTGGCTATTACTATCAAATCACAAATGCTAGAAAGTCAATAAGAAGTGGCTGTAGATATGTGTTTTTCTGTTTTGTTTTACCAGTGTGGCTTATTTTTAAACATAAAATATTCATAAATGAAAAGTTGGTATGCTGATATTCAAGTTATTCCGGAATATGATTTGATATTTCTAGAATATGATTTGATATTCTAGAAATAAAGATTCTGGGATATTCTGGAACCTCTAAATGTTCCATAATGCACATCCCTAGTTTAGGATTTTAGGTTTAGGGTTTTAAGCTTAGGGTTTTTGATTTGTGGTTTTTGATCTAGCGTTTTAGATTTAGGATAAAATAGGTTATTTAGTACTTCTTGATCAATTGAATTCCGCTTACATAGCTCCCAATTATCATATTTTGTTCATTTGAGTTTAGTTTTTGTTCAAATGAAAAGTTTACATTTCTTCATTAGCCAAAGGGCACTGAAACCATAAAATCCCAAGCCTTAACAGCAAGTAACATTCAACTATGCTCTGACTTATGTGATCATGATTCATGATACTCATCATAACTTCTTAGCTTGGCTTGCGTAACAAACACTGCTGATGGGTGATATTTAACCCTAACTCTACACTATGCTTAAGGTTTTCAGTTATGACACAGCTGTTTCCAGCTACCAGGACCTTCACCTTGCGTAGCCATAGCTGGACATATAGCCACTGCCTTTACCAATAATATAAACCAGTGCTTCCCAAATTGTATGAACTTGTGATACATTAATCCTATGCCAGTGGTTCTTAGCCATTTTTACATACCTTACCCTTTTATCAAGCAAGATTGCCAGATTTACCCCCAATACTGTTACACTCACTGGTGCTCATTTATTAAAAATAGGAAATTAATAAACTCTTACTGCTTACAATGATTTATAAAAATTTACATTTGCTGAAATTATGATTCAGTCATAATTGATTCAGTAAATTTACCCCTATGATACAGTAAATTTACCCCTTTACAAAATGAAATTTACCCCAAGGGATAACTTTACCCCAGGTTAAGAACCACCGTCTAATGCATAAGTTTAAATGATGCATTGCATAAAAAGTAGTTATAGATTGTTATTAAATATTGCACGATATGTACACCGTACATAGATCACCAGGTTAACTTATATTCGACTTTCAGCCAACTTACCCTGAAACCTCATTTTCTTACAAATACAACACAAGAAATATTTTACTAAGATTTTGGTACTGTTAACAAAGGTGACTAGATTTAAGTTTGTGATGACCTTTAAATTTCAAAGTGACATACCAGTTAGGAACCTCTATTTCAGAATATTTACTACAAGAGCCTAACCTTTGGAAGATAAGTTTGATGAATAGCTTGCTTAAATTTCATGGAAGTATATTTGGGAAACGAATGCTGAAGTAGCCCCATCACAAAGCTATTGCTCTGAAAGGAATTGTACATTTTTGTACTACACGCAAGATTTTACACAATATTTTCTTGCAGATGGCAAAATATTTTCCCAAGGAAGGTCTGCCTTTCAAGCTCAACACAAAAAGTAGTATGAAAGTGTATACAAATTTTTGGTGCCATGCACGTAAACTCATTAGAAAAAGCTTTAAATTCTAGTAGTGGGTAATTGCTAAGTATATTGAATCATGGCATGATTCGAAACAAACCACCAATTGTAAGATATATGCATACAACTCATGTAATCATAATGAGAATATCGAAAGGTGCTAGACATAAAATATCGTAGCCCGAAATGCTTTTATTAAAAACCTGATGTTAATATGTTTCCATTCTCTCCCACTGCTAGATTCCTGCATTGGATGATGAGTGGATGCTGTTGCAAGCCTAGCTGGTATGATGTTTCAGTGTTTAACATCTCTTTGCATTGACTGTGTACAATATATCATCTAACACCTGCTCTGCAATTCATTTTGACTCACCATTTTTGTGATATTGTGTTATTTGATTACTCTTGTGTGATGGAGCGTGAGTCTGACTCAAAATAAATTTTATGATTCATGTTATTAAAAGGGGCAGACCAGCATGAAAAAAATTAATGAAAGTGAAAAGAAAAACTGACAAAATAAACATAGGAAAATCTTAAAACTTTTACAATTGTTATAACTTGTAAGAAATTTTTATAGCTGTTAGGCCTAGGACATATTTTTTTTGTATATGGCTATAGAACCGCCAGTGGTGACACGGTTCAAACAAAACGCTGAGTTTGTCCTACTAATGGCACCATCATGGCAGTCGAGTGGAAGCATCTAAACCAACCGTGCGAGTGGTTTTCGGTTCAGCTCTCACCATTGCAGTTTTAGCTTTGGTGATAGTAGTTATTCTTTTGATGGGACTGGTTTTTATTTATTTTTTTCAGTTCCCAAAACTTTTTCTTCATGATTTAAGGTTTAGAATCTAGGTTTAGGGTTTAGGTTTTTCTGCTTTCCGTAAGTCTTCCTGTGCAGTATTGTTTCGTTCTCCTTTTTAGCTATCCTGACTACTGCATGACCTATGATAAAAACACAGCATCGTGACATATCTCACTTCGCTTGAAACTCCTGAGGCCATTAAAGAAAAAAAAGTTTAGGTTGAGGGTTTAGGTTTTCGACTCAACTTCAAGGTTTAGGTTTACTGAACAAGTGGCTACAGAACCACCTCACATGATGCAATTCAAATGAAACGCTGAGTTTGTTACTCAAACGGCACCGTCTTAGTAGTGTAAGGGTAGCATTTACATCTGCTGTGCCAATTCTTTTTGGTTTGGCATTCACCTTGGCGACTTTTGTTTTGGCAGTAGTGGTTGCACATTTCAATTCATGTGACTAATTTTTCTTTACTTTTTTCAAAATTTTTCAAAGTTTAGGTTTAGGGGTTATGGTTAGCATTAGTGTTAGCGTTAGAGTTCAGGTTACGGTTAGGGTTCCGCTTTAGGTTTACCTTTTATGTTTAGTACAACTCTGCCAAGCCTACTGCAGTCTCCTTGTGTGTTACTGTCACGTTACAGGTGGCGGATGAATAAGGTTTAAAATATGAAGGTCCACAGGCGGACCTGTAGCCACTGCCTTCTTTATTTCAAACAAGACAAACCAGGCCAACTACTACTAGCAGCAGTGTACTACGTCATAGATCACACATTGAAAAATCCAACGATAAATTATGAGCGGGAATCCAAAGTGTTTTTATCATAAGAAATTTAATGCAAAGAAAACAGAAATAACGCATGAAGAGCAGAGAATTACTTGATGAAAATCACAAGAATTGATACGTAATTTGCCTGTCATGTCCTGCACCCGGTCAAGAATTCAACAAATTGTTTACATGAGAATATTGGTTGCCAACTGCCAAATAAGCGACGAATTCCCATACAACAGCAGGACATAGTCATCGCATTTTTTAAACCATTATCAATGGAGAGCAAAATCAAATCATTTTCCACTCAAAAATCATTCAAGTTGCTTTAAATAATTTATATAGTGCTTCTTGTCTGAAATCATTACAAAAAAATATAAACAAATCACAAAAAGTTGCTTAACGTATTGATCCAGGACTGTGGACCCTGAGCCGTACCCTGATGGAGACGCAGCCTGAGTCTAAGCAATTTTGCATGATTGGAGCTGGAGTGAAAGTTTTCGTTGATAGAACTGGATTCGGTGTGGGAGCCCAGAATTTGGTTTACGGTGCCACAGCTCTGTTTGTGGGCTAAGCGAGTTGGACAAATAGCACAATGGTTTTAAAGTTTCAACGGACCAACTCAGGGTTGGAACCGATGTCAAGCGAAACGTCTAACTTGTGAAATCACTGAATTCACGCCATCTGCGCATGCCCAAAGTGATATTCTAGGCAGTGGTGGACTTAAGTTTAGGGCCCGAGGCAATGCTGAAAAGTGGGCCGTCTGATGACGTCATCATACTGAGTCAACCTTGATAAAACCTTTTGATCAAGCCTAGGAAGTGGATTTGCGGAACGCAGAAGGATACGTTTCTGAGAAGACGGCATGACTGACATAACAAAAATGGCAAAAGGGTATTCGTGATGCTCGACTTTCTAAACACTGAAAGCTGGGAAGACAAAGTCAGCAACAAGTTAAGCAATAGCAAGCTGGCATCGAAAAGTAGGCCTAGTTACACATTACAGTTTCTTTTGAGGGTCCCTTTGAAAGAAGAGTACTCGTACACTGCAGTCGCTCTTGAGGGCCCTTTCAAAAGAGAGTAGGCTACTTACACATCACAGTTGCTGTTAGGGGACCCTTCAAAACCAGAGTGCTTACGCATTACAGTGGGTGTTGGGAGTCCTTTTTAAAGCAGAGTACTTGCTTATGATTTGCTTCGGAGTAGATTATATGATGGGATAATAAGTTTTCACCAAACACGAGAAAAAATATAGGCCTACACGCGAAACACCTCAATGAGAGGCCCCTAAAAAGGAGAACCTGAGAAAAGTGCCTCGCTCGCCTGCCCTTAAACATACCACTGATTCTAGGCAGCAGAGGTGTGCGGACTCTATTTTTTTTAGTCCGGCTCCAATCCTGTTTGGCAAATTTTCAATCCGAATCTGGTGTCAAGCGAAATTTAGGACCTCTGCCAAATTTCTGACCTATTATTGTTTGTCAGTTATTTTACTTCTCAGAGTAAAGGAATAAAGTTTGGCGATTACTTTTTGATGTGTGTTGTGTAAATTAAAACCTTTTGGTTAGATGCCAGATAGCCACAACAAGCTACAGTATGGGAATAACCATAACAACTGAAAAATATTGGACTTAGTCTTAGATCTCAATCATTTTAATTTTTCTAACCCAAACCTTAATCCAACACACTTACCTAAACACCAAACCCTGAGCCCTATTCATCAATTTTATCAGCGTATTTGATATGTAAAATATCACTCTGTGCCTTCGCACATGGCGTGAAGTCAGAAATTCCGCAAGTCAGAAATTTCGCTTGACGCCGGCACTAACATGACACATGCAAACCGACTCCTGTTTGACTCCGCGTAAGTCAAGCAAACAACCAATAACGTTTTGTTCAGCAAACACAACATCCAACCCGGATCCGGTTATAGCAGCAGCTCCCAGCCGGGGTTCCTGGACCCCGAGGGATCTGAAACAAGAATTTAGGGGTTCCAAAATGCGATTTTAGAGGATGAGAGTTTGTATGTTCTTGGATGTACTTTTTTCAAATGAATCGAGATTTGCGAAAGTTTTCAAATACAAGAGCATCCAGCTCAATTCTTCCAGCTAACGTCGTTAGTTTTACAATCTAATTGCTAAGTGTGTGGATTGCTACTTCTGTTTCACGCTGCGCGGCTGCGGTTACCACATTTAAAGATGGCCGGTGATGCCATTGTAAACGCCAGAGATGATCACTATCCGGTTTACCGGTTGGATATCCGGCAGGATAGTNAGCTTGCAACCGGATACGGATATCCAACAGCTACTTTCAAACGGGAACCGGATACGGAACCGGGTATCCGAAACGCTTTTGTCGATACTTCGAGGATTCAGACTTTTGGAAATAGTTGCACATTGCGCAATCATTCATTTATTTTAGTATCATCAGAACCATCTTGCCTCCTGTGCCATGACTCCAAGCCTGTCTATGGTGTCATCCTATTCCCCCTCTGCTAATTGGACACGCCAAATTTGTCAGCTGAGCATGAATGTGTACCTGGTGTGGCAAGATAGGGATTTTTCAGTGTACAGAACGTGGTTTGCTGCGCAGGGTTGCTTCTTTGGATTTTTCGAAGCCAGGTTTTGAAATTCTGGCTTTTTTGAACACCTTTGGCCTTTTTTGGAAATCAAAAAAAGCCAGACTAAATGTGGCTTTTTCTGGCTTTTT
>JGI24021J15306_10006482_pt1 | contig 14094 bp, 9 predicted proteins | sample Ectturendosymbi1_FD_15306 | JGI IMG/M metagenome (IMG submission 15306) | reverse complement strand
GAACACCTCTCTAGCTGCTGCAGCTGGCGAGTTATAACAAAAAAACCTCGAGCCAATTAATTGGCTCCGGTGGTCGTTAAAGGGTTTTAATGCATTTGATCAGCGCAGTACCTGCCACAAGATTGCCGCATGCTTGTTGAAAATGTCTGCAGAAGTGAGGGCAGAGAATCGGTATCATCCGTTTGTGAGGTAATCGGACATGATCTGGGGCATGGAAAAGCCACCATGACCGCGGGGAGCAGTGCGCACATCTCAGCTTCGACAACATCCTGGCGCACCGAGGGTCTGATACTTGCTCCACGATCTGCAACAAAGAAAGTCAGAAATGTTTGTGTTTTTGTCTTTAACTTATTTCGTTTTTTCACAAGCCTTGGGTGGGCGATCCTCTACGGAAATACACTGAACAAGTTTTGTAGCATGAAAAATAAAAATTTTTTAGCACTCACAGAGGCTTGCATTTACCAAAAATATTGTCTGTACGTCACTTCACAAAAATGTGAATTTGAGTTGATCACTGCGCATGCATCTAATTCAATCGCCATAATTGAATCAAAGAATCACAGATCGCTATAATCGCCATAATTGAACCAAAGAATCAAAGAATCACTTTTTACGGCGGGGTGTGACAAGCGGTCCAAGTGATAAGAAACAAAACCACAGCTGAAGAATGTGGACGTATATTTATAAGAGCAAGAATGCAATCAAAAATATCAAAAATTTCATTTGACGTGCAGTGCAACTGCCCAGAAACGTTTCAAAGACTTCTGCTTTTTCGAATTATTACGACTGAAGTGCTGTGCAAATCAATACATTCAAAATCTTTGTAAAAGGTGGTGAAATTACGTTGCTCCATAACGGATTAGCCACATTTTTGTCCAAGAAACGCAGATTGCATCCTTGCCTGAATACAGAAAATATTGGGCAATCGCATCAAGTTCACAAATATTTTTGATAATATCAGGCCTCAGAAATAGCAGCATGACCTAAGTTTCTTTCCTGCATTAAGCTGATGCTTTCCTGTTGTTGCGATCGGAAAGCCCGAGCGGCAAGTGCGCAAAGCTTCAGACTGTGGCAGCAAGTAACAATAGAGATCACATGGCATGATCACTCTTCGCGTACGCTAGACACTACGTTCAATCATTTACCTGTTAGTGTCGGTAGAGATAACACACCAAAATCACTCTATCGCGATCACTCTTTTATTGCTTGTTCCTGCCACATATATATGGGTGTTGTTCTTCGCGCACATCCCGTTCGTGGTGAATCACACATTCAACGCAACGCCAACGCAAAGGTTGCAACACTATCTTTGTAGTCAAAGCAACTGACCTGAGACCCTACCAGCTCTGACGTCAAGTCCTCGTCAGCGCAGCAAGTGTGTGTTGGATATTCCCGCTGGCACATCAAGCCTCTTCGCCCACCTTCTCTCATTACCTTGCTTACATCCCGAGGAAGGCCTCCGTTCGAGCAGTAATACCAAGAGCTGTCGCGAACCCGTTTACGCGCACTTGCCTCATCCAGCGTCGCTGACGACCTTTCCTTTGATTCTCGATGTTTTTTATGCTTGCGGTTGGTCCGCTTCTTATTTTTCGGAGTTTGGTGGCGTAGTAACATATGGGACTTGCGATGAAGGTATGTGTGAGCTTGGACGGTTTGGTTTGTTGGGTTTTGTCTGACTAAATCTTCCTGTTGGTTTCCGTGACTCTTTTCGGACTGTGCGGGGACAAATATCGTGGAAACGTCGCCACCTTGCGCTTGAGATCCTTCCGCGTCAAGCGGAGCTCCTGGTCCGTAAGACGTAATCCTGCTTGCCCCGACGCGGTTTATGACGAAAGATCCGATGATAACCGAGCAAAGGAACAAATAGCAAACTTTCATAGTTGATAGCAATATGTCTAGATTGTAGAACAATTGCAGCCTATGCACAATGACGATTTTCTGCGAAAGGTAACCGTGCATGAATATTTCGCAAAAACGCACTCTACCGTAGAGCAGTGGTTCTCAACCTTTTTTGATGCATTCCTCCCTTTGCTCATTTTGGAACTTTTCATTCTTCCCTCGGCCTATGCAAATTTCATCCCTCCCCTGTTCGGGTTCGTGGACTAGTATCAACTACAATTGGAACAATGATCTTTATTGACGACAATAACTTGATTAATAAAAGTGTAAAAAAAACTATTTGTTGTCAAACAATGGCACTGAAGTTTGTCAACAAACACGTATGATAGTCCACTAAATAACTTGCAAATACAAAGTGTTATCATAACTAATTGAAAAAGCCAATGTCAACTTAAAAAAGAAGTACAACACTTGCAGTGAATAAGTAACTTAACTATAAAGTGGAAATTTCTCCCCTGAACTCATGAAATTCCTCCCTGGGGAGGAATTTCTCCTCGGTTGGGAACCATACTGCTGTAGAGATTAGACTTTCAGTTTTGTGGAAACGTTGATATCAGCTTGTCTGAAAAAACATTGCTGCTAAGGTTGTCTTATCCAGGGTAATCCTTGCTCGACGCGGTGTTTTCAGCAAACCTGAGTGACTTGAATACCTTTAGAGTATTAATTTGTGAGAACTGTTTTTCATGTTGGGCCGACTTTGCTCGAAGACTTATCAAAGTGTTAGCTGAAACGACTCTGACACTTTTTCATTTAAGAACAACTGCAATAATAAAAACAAGAACCATACCTGATGGGGGTAACCTGTTCAGCTTATGATATTATGTTGTTTGGTAGTGATTTCACCAAAACAATATCGATTTTCGTATTTACGTCAACACGAATGGGCAGACTTTAGATTTGCGGTAGATACACTAGTTTTCAGAAAACTCGTTTTGCTACTCCACTTGCTCTGTTTTTTATCAACCGGGCAACTCTATTCTAAAGCATACAAATTTTACATGTTTCTGGGATTCTATGTGAATTTTTCACAATCACTACCGAAACAAACCAACTATCAGCCTTGCACAATCCTGAATTTATGTAAGCCTAATAACTCTGATTTCAAAAACCATGAGTAAAAATATTGGCAGAAACTTGACCGTGAGCGATTGATAATCTTTCAGGTCGAATTCGGGTTTCAACAATATTAAGAACAATTACAGTGACACACCTCAAGTCGAAAAATGGTGGGAGTAGCGTTTTTTAATCGTGGGTGCATAAACGTGGCCCGTGAGCTGAAGCCAAACATATTTGAAATAAATCTTCTTATTTTGCTTTTCTTTAAAGTAGGAGTGGAATTAGTGAAAAAAACTTTTGATTGCCTGTGGGTTTTCCTAACAAATAGGCCGAAACGTCAACACGCGATAAATTGGCTTGTTCAAAAATATTGTGTTCAGAGGTGAAAAGCCCAAGCGGTTGATGAAAAGTAATAATGAAAGTGGCAAAAACTAATGCTGCCTAAAAAAAAATCTATGTTGCTTCCGTGTACAACTCACTTCAAGTAGGTGCAACGAAATTGTGCAAATTGCACTTTTCGATAGAATTCAAAAGTCGAAGTTGTCCTTCACAAAATACTCAACAATCGCTTCTTGCATGGCGTGGTGAAACAACTTACTGTAGTTTTTCAGAATAGCTCAGTTTCTAAATCTTGAAGGTTGGCTAAATATCCTACCGTCAGCATAGACAACCCATGCTACTTAAATCCTGTACACCTTTTGGTTTCAGTGTATCACGGTATTGTGACGCGTACGATAAGTTTAAGCGGAGTTTCTAAATAAGCTGCTATACAAAAAACTATGGATTAATACTAAGATTCTTTGTGACATCAAGTACACTAAGTTTTGTACCTTGTTTTCATAAAAAAATAAAATTGTTTGAGAAAAAGTATTGTGCACGTTTGATTAAATTTTCACTTTTTCAAAATCACATGCTTTTGAGCAGTGGTTCCCTACCTTTTTTTATGCATTCCTTCCTTTGCTCATTTTGGAATTTTTCATTCCTCCCCTGTTCGGGTTCGCAGGCTAGTATTAACTACAACTGGAACAATGGACTTTATTAACAACACTAACTTGATTAATAAAACTAGGACAAAAACTTTTTGTTGTCAAATAATGGCACTGAAATTTGTCAACAAAAACGTGTGATAGTGTACTAAACGACTTACAAATACATGGTGAACTTAAGTAGAAAGTGGAAATTCCTCCCCTGAAGTCATGAAATTCCTCCCTGGGGAAGAATTCCTCACCGGCTGATACCGCTGCTTCTGAGGGTGCTTAACCACAATTATTCCTGTAGCACATCGTTTTCTGTCCACGTCCTGCAACGCCTGAAACTGCTTATCACTTCGAAAGAACTTTTCGTCCATTGACTCTGCACTTTGCTAATGTACGACTTGTCCACATCAATCGAAACAGTTTTTCAGGTGTTAATTTCAGGCCCGACTTCTTGTGTAAGATATCGAGTTTCGTGTCTGCCTTTCAGTGGCGAATGTTTTGGCCCCGTCTTGACGTCGCATTTTAGTTTGAAGAGCGCTGAAGCGATAAATCCGGAAGACAAATCACTTGTAGCGTCTGGAAGTGAGAAAGTGACTTGTAAAGCGCAGTACAGCTTATTTAGCACCCCGACCACAAAGACAACAAGTGATCAGGATTATCAGGCCAACCAGCGACGGCCGTAGCTGTCATTGGTTACTGTCCCCACAAGTTCATGTAAAGCAACAAAATGCTAGTGAAGCCCTGTTGTGAAAACAAAAAAATGAAAACGAAGATAAAGGCATTACAATGAAGTAACAACACCACGCAATGAACAAAGCAAAAACCCACTCTGAATTCCATCACGTTTTCATCAAATCAACAATCCGCATCTGTGAACCCAGCACAGCCTGCATATATGATAACCCCGAAAGAAGGCTATCAAAAATATAACATGGCATCTCTCAGCAACTTAACAACGCAGGTAAAAGTCACCGCGCAAAAAGATAACACAGCCGCTCACAGCCCAACCACGCCAATTCATAATACAGTAAATCTTTGACAAAGGTAAAGAGAAATGCTAGGCTCTCCGCAGTTTTCATATAGATAGATTTATTTTGGAAACACTTTTAGCGATAAGTCTGTTCCATTTGTATTTGGAAACACTGTTCTTATCTTCTCAAAGCTTTGACCCTCTAAGGATCGCAAAGCCACTATAGTGGCTTTGACTTTGTCCAGTCACAACTTTCCAACCGATAAAGCTGGAGAGCTGTTGAAACCCTCTAAAGAAGCAGAAAGTCTCCTAGGTTCGATTATAAAAAATCCTGGAACTTTCGGGTTTGAAATTTTTTTGAGGCAATGTCATGAGTGGGTGGGGGTCAAGAGATTTTCGGATGACGTCATCGGGACATGAGCAAAAAATTACAAGGTGGAACTTACTTGTTTTTTCCTTTTAAAATAAACTTGGCGAAAATCCACAACTTTAGAGCCTTTGATTGGCCTTCTAGAATTTGTGGTTGCAAAATATTCTTGAAGGCTAATCAAAGGCTCTAAAGATACGGATTTTTACCTAGTTTATTTTGAAAGTAAAAAAAAATACCTTACCCCTCGAACCTTTTCCTCAGGCCCCAATGACGTCATCCGAAAAGCCCTTGGACCCACCCAATAATGACATCACCCCCAAAAAATTGCAAACTCGAAATTTTATGGATTTGTTAAATTCTAACCTTGGAGACTTTCTGCTTCTTTAGAGGATTTGAACAGCTCTATAGCTCTATCGGTTGGAAAGCTATGACTGGAAAAAGTCAAAGCCACTATAATGGCTTTGCGATCGTTAAAGAGTTGAAAGTAGAATGCTTGCACCTACCCAAAATCAGTACCCCACAGCGAATAAACAAACAAACAAATATGCAGAAAAGAGACGCATCTCCAACAAGCTACAATGCAGCAAAATCAGCTCGGACGAAACATCACAGCTCATAAAAAAAAACAAAAAACAACGAAACGAGATCAGACAACAATCATTGCCCACTTCATCCAACACATAAAAATTGCTTTGTTTTCATCCAGAAATGTAAAGCACAGTTCCCTCTGCCGTGTGTTGAGATGAGTTTTTGACCAACAGCACATCAAGTAGGTGACGGCGATAGTTCATTGGGATAGTTTCCGCCTCTCAATCGGAAGGTTGGGTGTTCGATCCGCGGCCCCACACAAATTTACTTGTGACTAACAAAGTTATCACCATTTATAAAACGCAGAAAATTCTCCAGCTAAAATATAAGTACAATCTTGAAGTGAGGAATTTAATTTTAAAATACACTAACTTTCAGCTACCAGCTACGTTTAACAATTATTTTCAGCTCATTACAGATGTTTATCTGTACAATACAAGACAATTCAAAACCCGACAATTTGCTTTACCAAAAGCACGTTCAAAATCAGGCGCTGAAATTATAAAGCGCAGTGCAACAGAAATCTGGTCAAAACTTCCTTTAGAAATAAAAAATAAACCGTGTTTGGCACTATTTTCAGCGGAATATAAAAAATATGTGTTACTCGGCTACTAGAAACTTATTTTCTGTTCTTTTTATTGGTGTATGTAAACCATTGATTTAACTATTTAACGCTGTTACAATGGAAATAGTCACATCATGAAATTTCGCTGTTATATCTTACTCAGTTTGGTTTCTGGTGGGTTCACTGAAATTGGTCGCATCAAACCCTTGTATGAAGTAGTGGAATGCCTTAGGTCTACAAGCGCAAAGCGAATAATGTGCCTATCATATTGCAAACGATTTTCCGTTCCCATGCACGACTCGTGACATCAAGTGAGAATACTTTTCCGAAATACTTGTTTGGACGCCTTGTTCTCAACTTGCTTAAATTCCGCGACGCCATTGTAGAGCTGCACCAGTTTATAACATTCCCCACATTTCCTCTCCTGCTTTCACGAATATTTTAAATATGTGAAAATGTTTAATGTGACAACGTTAAACCATTTTTTTGGTGGCTTGACCTTGCCTGTAACGCATTTTGCTTCAATATACAATATAACCGCATTGCGCATATTAAACTTTATGCTCCGAGCAAAAGACTACTTACTGCTATGTAAACTGTTCCCTTTACACTATAAGTATAGCTTTGTCCTTGGGAGGTCTGCAGCCTAAATGACCCCCGGTACTTAACAGCCTCTCACTCCCCCTATGCATTTTATAAATCGGTGTACTTGGAAGTCATCGCAGCACTACATTACGATAATCGTGATGTGGTCATTCACTCGTATGCATTTTACGTTTGTGTTTCATCAATGAAAGTGTATGTGCGCCATCAAGCGTATATTCTTCTGCTACCACCACGGCTATCCTCGTATTCATTCATTTATTTGTGTGTTCCTTGTCATTGCGATCTATGCTTAAAGTAAAGCGCGTTGCGTGTGGGAGTGAAGAAGTTACAAAATAATATGTTGTGACAAACGCTATTACCATTGAAAAGCTCACCTTGATCACAAATAGGAGACGAACGCTGATTAATGAACTGTCCACATCAATCACTTAGGCAGCAATGCACCAATGGATGGCAACCATTTCCTGCCTTTTTCCTGTCTCAGTTCATGCAGGTTAGAACATGACAAATACAAACAGAATGTTGCGGGAATTAAGAAGTTGTGATGCAGCTTATGAACCTTTTAAGAGGTGCATAACAAATTGCAAAGATTTTATTAAACTCGATGACAAATCACATTTTAAGGAAACATGAAAGGAAAACTCAAAGTGAGCGCAAAAAATTCCGAGATGCTTCTCTTTACGCTAAAGGGTATAGTTCCACTTGTTAGATCGGAGTGCAGCCATTTGTCAAAAACCATCGGACAAATGTGTCTTCAGTCTCTGAAAATGTGTTTGAAAATGTGGCAGTGTTTGTGTCGCTTGCACCGAAGGCGTGTCGACATATATCAGTTGACTTTTGTTACGCCTCCCTGTATTTGATGAAACAAACATGTTTTATTTTTTTCTGTACAAAGACGTATGACTGTAAAGGCAACGTTGGAGCTTCTGTTATGTAAACGTTTCAAGCGCAGTGGCTTAAAAAATCACCTCGTTTTCGTTTTTCGAAGGGAAAAAGCATCTGATTTTTGGATGTTACACCACAGTATCGTAGTTTACGTTTTTTACTTTCTGAAACTCATAGCAGTAATGTGCGACGTATCTTGTATACAGCGGGTATACTGTCTAAATAAAATGTGCTCCGCTTTTTCATGATCACCATTGGGTACAGCATAAAAAAGAGATATTTGTTTTTTAACAAAGAAAATAAAAATAGAAGATAAAATTGTAGCTGACGCACTTTTAGTTTAATGAAATAAGTTTTTTAAAAAGTTTTTACAATGTTTTTTACAGGTCTGTGCGTTTCTATATATCTTTCAAAGAAATAAATTCAAAACCAACAAGCTAGCTTTTATATCATGCTATCCGGGCACTGACATAACATATAAACTTTTTACATGTAACTGGAGTATGACAAAAAATTAAAACTGACCACATATTCGACAGTTGCAAAAGTTTTGTTCACATGCTTTTGCACATACTCAAGCAGTGGTTAAAGCTGCATGGCTGCAAAAGAAGAAGGAAGCATCACATCTTCGTTAGTCAAAAAAACTGACAAGTTCTGCGTAAAAACAGTCAGCAACCAGCAGCCGTTCCAACGCAGCAGTTGATTTTAGCTTCACTGGCAGTAAAGAGTATTCATGGATTCTTTCAGCCGTGAGTAGAAGTGTCGAGAAGGCGAGCGGACTAAAATTGCTTTTTTCTCATGAATGCGCTTTTAGCAAATTCACATCTTCCAGTACTTAGCGGAAAAGAGATTTCAGGCGGTTTAACGTCAGTATTCCATCATCGTGCGAAACAAGACGGTGCTATAGATCGCGAACTTTGCCATCCATAAAGCGATTGCACGAATCTTGAAAATTTTTTCATAATTATTCTAGAAACAAAAACGTACATACCTTTACAGAAACGTGTATTAAATAATAACAGCTATTAGGTCTTAATGCTGAAAGTATCCAAGCTATGCATACGAAAATTCGTTTTACATAATGATCCAACAGTAGTTAACAAATTTGTAAACCAGGCATTATTTGATGAAAGTGGAGTTCTCTTCACGGGAATGTTGTAATTTCATTGGTTTTGTTTTGACTTATAAGCAGGGGCGTAACGAGGGGAGGCAAGGGGGGCGCAATTCTGCGGACGCCGAATGACTGTGGAGGGCGCCGAAAATTCCCAGCAATGTCACAAGTACTTTCTTCAATACAGCACATTTGCTTCCGAAAGACCTCAGGTTCGAACATACGGGCGCCAAACTTGCTTCCTGCCCCGGGCGCCATCTGACCTTGTCACGCCCCTGCTTATAAGAAATCTTTCATTACACCTGGCTTTAAAGTTTGTTGCACGTTAAAATCACAGATATGTTTGCAGTTGGTTTCATTGCTAGCACAAAGCAATTTCGTCATTAAAACAAAACAATATCAAATAGCAATTTCGTAATAAATGCCATTTAACCTTTCACCTACAGTGATTGTAATTTGATGCCAAAAACGCTTTCCTTTGTCTCGAACGCGTTTTTTGCTTCAATGTGTGAGTTTTCAGCAACTGAAGTCATTTTGCGGTGAAGGTTGGAAAAACAGTGAGAATCTCTTTCTGTTCCCAGGTTTCATTCAGTGCAAAGAAGTTTTCACATTCGGATACAGCTACTTAGTTATGACATTATTTTCAGCTTTTACCTCTCAGAAAAGTTTTAAACAAGAGCGATGTCGATCTGAGAGGTTGTATCGAGGTGCTTGCAAAACACTGTGAAATGATTAACTTTCTTTAAACTATGGGTGTACTTTGATCGTAAAATACTGCAAAAAATCAGAAAAGTCACCTGATCACTGCCAGGGTAGCACCAAACAAACTCAAATATTTGTTTTCTGAAGGTCTGGGACAGCCTTCTAGACTAGTCTATGGCTGTTAGATCTAACTATTATTCAAAGTTGTATAGTAATATTAATCTACCAAAAGAATTCACTTCCTGTTATATCGCGGTTCGAGACTGAGAAAAGATTGATTTTAATCGACGTTAGACCACAGTAAATCCAAACAGGCTTTTTCTCAAATTAATCTAGAAAATCAATGCTCAGAGGGTTATAACTCTGATGTGTGGTTGACTGAAACAAAACTTAACCTTTTCTTGTTTTTGATTGAAGGATATAAGAACGCGTAACTTTTGGCAGCTGATCATTGAAATGTTTCACTTGGTGGCCTTTGCAGAACAGCTGTTCCTGCACAGTGCATTGGTTGGGAAAATATGGTATTGTGTCGTGTACGTCTTCCGCTTCGTCGGCGCTCTCACGGTGGCGGAGATGGTGTATGATGACGAGCAGTCGGCTTTTAAGTGCAGCACGCGGGCAGTTGGATGCAAAACGGCTTGCTACGACCAGTTCGCCAAAATGTCGCATTTGCGATTCTGGTCCTTTCAGTTGTTGGCTCTTAACATTCCAGTGGTGCTGTTTCATATGTACGCCCTGCACGAAAAGCAAAAGTTCGAAGCTTTAGCTGCTCACCACGAGGAAACAGACAAGCACTCTCCGAGGAAAAAGAGATGCAGGTGGATAGCCGAAGCAAGCAAAGTGAGCAATAGGCGACGCAGGACAAGCAATAATGTTCACCTCAAAAGAAGCCTTCGCAGGCTTAGAACTTCCACAGAAGCTGGTTTCCGCAATACGACTCTTACGTGGAAAACAAGGAAAGTTCATTTTGTCACCTCTGTGATGAAAGTGGGAATAGATGCAATGTTTCTTTGCTTCGCTTACATGCTCTTTGCAATCAACGACAGCGGTGTGCGGCCAGATGGCCTCGATTTCGTTTTGTTGATTTGGCCACAGGTTCCTCGTTTTTATCGCTGCTCAGGAACAGATTTGCACTTCGCTTGCAAACAACATTTGCTCGGTGGTGAACAGAGCTTTATTCCCTGCTGGGTTTCCAGACCTTGGGAAAAGACCGTTTGCTTGCGTTACATGAACGCCATGACTTTAATCAGTATTGCACTGGCGTGTGTCGAGTGCATGCACTACTTAGTGGCAAGTTGCAGGAAAACGAAATATCGTTTTGAAATCGAAAATGAAGTCGGCAGAGATTACTGGGAGTCTGTTTACTGTTTCAAACAAGGAACGGTTTCATCTGCCCTGAAACGGCAGCAGATTTGTTGACCTTTAGAAACGTTTAAAGAAAAATATCGAAATAAAGGAGTTAAAAGCTACAAAGGAGTTCTCGTGTAATGAAGTTGCTCGTCTAAAAGGTTTGGTAATAAGGTCGAAAAAAAAATTACCCGAATGGAGGCTAAAGGCACAAGAGACCTTTTTTGAACCTTTTAAGAATGTGTATTAGCAACGACATATCTCTGCCCCCTTCGAATATTTTGTAGGGAAGAGAAAAGGAACGTTAAAGCCACGTTTTTATTAAAATGTCCAGTAAAACTTTTGCAGTAAATCTGTGAGATTGAATCGAAGTAGTGTCACCAAAAACTTGCAACTGGTAATAAATATTTCACAATGAAGCCTGAAGGTTTTTACAAATGGGAAACATTTTTGCCAGCACTATATCCCATCAACTACAATCATTAAGGCCAGCTGAGAAAACTCGTTTCACTGCCAAAATTATTGGAGTCAGATAGTCCATACAGTGCAAGTGAGGAAAGGTGAAAATGGGGTTATACAAAGTGACAGGCTAACAAATGTTGAAAGAAAAAAGTGTAAACAGCTAAATACAACTAGAACGTCTTAAAAATGTAATTTGAAATTTTTATAATACGCCAACCAACTTCTTGCAGTCAGTGGAACTTCTGAAATGTTAATCAGATCTTCAGGAGCTGTTTGACAATAACAAAAACGAATATCTCATATAAATCAGGCACTTTACAATTAATTGACGATATTCTAATTTTAAACCATCAAATACAGGAACGTAACTCTTTCTAAGTATTTTACCATTTAAATATTTTATAGTTACCCTAGTTATTGTCTTGATCCTTTTGTTGCAAGTGCAAACCCGTAGACAGGTCACGCCGGCCACGAAAAGACAAATTTGGCATGGTTAGCGAAATCTGCAACCAAAAGCAAAAGGCGTAGCTTATTGGATAGATCAGGAGTGTCCAAACTACGGTCCGCGAAGAAATTTTGTCATTGTTGAAAAAATAATATATTTACGAAAATTTGTTGATTTGGTAGAATATAACATACCCCGAAACAATCACATTACATAAGACGTCCTGCTCTCCACATGTTCTATATTTCCTTATTTGGCCCTCGGACAAAACGTTTGGAGACCCCTGGGCTATAACATTCCGCGTAAATCACATAAATTTGAGTAGAAAAACAGAAAAACAATGCAATTTTAACTTTTTCACAGGTATCTGGGGGGTGGGCTGAGATTCATGGTTTTAAATGGGTTATACGCTATTTCTCACTTGTGTTTACTGGCCTGGGTAGAAGAAGATCCATCGTCAGATCAACCGCACTGGGAGTGGCTTGGGGGTTCGTAGTAGTATACACAAAAATGGAAATTGACTTTATCAGGGAGACTAGAGCTTGAGTTTGGAGGTATTCACTGTGAATCTGATGGTGTCATCCCGACTGCCCCTACTTCTTTTGAACAGTGTCACGCATTTTCGTCATAATCTGGACTAGTGAGATTGAGTTTTTTCTTAACATCAGTAGTCCAATGTCGAAATATGTGAAACACTATTAAACATTTGATTGCAATTCTGCTTATATTAGTGGCGTTAAATGTATTTTAGGGCAATATGAAATCAAGCCCAGTGTGAACTTATCATGCGATTATGACATCGTTTTTCGAGATAGCCAGCAGAGGCACCTCAAATGGGAGTAATGTCATAGCAAATTTAATTTCATTTATTTTTATTTTTGAATTGCCGCTTCAGCATTAAATGTGCTTTTCATGTGTATGTAACTGCACAAGCTTCGTCTGGAAATGTGATCGTCATTGTGCTATATATTCGGTTCCTAGCTTGGAAATTGAGTTGTCACTTCCTAGTATAAGAACCAACCTACTTCTAAGTAGTTCGGAATACGTTTCAGACTTTGTTTTTTCCGATGTGCGGATATCCACAATAGCGTCAAACACTAGCGCGCAGCATGCTTAGGGCAGCGGTCCTCAATCCCCAGGCCGCGAAATTACAAAATGTATACTGGTGGTGACAACACTCGCTTTCTGGGCATATGATTTCTTTCCAAAAAAACATTGCTGCGAGAGTACTCCCGGGACGCGGTAAAATTATCAAGCATTGACCGGTCCGCTGCTACAAAAGGGTTGGAGACCACTACCTTCGTGTATATCTTTCAAACACTTATTGTAGATACAAAAGTTTGCTTGGGACACCCATAGCATTCTCAGTTTTGTGTAGCTTGTGAAAAATAGGATCTATCTTTTTGGACGTGCTTCAAACTTTTTGTGAATTACTGATTAAAGGCGATTTTGAACTGTTGTGATTTCCTGAGAGATCGCATAGTTCGACCAACAAAAATAGCCATTTTCTTGACCTAGAAAAGGTAAACACTTTTGTGTGATACACAAAGATTGTCACAGAGAAGCTGGGGTATTTAAACAAGTGAAGACGTTTTGGCGCCCCTTATATGACTGCCCCCCAAACCCCTGGTCTGGATCCACCACAGGTTGGGAACCATTGTCAAAGGGTAACAACAGAATGGATTGCATTGCTTAATCTTACACATTACAGCAACCTCCTGAAATGAAAGACAAAGAAGTGGTTCTGTTCGGGAAAATCTGATTCAAAAGACGTTAAATAAGCCTATACACACGCAAAACGTGTCCTGCCGTAGTAGCGCGATGTAGACCACGATAACAAGTTATTTCACACGAGTGTAGGAAAAATTAATAATCACATCTCAATTTATTTTTCGAGCGAAATCGGAGTCCCAGGTCGCACCTTGATGCAGTAACGCAATATAGAGGAAACAGAAAGAATTCACGTTTAGTCAGAGCCGGATTAAAGGGTGGGGGGCCCGGGGCAATTTGTACCGGAGGGCCCCTATGACGTAATTCATGACGTCATCGTTTGTAAAAGTTATGTTTTCGCTGATTCGCAAGGTTCCCGTTTTTTCCGGTAGTCGAGAATG
>JGI24021J15306_10006481_pt1 | contig 14095 bp, 7 predicted proteins | sample Ectturendosymbi1_FD_15306 | JGI IMG/M metagenome (IMG submission 15306) | reverse complement strand
TGTTTCCTGTGGCGCATTCGAACACCCAACGCTTTTGTTCGTCGTCATTCTAATCCCGACCCTACGTCGAATCGTTACGTTACGTGTTTCTGACTTCACGCCCAAGTGTATCGCCGTTTTTGTTGTATATCTGAATATAATCGAAAGAAGCAGTCAACGTAGAGTACTACTGGAGAGTTATTAGCGAACAAAGTAGTGAGAGCCTTTTAATTTGCCTTGCTTTGGTTTGGCAACTTTAAGACGTCAGGTTGCTTAGTTGGGAGACCGATCTGTGCTCCTGCAACAACTAGGTTGACCCCTCAACTAGTAGGGACCTCTGCAATAACCTACGACCCCAGACCCTACACTACAGGTGTGCGAAATCGATGACGTCACAAACTTTGACGTCAAAACCTGCTCAAATTGGTAAAATAATATCGGTTCATATGTCCCAAAGCGACTCTCACACCAATGTCAATTGTACAGGCGATTCACCTCATTTTCTATCGCTCATATTGTTTTCAAACTCGTTCACAAGAGTTTAAACTGGAAGCATGGGCACACAAACACAATGACCTAAAAGTCTTTATGCGAACTGTGGCCTTACCAATCTCAACATACATCAGTCTTTCAACATTATGCTCGTCTGTGACAGTGGAATTAATATTTAGAACACAAGAGGAATTCAACCTACGGGTGAATCATGGTCAATCGGAGATGATTTTTAATGCAACGAAGAGCCCTAAAGGTCTGCCTCACAGGCTGAGGTAGGACAAGCCAATGCAAATTACCTGCGCGACAAACACGTTAAACCCGGAAATAAATGAGGTGAAGTTCATTTTTTTACAAACAGTTTCAAAATAGCGTCTGGAGTGGACTGTTTAAATCAAGCTGCTTCTTCGTTTACATTTGCCCCGTCTTTGTAAAATCTCATACAGCGGAGAAAGTGTTTCTCTGCAGTAGAGCTGAGAATTGATTCACGCTGCGTTGTGATTTTTAAGTCTTCTATTCCGTATCTATCCGAAAACGTTTCACTACATCTCAGAATAATGTCTTTGAAGCACGTCCACACTCTCGTACCCGGCGCCTGTGTAAGTTCGGTTTCAACAAGCATGCATAGATAAATCTGCTGATAATATTGATCCCCTTGATGCAAACGTTTTACACGAAACCACCAAATTTCCTAGATCAGTGTTTTCCAGCCGGGAAACCATTTGCAACACTCAGGGTTGTCGCGAACTACAGTAATACGTTTTTTAAATATATTATCAAAAATACATTTTCAAAGTTTCATCAAACATCAAACCAATGGCTATGGGTTCGCCAGTGGTGCCGTATCTAACATTTCTCTTCTGTAGGGTGCCACAAAGCTGAAAAGGTTAGGAAACACGGGTATAGAGTAGAGAAACAGCTTCCTAGCAACTATTTTTTACCTTATAAATCAGGGACCTCAAACTCAAATTGCTCTGTTGGTCAAGTGAGGATTTATAAACTAACCCGAGGGCCGCATTATGACGCAGACGCAACAATGGCGGTACGTGAACCTTGCTAGAAACAGCTTTTACATCTTATTTCCTGCGAAAGGTGTCGTGAGTTATGCGCTAATAATTTCTAGCCGTCTCAACGTTCGTTCAAAAGGAACTTGTTCACTCGCTAGCTGAGCACTTTCAAACACCGGCGAAGAAATTAAATAACGTAAATGTTAACTATTTGAAAATTCCTAAAAAACATAGCGGGCAGCACGAAATGCCCTCGCGGCCACATGCAGCCAGCGTGTTTCAGACCCCTGCTCTAAAATAAACCAATCAATGGAGTGTAATTATTTGAATTTTCGACATCGTTAGGCTCAGACAAACATGAACTGCAGCGCCAAGCATACAAATTCACTGCTGTGCTTGTTTGTGCAAAGTTGCTTATCGTTTGCTCGAACCACCGTTAAAATTTGTCTGTTCGATGACAAAATCACCAAAAATTAACCAAACAGTCATCCCCGCTCTGCAGATTTACGAGAACAACGGCAACAGAAAGGCATAGTTTTAGAGATTTTGTTTCACCACGGAAGAGTGAAGTTGCAGTCTGCTGACTGTACAGTACTCTGAAAACCGAAATCCAGTCTTGCGTTGACTCAGCCAATGCAGTCGTCACGCTACATCCCCATACGTCCAGGCGTTCCATTTAGCATATCTTCAATAAAACTCACTAACTTGAACGTTGCCCAAGTTCGAGTACAGATAACAGCGGAAACGCAAAATGCAAGTGTGACACAACCATGCGTATGAATGAGGTGAAGAAGCAACCCTAGGTTATTTATGGGTTTTTTAGTTCTTACGTGAAGGAAACATGATTCAGGAGAAAAACAACAATGTATTGATGGGCACATAAATATTAAAACTTGAGGAAGAGAGAATTCGGACAAGCTATATATAAGTTCATGACCCCATTTAACAAACCATATAAATTGTAGGAAAGGCTAGAGCTACAAACTTTACGCCGTAACCAAAACATGTAGCTTCACAATTATGACAGAAATTCTTTGTCACAGTACAGCGCAGGGTTTTCAAAAATTTTCTACTGTGTGAGGGATCTCAAAAACACAGTTTTACGTACTAAAACCAGAAAAAAGAATGAGTCTACAAACTCTCGTTGTATTTTTAATACCACTTTTAATTTCATTCGCAATACCAGCTGATTAAAGAAAAGGGAAATACAACACGAACGCTGTTCGTATTGTAAAGATAGTTTTCCTTGGAAACTTTTAAACCAGTGAAAAAAGATATACCCGAAAACTTTTCAGACGTTGACTGTGGAAAATCAATTTGTGCTGCATTTTGTTTGGGGTATTATTCCCAGAGTTTTGCATTTCACAATGATATGTTGCTTTGCGTCGTAAATTTAGTTTTTAAGCGTTTAAAATGCGCCTCACCTGGTGTGTCTTCAGCTTTACGTTGTTGCAGGGGTCAAACCCCAAAGTAAAGGGCGCATACATAAATGCAAGTTAAACCTTTCTAAAGTGACATGAGAATGGAGATGTGGGAAAGCCTCAATGTTTCCCGAACATCAGTGAATTTTCATTGAATCATTACAAAATTTCATTATTGTTTCTTGAGTGCCAAATTACCCCGAACTTCAGAAAATTTCCAAAACATTGAAAGTTTTCAAAAAACTGCAATTTTTATTATAAAATGCTACGCATAGAGTGAATGTATTTTTGCTGCTACAGACACAACAATCAAGTTGGTTTGCCTTATCTCGAGTTAACGGTAACTTAGTCTTAGTGCATCAAATAGAATTATGATGCCGACTGCTACAACCTTTCCTTGGAATTTGCTCTGTAAGAGTTTCCCTAAAAATAGAACAAAAAAAATTAATTCACTTCATCCAAAAACGCATATGTCAAGCGAGGTACGATCGGTTGTGTTTTTTCTTGTCACTCTTCACTTTGAAAAGAAATCACTGCAACCGTTGTAGCCCTAACCTTACTGCCATATACTACTAGCAGTTTTCCGGGGCAAGTAGGAAACAGGTCAAATGTAGCCGACCTAAAAAATGGAAGATTGGTCACACCAAGCATCATACGGAGGGTAGCTATTCCCATGAAGGAATGCCACTACTGGCTCCCCGATGGACAATAATCTGCACGTCACAAAGATAATTTCATGGCGAAGTAAATTCAGGGTTTGGTAGGTAGCNAATCCATACGAAATCCCCAAGATCTATCTCAAGCATAAAACAATAAGCACGTTGTGATGGACAGCATCGTACCGCAAGGATGTATGAAACCCACGAAAGAAGAGATATTAGATGGGAAAAATCAGCAATTAACCAGCTGCTCGATAATGAACTTAGATAAACTGCTAAAACAAATCTTAGCAGAAACCCACATTTAACAGGGAAAACAAAACGATCTTGCAGCGTGAAAGCACGCTAACAATTCAAGAAATATTCCAATGTTTGCAGCGGACAAATTGAAACTCAATGTAATCCTCCAACCACCTGATGATGCAACAGGAAACCTGACTATTTTTAAGATTCCACCTTAGAACACTATTTACACACAAAGCCGTCCATGCAGTTCTTTGAAAAGAAGCTCTGCAATTTGCAAGCACTAAAGAAAATTTTGACTCACTTGATAAACAAAGACGAGCCAACAGCGCAAAAACATTGTTATTAAACCCCATGTGGCACCTAAATAGATGTAGACAGGAAGGCAACAACGATTTAAACCACATAAAAAGATTTTTGCGATAACATGCTACTTAGCATTAGATTCCTTGCCAAATTCAACGTGCCCCTGACTGAGATTGTGAATATATTTTGGATGGAATACAGCTTAATTTGGGACACCCCACTTAAGATCTTATTAAAACTTCGTTTTGATCGGGTAAGCATATCTAATGTTAATGGTTTATGTGACTTTGCAGAAGTTGGGTTAAATTAACCATGATTGATTTTCAAACGCGTTTTGTTATCCTTGTTTAATACATGCTAGAATGAATGTGGAAATTTAATGAATTTATTGCCAATCTTGATCGTGAGCAATGGAAGTAACCACCAAATGTATAAAAGATGTCAACCACCCGCCAAGAGTTCTTTAACAATCTTTAACAAAAGAGTGTCCATCTTTAACAAAAAAATAAATGCTTGATATACTCAAATTTTGAAAGACTATGAAAGCTCGTTTATTGTTTTAATACCAGGTATAGCAATTCTTGGCATAATGCCTATACACAGGTCTTCACTGAACTCTGCACTCTTTGTTCCGATCATCCAAAGCTTGATTTTCTGTCTCATATAAAAATATTCTCTGAAATGGCTGTTCGTCGTAGTTTTTTTCTTGAAAATGTCTAAACTATAATGATGATTTAACAGCTTCAGCCAATTGCACCTACTGAAACATCATTTGAACATTGACGATTTTTTCATGCTCTTGGTCAATTGTCTGCCCACTACAAAATCTTTGGTAACCATAGAAACTCCATGTGGCTTCCAAACGAATCTTTGAATTTTCATGCTTACAAAACCTTCTATGACGATTAGACCAATTGTTGAATCCATTTGTTGATAAAGCCCTGGTTGTTTTCTTGCTAAAAAGTTTGCAGTAAAAGCTACAAATTTAACCAGCAAACTGGGAATACATAAACCAAGGTCTTTCAATACTTCTTACATTTTGGAAGTTTACTTTAACAGCGAAACTGTGAAAACACAATCCTTTTTATTTCTTGGAAAGCTGTTCACTGGAATTTTTTGAGGATCTTTGATTGGTAAATAATCTCTTAAATCAGGGGTTCGCAAATAGTGGGTCGCGACCCAAAGTTGGGTCACGAGACCTTCCACTCTGGGTCACCAAATAATTTAAATTTACATTTCAAATTTGCCATTCTCATTAGACAGAATAAACATTTACTGTTTTATGTGTTAAGATTCATACAATTTTGAGCTAGAAAATTGCTATGGTCAATAGTAGTCCTAAAATTGATGTTTAACTATAAAGTATTTTCCACAAAATTGCATACTAACGAATTGTTTGAGTTGCGAGAATTTAAACTATATTTAGGGTCGCGCCAAAAAGTATTGGCGGACTCTTGTCTTAAATATTTATTTACTTATGCTGGTCAACTAATTGGGTCATTATATTTTAATTGCAACTTTACTCACGGAAGATCTATCATTGCATGATGTTTCAGATTGTTTTTTTTCGGTCTGGTAAAAGTGAGATTTCTGCTTTGGCACTGCTTTTGGTGCACTGGGATCATCTTCAATTTGGATTGTGTCTTGAAATAAAATTATTGAATTTGGTTTGGACAAACATAAATTCGTTTATCTCTGCTGGTGTCCACCGTGGCAGAAACAAAACAACGCACATTTTAGTGGCTTAGTATACGTCCCTTAGATTACCGTAACTGTGTCACTGCTGGCGCGGGACCTCTTGAGGCGCGTGGCCCAATTTGATGAAATCGGTCAAATAGGCTAAAACCCGCCCTGCTGCGGTACATATTTCAGTGTCACTCAGGTGGGGTTGCCTTGGCAGAGACTGTCTATTCCAGGGATATCCAAACTACAGCCCGCGGGCCAATTCCGGCCGGCGAAGCCATTTCCTCGGATCCGCAAAGACATTTTGTCAATAATGAAAAAAGCATATTTATGGAACACATGTTCAACTGGTAGAATGTAACTTATCCCGAAACACCCACTTTACGTAAGATGTCCGACCCTCGAACCTTTCAGTAATAGCTTACGAGGCCCTCGGACTAAAAGGTTTGGAGACCCTGATTTATTCTATAGAAAACTGTCTGTAAGTCACTTGTTTTGCACAACTTCTGCCTTAATCTCCCAAAGCTCGCGTCAGTAGCCCGACGTAAGAAGTCGCGAATTCAGCAACCTGAGATAATTCTGAAAGTTCAACACAAAGCCGTGACCAAGTCAGGTCGAAGATATAATCACGCCACCCCGTCCTGAGTCGATCCTCGTAATTGTCATAACGACTACACTACCGTTATTTAACTTTTTATAAAGTCAAATCTCATATTGAAAACGTTGAATACTCTATAAAATGTGCAGTTGCTGTTTGAACTATCGGAATTTCTGGTCTTGCTCTCGGCACATGGTTAAAGAACATTCCTGAAGCCGTTTACCATAACAGTTCACAAGTTTATGACAACAGCTCGTCTTAGGATGATATTCTCAGATCAGAATTTGAGTTCAATCATCGAAGCGGACAACACTACTCCTCCCAGGGCAAGCTAGCTTAGAGTAGGGTCACCATACGTCCTCCTTTCCAAAGAAATCAAAAATGTCCTACGAAGATGGTAAAAAATGCCGAAACACCCTCCGTTTGCCCTTCGACAGCTTTTTTAATACAAGCTACGTTTATTCAGCTTGATTTTGATTGGCTTACATTCTGTGAGGGGCTGTATTGAAGAAACTACGCCAGTGTGCTGATTTGAGCACCTTGCTAAAAATGTATCCTCCTTTCAGGTTATGAAAATATGGTAACCCTAGCTTATAGGTAATCGTAAATTGTGATACAGGCCTACGGTTTCGTTCATCCTAGCTACTAAGCTTCTTGAAACATTGATCACGTCATCAATGAAAAGTTCTTGGTAAAATAATTTCTCCCGATGCTGATCCAACATTTCCTTCGCTGCTAAGATATACGACTATCTGCTTAGATGAGAAACAACTAAACTCAGTTGCATCTGGCTCAAAACTACAGTACAACTTATTCCACAGCAATACGACGTAACTGGCTGATAATGATAGCCTGCCATATTCAACTGACAACGGTAAAATCAATTAATATTGTGACGTAACAATTCCAATGACCTCCACGTTCAAAAAGAAAAGCTCCAATTTCCTACTGGCAATTAATTTTTTGCAAGCGAATATTTTCTACGGCATTGTGAAACGTACACGGTCGCATAAAATATTTCAACATACTGAAGTGTAGCCTACTGTCAGTGGAAGTGGCGCACCGAGGAAATAACAGAAAGCAGAGATTACTTCGAACAGCCCCAGAAATTCAACGTTTGTCTGCACAGCTGGTTGCAAGCAATCCGTCTCCTCAGCACTGAATTCAACTGGTACAGACGACTCAGCAATATATACCAGCAACCTAACTTCAAATGCTTACTCTATAGATTTTTCCACTTTTGACTGCTGTGTTGGCTCTGCAGAGTTGCAGAACCATGATGCAAACTAGCTGAGCTTTGTATCCGATGGTAAAATGTCTCGAAGTTCATTCAGTTGGTTAAAGCTCGTGAGTCTGCTAATGCTAGCTGAGACCTTGTTCACCATCAAAAACTTTGACGTATCACATAATCTTACTTTAAGTAGTGTTTGCCTGCCACATTTCCTCAGGGTTTTGTTTTATGGAGTTTATTTGCGTTCAATAACGCAATGCTTAGACCAGTGGTTCTCAAACTTTCATGAGCCGTGGCCCCCTTCTAAGTTCAACTGGCCAATACTTAATATATCGTAACGCTTGGGTTATGTAATATCACGGCAAAGCTACCTAGTGTCACTAGGCTAGTGAAGGCCCCTGCTCATGGCCTCCAGGGAGGGCCGAGAGCCCCGTTTGAGAAACCCTGGCTTAGACCAATACTTTGTTCACTGCAACTGATCATATGACGTGCGTTGCTGCAGACGCTGTTGCGTTTGTTTTTGCGCATAGTGGCTGGAGCAGATATTTAAAAGACGCAAACACCAAAAACCGGCGTCTGAAAAGTTAAACTGAGCCACGTATCACTTTCGATTGCCTCATTAACTTGTGAAGCAATACTGTTGTTCAAGCTGTCTGCATGTTATTTGCATTATAACAAACGTTCAATCAAATTTGAAACAACTCGTTCGTTTGTTGAAACTCATGAAACTCAACAAAGGTAAGTAAATCAGTTGTCACAATAACGTACAACAACCTGGACGGCAAACGTAACAAACCAGGTAACAGAGTGAGAGAAGGGCGAGAAACACCAGCTACCTACGTGAGAGAAACCATACGACGGGTACTGGTAAAAAAAACACGTGGATTGTTTCTTTCACACGGGGATTGATTCAATGGCAAAAAAGGCTTGAGTTATAAGCAGACAATGCGTTGGAGTGCGGCTGTGCTGATTTTGCTTCTTTCGGTTCTTGACATTTTTGTTGCAGCATCAATAGAAGAGATACAGACGCAAATTGTACAAGCAGTTGAACTAGCTCATGACATAAGAGAGAGCCAGGCCAACGCGTTCAACTGCACAGAATTAGCAACATTTTTCAAAGTTTTCATGAACAGCTTCGAAGATGTTGACACAAGGCCCAACATAACACTGGAACGGTTATTCGAGAGACAGAGACTGTTTCGAGGTAAAGTTATCAGCTGCAATGTTTTTCCACCTTCAGCACATTAACAGATGGCTGTGAGCTTCGATTTATACCCTGAGCGTGTGTTCAGCTTTTGCTAATCTTACCAAAAGAATCAATCTGCTGCTTAGTATTTGCAAAAACTTTTTTCAGTCCAACTAGAAATATTGAAAAGTGTATGCTAGCTTACAAATGCACGATGTTTATACAATATTTTCAACTTCAGGTGTGTTTTGGAGATCAGCAATTTAGTATATTAGTCTTATGTCGATTTTCTGATACCACAGAAACAAGCTTCTTCAAACGATACTGCGCAAGAAATGTGGGTTCTGGTTGTAGCTGTTTCATCGATTGTCAATTTTAAATCAAAGTTTGAACGACAAAATCCAGAAGAGTGTAAAAAAGAGCCTGTTGTGAGCATCGCACATCACACAGTTTCATGCTCGGTAACCAAAGTTCGTACAAGAAGTGAACAGTGTTTATGTTTCAATACACGATTCTGCACTTGTGCAAAATGTGATATTTAAATTAAGTGGTCGCAGCAGGACAAAAACTCTGTACTGAAGTTAAAAATTTGAATAAAAAGTTTTGTGACTGGAAATGCAAACTGCATGACTAACGTTGCACTTTATTAAATACACAGTAGGCCAAGAAGAACCACAACCGAAATTGCGAAACCTTGAAAAATCAGTACATAGTAATCGTTGTATCTGTGCAAAGGTTTATCAGCTGTGAAACTTTACTTCACCGAACTAGAACTCAAATATGAAATAATTGAATTACAGTAAATATACAACTGCATTAGAAATCTAGAGAGAAACTCAAAGGCGACTCTTCTTTGAAATTTTTGCTTTTATATTAAGCTAAAAATGGCGATGTTGGAGCATTGCTTGATCGAAATGTAGGCTACAACTGGTACTGAACTCGACAACCGTGGCCCATATCGTTTTAATTAAACTTAAAATTCTGATAATATTCGCAAAACGTTTTATAAACATTGTACACCAGCATGCAGAGAATATGCCGTGTTCTAATTGTTTTCTTTTTCCCCTTCAATCGTTTCCTAGTGGAATGTCTGTTTAACTGGATATAAAATATCGGTAGTAATTTCAATATGTGGAAATTATGTTTTAATTTTCAGATTGCAGTGATGTGTACGAAAACGGTTATGAGGCAAGTGGGGTTTACCCCATTTGGCTGCAACGCGGTTATCGCTTTTCGTTGTTCTACTGCGATATGGAGACGGTCAGCGAGGTCAGCAACAAGACTGGATGGACTGTTATTCAAAAAAGAATGAATGGAGAAATAAACTTCGAAAAGAATTGGGATAAATACGTTACAGGTTTTGGAAATATAACTGGGGAACACTGGGTTGGCCTTGAAAACATTTATTCAATTACCAGCCAACTTCTGTATCGACAGCTTGAACAGAATGCTGAGAAACCAGGACCGAGATTAAGGATCGATTTTGAAGATTGGGATGGTTTCAGAGCTTTTACAGAATTTGATAATTTCATTATCAACGGACCCACTTTCAAATACAAAATAAGTTTTGTAGGAAATGTTTTCGGAACGACACAAACCCACGATTCCCCACCACCCATAGGTTATAATGCTTTTAGTGCAGTGGGCAAAGATAGCACGAAGCAAAAGTGCCCAAAGCAGATGAGAGGTGGTTGGTGGTTTGATGACAGATGCGGTCCTGCTAATCTGAATGGTCCTTATGCGAAATCAAAAACAACCATGGATGAAAACAACATTTACTGGAGCAACTGGACACATGTCAACCAAAGAAATACTGCATTGCGTCGTGTATCGATGAAAATTCAATATTGAAAAAGTCACAAAAAGGTTTATTTTATTTAATAACAATTTGTCTTGCAGCAAAAGTTTTATGCAAATTCAAATCTATCGTCAAAGCACGACTTTGTTCTTTACCGTTAAGTCATATGCACTCAAATAAAATACCTTCTGTTTTAGGTTTTTACGTCATTCTCGTTAGTTGTATATTGCTATGTGGATATATGTACATGAAAATATATTGTTTTGGGCTATGCACAAATACAAGAAGAAACATCTTATTTAATTAGAAAATATTTTTATTTCCGTTGTTTATTACAGTATAGGCATTGTGTCCGTTGTTTACATTAGTTAAATGATAGGTAAGCTAATTTTATTCTCATTGTTACCACAGCACATCCATGTGATCATGCTCACACAATTTTTGCTACTGCTGTAATGAGCAACGAACATACTTTATTCTGCAGTTGTTTTGCAAAATTCAATTCACTTAAACGTTTTCTACGCTGTAGTTCTTACGATACTAAACAAATAAGTTGAAACCTCTTAAAAAATTTTCCATTGAAATTTTGTGTATTGTAAATCGGTGTAGCTTAGCTTTCTCTAGTATCTTGGCTAGAGCAACTTTGAGGAACATCATTTTTTCTTCAATGATCTTCTTATAACGAATCTTAAAAATGTAATTTTTTTCCTCAAATGTTTCGTTTGTAGAAGCATCAACACAAGTGTGATTGCGAGTCAATCGATATTCAGAATTCATATTCTTCCGGGATGTGAATAAACGTTCTTGAGTTGGTGCAAATAAGTTGATGTTGAATTTTGAAGTGAGTTTGAAATCCTCAGTATAATGCTTTGCTTTAAGCAAAGAGCAAATACATGTAGAATTCAGACAATTTCAGACTTCATCGAACTGCGGTAAAATGGTTCTTGCCGATCCTGCAATATTTACAGGTGGAGCTGTTGCTTCTGCTTGCTGCTGGAGATTGCCGATAAAAAGCATCCAAAGGCCTACGTTTCCCAGTTTTCTATTATATGCCTATGCTGAGTTCTTTGATCAGTTGTAAGAAATCCAACGTTTCCTTCCACGAGCTCCATATTACGTGTCCGCGATTGGGAGAAGGAGTAGCAGGTTTTTACAAATCAAACCTGCATATCCGCTGACGATTATTAATTTCTTTTTCACACGGAGGGCTCAAAAAATTTACGATCATTAATTCGGAAACCCATTGAATGAATCGCTACTTCATTTGAAAGATTTGTTAGTTTTTTGACGTTTTCAAAGTTCGGTATACTGTATTTATATAAACTCGTTAACACTAATTAAAAACAGGAAGGATAAAAACCCTCACAAGGCTGTTCACGGTGTCTGAAAAAAGTTTATAAAATCAATTCTGCCGACCTTTCGAGGAAGATATCAATTCCTACTTGATTCCACTCACAGCAAATTAATACCTGTGGCGAACTTCGTTCGTGAAATAGTTGTATTTGTGGAAAGGAAACTCTTTGAAAAAACTTCAAATCGGAATTTACCCAGTTTGATATAAAAAATGAAAAGACAAGAGAAGAGACGCATGTTATGGTGTCATTGACTCTCAGCGCGATCAGTTGTCGAGTTATGGCCGAAAATGACTTAAAGATCCATTTATTTACTTCGTTCCTGCGGTCCATCAAGGTCTGTTCAGCTAAAGTCACGCATTTCACCTCTTCATGCAGTAACCAAAGCTCAAGTGCCACCAGCTTTAACGAAGGCATTGTACACACAGGTAGTATGACTTCGTCAAAAATGGTTTTCTTGCCCATGGACATAATTTGAAGTAAAAATTTATGAAACAGTCAATTTTGATGAAATGGGTTTCGGTATATTTATGCAAGAAATTTTAAGCGAAGGTTTGCGTCGGGGCGACTGTGACATCACAGTGACACAGCGTTTTTCAAATTTCAACAAAAAAAATGAAGCGCTGTTTTCCTAACTCGGCATGAAAGGACTGGACCTATTCATCGATTCTTCTGTTTCCACTTCTCGCATTATTTAATTACGTGACCAATACTGTGCATTTGATGGTTATTGTTCGGCGAAGCGGTTTTTGAGAAAATTAGACGAAAATTGTCATTTAAAAAATTAACCTTTCAAGAACTTATATCTGCAGGAATGCGTTGTTTATTGCAAAATAAAAGTTGCGCCGCACACAACAACAACAATCGGACCATTTTTGACACTAAAGAAATAGGCAACAAAAAAATTAAGAAAACAACTGTCTAACACCGTGAATATGAACCGGTGTGAATAAATACCATCGAGTCTTGGCTGCAGGTGAAAATAAACAACTTAAAAACATTTCAAGTTCTCTGCGATGTTGTCCCAGTCAAGTTACAGCAGAGCACAGCAAGATGAAAACGTTTGAGCATGATGTTATTTTCTATAAAAATTTAATGGTACTCGAATGACTTTTATGCAACAACGGGTTCCAATTGTTCACGTCATATTAATACAAATAAAAAAAGCACAATCGCAAACATATGACGTCATAATCACGTAACCGCGTAAACAATGTATCGCACCAACAAAACACAGTGTTATGCAACGGCTACTCCATGTTTCTTCTCTCATGCAGTGTTTCGATTGATAGCAGTCTCCGAACACAATGCATCAATTCAATTGACGAGAAAGTGAAGTCATCAATAGAAGCTTTGTGTTCTACACGCGTAAAATTATTTGAGTTGATGAAATAAGATAAGATTCAACAAAAGTAACATGATTTCGTTGCCAGCCTCTGCACAGTTGGTGAAACCCAGGTGTTCATCATTTCACCAGCAGTTAATCAAAAGAGGGTGAGTTTCAAATGCTTGTGCTGAAAACAAGGTCAATTATTAAAATAAAAGAACAATGAAAAAACACTCTTTTTCATCCAGTCGATCACACAAATCAATCGAAGAAAAAAGTCGCAGAGCAAAGACATCATGCCTCTCAGATTAAACTAACTGATTTGCTTTTCAAACAAAACTTGCTTTGACACAGACCAATACATTGCATAACCATGACATTCATTTCATGAAACAAGACACAGGTGCGCTGCGACATCGTTGCGATGGAAACAATGCGTTGAATGAAGATGTTCTGGCAGTTTCTGATGATTGTGATGAACAGTGCAATCCGACCTTGTACGATTTCAAAAACACAACCCCAATCTTTTTAATCCCGCGACCTGGGTCCATGCCACCGCGTACCCCTGCACCGTTCTGGTGCAATCTGTGGGGGTTTGGCCGTTATTTCAAACTCAAAGTTTCTCCTTCCTTTCCGTTTCACTTGTGCAGTGGGGGCGGTTTGATTTGAGGGGGTTTGGACTTGATGAACGGCTTGCTTCTGATCTTTTCCAGAAGATAAGTGTTCATCTGCTGGAAGGTTGGTCGTTCCTCCGCTGTTCTTTTCCAGCATTGCCGCATCATGTTGAAGAGGGTGGCGGGGCAGCGTTTGGGT
>JGI24021J15306_10006479_pt1 | contig 14095 bp, 3 predicted proteins | sample Ectturendosymbi1_FD_15306 | JGI IMG/M metagenome (IMG submission 15306) | reverse complement strand
CACGAGCTCAAAAACAGCAGTTTTTAACATAGAAGCATCCATTTGATAATGTCTCAGCAGGGAAAAAGGAAAACTAAAAGTTTGCTGGACTTCTATAAATAACAAACAATTGAAAGTTTTCCTGCATACTTATGCGCATTCTCAATTCTAGTGTAGTTTAGCAAGATTTGATCTTGCAAACCGGGTGTGCGCGCCAGCCAGTCCCGCCGCACACTTTCTATGCTAAGCTGCTCGTATTCGACAAGACATTAGCACAGTCTCATTTTGCAGTTGTAAATTGCTCCTGACGCAGTGATGAGTGTTTTACTTCCCTGTTGTAACGCGCAGCCCGATATTTTTGCAGTTATGAACTGCTGTGTCGTAAGGTTGATTTTATTTCTCTCCGATATCCTAACTTGGAACGCTGATAGTTTATATTCAGTGCAATGACACACAAAATAAGGGGAGTACATGTAAAAGAATATGCATATTATTTCAAAGAACTTCGCCAAAACGTTGTTTTGGAAACATGAATATAACGTCAAATTGTGACGTCACAAACAGCGCACATCAAATACAAATGGTCACCATCTGCCACTGAATGAAACCCCCTCCATGAAAATTTTCTGCGTACACCACTGGTCGCGTGTAACCAAACATACTCTTCATATTGTTATCCTAATAGTGCTAACTGTCTGTGTTACTAATCAGTGCTAACAGTTCTTTTTTTAGTTGCCACTCTGTCTGTTCAACAAACTCTGTGCCAAGTGCCAAGTGGTGCTTACGTTACACTTAGGCAAATTAAGTTATCATTAGGAAACTAAGCGTTTCGTCATTTCCGAATGATCTTGTAAACATGCCATGCCTATTGTGAGATTTTGAAGAGACGCACAACTAGTTCTACTTAGCTGTGAATCTTGTCTTGCTGCCTACGCATTCAAGTGTTAGCCAATTTAGCATTTTGATTATGTCTTATGTCCACAATCCCTGTGCTTTTTATGAAGTGGCCATTCGTTNAGAAGTGTGTGTCTTGCTATTGCAGGGGTGGCCAACCAGTCAGAAACCAAGAGCCACATTTCTTACTGTGTTACAGCAAAGAGTCATATCATACACATGGGCGCACATGAAGAACATAACCCTATCTCTTCCTCACCCACACACATATTTGCATAACTAGATTTATTGCAAATATCACACACCACCAACAAGACAATGGCAGAACTTTACAAGGCATTTATTGTTATGTATGGTATTTAGTGGGACTTCTGGTATATAATTACGTAAGAGCCGCATGAAACCGGGCAAAGAGGAGCAGGTTAGCCACCTCAGTGCTATTGTATTCAGTGTCGAGACAAAATGAAAATGAACTTGTATTTGAATGCATTTTGGTTTATTACAGTAAGCTGCTCTGTTTGCTTTGAAGTGTTCAAAATGTCTGCAAAAAGCTCTGCTTTTGAAGTGTTCAAAATTTAGTGACAATGCTAAAGTAACTGTTGATTTTTCAGGCACTTTTATTTACCGTAAATGTTTTTGAAAACGAAAAATATGTTGGCATTTTTCTGTCATAAGTGACAAATTAAAAAAAATAGTTTTGAATTAACTGTCTTTTGTGGAGGTGCTGTAAATGCACAAGATGTGTTTTTATGTGAATTTGAGTTGTGTGGAGGCAAATTGTGGTGAAAGGTTTGGCTCTGTTTTGGCCTTTTTGATGGAGTGTTTGGCTTTTTTCAGCGATGTTGTTGACCGTTTTTGGCCTTTTTTTACTGGAGGTTTGGCCTTTTTTGAAAACATAAATATGACAACCCTGCTTGGGGTGGTATTAACGAGTGACGGAAGTTGGAACAAAGAGAGTGATAGACGGATTGCTAAAGCAAACGCAGTTCTGCGTGAACCTTATTGCGTTTGCTACTCATTAGCTACCTACGTTTTGCTTAAAAGATTCAACTTACAAAACGTACGCAATTTCAATAATACCTGAATGCAACCCGTCAAAATTCTTCCGTGGCCCACAGGTCGATAAACCGTGGAGTAACTCAAAAGCCAAGTGGTGCAGCATACCGGAGACTAAAAGCCAGTAGGGAAGAAAATTTGACGAAATATACCGGGTCCACATCTGCTTATTTTAAAGAAAGCAGAAACAAGAGGAAGAGTTTTGAAGAGAAAGGTGGCGAAAAGCAGAAAAAGCAAGACCCGTGATCGACAATGAAAAACACGACCTAATCAGTGTGTGAGTGTTTGATTTGAAGGACGAAACATGATCTTGTTTCATTTTAAATTCTTGTAAGAAAATTTGAGGGAAGGAAAGAGCGGCACTTTTATGGTCAGCCCCGGACGGCACATAGCCTGCTACGCCACTGGTTCTGATGTAGTTAAATCTGATCCGATATAGCTAAATCAGTCTGAATTAATCAGTCTGATTTACCTAACTCTGTTCCGATTTAACCAAATCTGTTCCGATTTAACTAAATTTGTTCCTATTTAACTTAATCTCTTCCAATACAACAAATCTATTCCGATTTAGCTAAATCTGTTCCGATTTAAATAATGTGTCCGATTTAACAGTTTTTCATGTTAAATGCGTCCGATATAATTGTTTACGAACGGCGCTTCATAAGAATCACTATTTTCTCACTGAATTACAAACGAACATCAGTCATTTCGCCAATGATGAATGTACAGTAGCTCTGGCGAAAATCTCTGACTTACTGCTAACTTCCTGTTCCTGATGCTCACGTTTCAAGCATGCTATACGGTCTTGCTCACTATCACAACATTCCGTGGCTTACCACAGCTTTCTTTCTGACTGCTGCACGGTTGGTTGGATTGCAGAAATTATTGGAGAGGTAACCAACTGTGGACAAGAAAAATAAAACACGCTGTAGCTTCGTGGCCAGCTTGTGAGGAATCTGCCTGTATGGCTCCGCTTTCATCTTTTTTGTGACTATTCAAACTTGCACATATCTGTCTTTCAATAGTTGTAAGCCACAGTAGTGACGTAAGCAAGTGAATATATTGCAGTGTATTTCACAGGGAAACTAGTTTCGTGTTTTTAACACATCTTCAGTCCATATTCAAATAGAGTAAAGAAGATTCGCGTGGATACTATCAGCCAAAAGCACTTAAATGTTTTGCTACAGTGTTGCAAGTTGCTTGCTGCCAATTGTATGGATGCCTAAGATAGATTTGTTGCAGGTGGACAGCATCGAGTCAACATTTACAAATATGCTTAGCTTCAGCTGTGTTTTCGTTCCAGCTTGTAGATCCATGATAGTAATGTGCTAACAAGTGCTAAGCCCGGCAGATAACAATATTTGCTGTAAAAAGCGCTTAGCTTTATGAATTGTATTAAAGAAGCAACCACGTCAGCTTCACATACTAAAGAAAGGTTAGTTGAATGCACTGCGCATTTTTCATAATCTCAAACCCCCTTCTTAAAACTTGAACATTGAGATTTTTTGCGATGAATGCGCTCAAGGGTAGATCCAGCCAGGTACGTGCTCGGAAACATTCCGCTGATGATCGGAACAGCGGATGGGTGCATGACTGCAGACAGGCTAAGCCTGGTGCTGGCGTATCGATGTTGCTAATCGCTTTGCAAACGAAAGCCCTTTGACTTCGACCACAGCAACAAACGTTGATGACGTATTAGGTCACAACCTTCCAATGTGCGCGGCCGACAAACACTGACGCAAGCACACGCGCTTTGCCAAATTGCCAGTATGGTCAACACGGAATTACTTGAAAGGTAAACCATACGGTAGAGTCTACCGTCTACCGGGTTGACGATTAGCAGGATAGGATGAAACCCAGTTAATTCGAAGCTGTTTCCTTGACTAAGTGTAGCACAAATCAAAAAGTTAAAGCGTAGCGTGCGATCGATAAAAAAGCCCGTTCGTTTGGATATTTCCAACTTAAAATACAAGGTTCAGGCACCCTGCAGTAGTTTTCTTAATTTCGAGGATCTCGCAGTCAAACACTCAGCGTTAAGGCTAGTTGGACCACAGATTTATTAAGGTTGTGCTTAGCGATGTAATCACTCTTTTTGTTTCTTATTTAGATTACTGATTAAACCATTTTGTGAAGGTATATCTAATTACTGCAGAAGGTCTGCTATCATATGTGCGCCTAAGTTTAATTTCGTACTTTAGAATCTAATGACATTGCTGGCGTTTTCAGACAGGTTCTGTGAAACACATTAAGGTAAAAATAAGTTTCAGAATGCTTGGGTTGCTGCATTAGAATGATATTTTGTAGAACAATACCGACAAACTGCAAATTGTAGAAGCACAGTGCCATGACCTTCTTCAACAGAAAAAATGCAAATCGTATTTATAAAATACATCAATAGAACAAGTTGATGGTCTACAGTAAAAAATCTGGTTTGAAACTAGCAACAGTTGAATACACAAAAGTTCCTCAGTTTAGTTCGAGCTACTGAGTCAACATTAATTTGTTTTCACAGAGCCAGACCGAGAAATTCTTGATTCAAATGGGTGAGTTAGAATGCGAGCAAGCTTTTACAGGCGAAATGTAACAGTTTTGTTACTGGTGTTTGTTGCTTTCTTTTTCTTGTTCCTAATTTTCGCCTACAAACGCATTGGAGAGCATGGCGAAATTTCGCAGCAGCCAGAAACAGTCCTGCAGCGATTTCGCGGTGAACAGCTCAGGAAGCCACAAGTTGTTATTGTTTTGTCGCAAATGCGTTCCGGATCCAGCGTTGTTGGCGAGATGTTCAATCGCAGAAGTGATGTCAGTTACTTCTACGAGCCGCTGTATCCGTTTGGAATGGGATCTTGCAACCACGTGTCAAACGACCGCCTGGAAGTTCTACGCAAGTTTGCTACATGCGATTTTGATGGTCTTGACCGGTTGTACGACAAAGCTTTTAACATCAGTAAACGACCCGACATTGCTGGGTAAGATTTGCAATGATTCTTCTTACAAAGCGATATTTTTTCGTACCGGATAGCTACTGTAGTTAGCTCAGGCATAAACTCGCGAATATAACATAATATCACATTCTATGAATGGTTGGTGCGCAAACTACGACCCGCTGAACATTTTTTGCGGTCCATGTACACGCAATGAACACTTTTTGTATTTTTTGTGCGGATCGAGTATCACTCACAAGCCGCGCCTACTCGAAAAACATGAAGTATGATAGACGAGTGCATAGTGATTTTAGCACGTAAATATAGATCTAGAATCTACAGTAAACCCAGCGGTTGCAGGTCTAACAGCTCTAACCTTTAGATCTAATAATTCTATCCTTAAAAATACTCACAATTATTGCATTTTTACTTATTACAGCTATAGCTAAGCGCACACATGAGTAGAGGTAAAAAAGGTAAAATTGAACATGAGTGCCGAATATGGACGAATGATCATGGAAGTATATGTTTACATCTGTTTCTCAAAAACCAGTATGTTTAATGTGTCAATAGAGGGTAGCAATTTTCAAATGATATAATTTAAAGACATCACCATGCTAAGCATCTTAACTTTCGCAAGAGCTACTGATATGATTAAAAAGTTGAATACATTCTGCTATAGCAGAATATTTTTGGTAAAGCAGTCTTCAGCAAGACAGGCTGCAACAGAGGTCAGTTTTGATGTATCATACGACATCACTATGCATAAAAAGCCATTTTCAGATGGTGAATTTATAATGGAATGTATTCTTGACGTTGTTAATATTTTGTGTTATAGAAAAAAAGTATAGTTTGTAGAAGCTGGCCCTTTGCTGGATACTAACAGAACAATGTGGTCCATACTGAAAAAATCTTCCACCCCTGGATTGGTACAACTTCATTCATTAGTTTTTGCAAAAACTCAGCCGAAGTTGACCGCAATTTCAATACAACCTCTTGCAAAGTGTCAGTTCATACTAGTGTAGATTTTCAAGTCCCTGAAAACTGTTAAGCTCTAAAAAGCTGGACCAAAATCTTGAAAATGAAAACGCAGGCTAAGGACTTCGGATTCAGTTCACGCGGAACAATAGCTTAGGCATCAAGCCAAAATGTAGGTATTTCAATTAGCTGCTGTTGACTATGATATATTTAAATATCAAACTAATTTCTTTATTTTTTGACGAAAACTGGTCGGAAGCAATTTCGTACTGCTTAAGACAGGGTCTCCAAACTACGGCCCGTGAAGCCATTTCATCTGGCCCGGGAAGACATTTTGTCAATATTGAAAAAATAATATATTTACGAAAAATGTATTGATTTGGTAGAATCTAACATATCCCGAAACAATCACATTAGGTAAAATGTCAGGCCCTCGAACTGTTGTGTTAAAGCTTATGTGGCGCTCTGACAAAAATCTTTGGTGACCCTGGCTTAGAAAATATCAGCAGAGTTGTATAGACATAACACAGCATTGTTAATCAAACGAACGGTTTGTTTCTGATCTTCCTCTCAACCATAACCACTACCTTAAGGCAAAGCCACTATGGACAAGAATGGTTGATTGGTTGTTTTAACAACAAACAACTTGCGTCAATAACAGCGCTATACATACCGCCAAAGCTCACTTACTACCTGCTCTCAAGGCGTTGGAAGTAGTTTTAAGATAAAGCACTCAAACGTTTGTCCATGTAAACTTTATCCATTAAATTTCCGCCTAAGAATATTTACCCGTAATCAGGGACCGAGTTTGTTAGAAAACTTTGCGGGAACAAACCGTTATTTTTTGCCTTTCGATGACGTCACCATGTTCACNCGACCGTAGTACGGCCTTTTGTAAAATTGGCAAAATGGGAGGNAAATTATGGAAATGATATATTTTGAGGACCATGCCCCAAGTGACGCCCGTAGTGGTGGAATAGCAACTGGTACCGTGCAATAGTNCTATATATAGCACTGCATATGAAGACACACTGCTTCTGAGAGCTNGGTCTAAATAGATAAGAGTTACGCTAAAAAATTGTGATAATTGATTCAAATTTGGTGAGTTCAGAAATANAATGCACTGTTACTAAAAACCACAAGATTTTCATTAGAACCACCAAACCACATAAATCAANCAAAAAAACACAAGATCTTTTGCTAAANAGTAGCAGTGGCAACCGTGTTCTGTTTATTGCAGGCTACAGACCAGCGCAGGAATTCGAATCAGTTATTCAGTTTACATAGTAAATCTGTACATTGTGTCCAGTGGCATACGCAGAAAATTTTCATGGGTGGGTTCATTTAGTGGCATATGGTAGTCATTTGTATTTGGTCTGCGTTGTTTGTGAGATCACAATTTGACGTTATATTCATGTTTTTAATCTAACGTTTTGGCGGAGCTTGTTAACATAATTTATATGCATATTCTTCTACAAGCACTCCGCTTATTTTATGTGACATTGCACTGAATATAAACTATCAGCGCTCCAAGTTAGGATACCGGAGGAAAATACACTCAACGCTGCGACACAGCAGTTCATAATCGAAAAAATATCAGGCTGCGCATTAAAACAGGGGAGTACAACACACTCATCACTGCCTCAGAGCAATTCACAACTGCAAAAGGAGGCTACGGTAATGTCTTGTCGAATACGAGCAGTCGAGCATAGAAAGTGTACGGCTGGATTGGCTGGAACACACAAATCTTGCTAAACTACACAATAATTGAGAATGCGCACAAAGTACGCAAGAAAACTTCCGATTTTTTTGTTATGTAGTGTAGAGAAGTCCAGCAAACTGTTAGGTTTCCTTTTTCCCTTCTGAAACATTATCCAATGCCTGAATGCTTCTATGTTAACAACTGGTGTTTTTGAGCTCGTGCAACAGTTCTGTCATGCTAGAGAAATTGGCAATGTAGCCAATGCGGTCAGCGCATGCGCTGATCAGCTATAGCAGACAAAATAAAGACAATTGTTTCAGATAAAGTGAACTATCGCGGAACACAATCTACATGCGCAGTGGACAAAAGGTCTGCAAAAAGTGGTGAGATGGTTTCTGGACGCAGACGATAACCAGATTCTCACCAAAACCTAATTATTACTTTTTGGCCCATTTACCATCTTCCTCAAAATTTGCATGCAAATTCATTCCCTGGTATTTGCATGAAGTCGACAAATTAACAAGCAAAAATTATGCGAAAACAACTAATCCCCTTTGCACAGGTACTGATGTTATTGTAAAATATCAAGTTCAAAGTGGGGTTAACCCCAACCCCATTTGCGTACGCCCCTGACTGTGTTTATAGATAATCCCATGATAATGCCCATTTTTCTTATTCATTCCCTGGCTTTATGCTGAGGGTTTCCAACAGCAATGTAACCATGAAATTTGTATAACTACATTAGTTTTTATCATAAAATTATTGGGGGAACAAACGATATTGTGTCCCTCATGCCCGAACACTTTCAACTGTAAACAAGTTCACCTAAAGTTACCGATATACTCTTGGATTCCATGATTCCATTGCCTTGAACTTCACTTAAGTACCACACCTGAAACTGCTGTTTCTAATACTCTGTTGCAGGTGCAAAGAACATAAAATTTGCTTCACTGCTTGGGAAAAGATGAGCCTTTTCCTGGATCGCGACGCTGATTTGTGCAAGAAACAAGCCTGCCCAGAGCCCATCGACTTGAAAGCTTTGACAAAGCACTGCCGCCATAGCATGCTTGTGGCACTGAAAGTTATATACCTGTGCAAGGTGGAATGGCTGATGCCTTTTGTGAAAAACCCGAAAGTTGATTTAAAGGTCGTCCATTTAGTTCGCGATCCTCGTGCCACTGTAAAATCCCGAATGACTTTCCACAGCCTTAAAGGGGTAAATGCTGCGAGGTGAGTTCCTTGTTCCTCAACTGTTATACATGGTACGCGAGCGCATCGTTTGTTCTACTTATAAAAATTGTTTGTTCTCAGCGAAACCTTTCGACTCTCCTCCGCTTCTATACATACCACGTTTTTCGTTCGGTTGCTGTCGCGTATGTCTTTCCGTTTTGCGTGTTTAGACGAAGATTAGCAAATCTGAATCCTCAATAATTTAAGGTTGAAATAAAGAGCAAATCTCTCAGATCTTTGCGCAAGTCTGTCAACTTGGGGTTTGCCGCGATACAGTCAACACACAAAGGTGCAGACCACCGTTGCCAGATGGTTGTCACCTCACCCTATTAAACCGTGTCACGAAAAACTCCTAGATCCTGCTAAAATCCATGTCACAAATTTTCGGCTAAATCCTGCTAAAATATTGAAATTCTGCTAAAAAACTGCTTGTAAAGCTATGTATCAATTTTTGGTCTTGCACTCATCATCAATGGACCAGACGTTAGGCCTACGACTTCCTGCCGCAAGTGAACCACCTGGAAAAATCATGTCTCGTGGGATAAAAATATATTCTGCCAATGTATTACATGTCTTTTAAACCCAATGCGCTCAATAAGCACAGAAGCAAATCATTCAGGCTTCACCAAGCCATCCAGCTGCTTGTTATTATGACGCAATTATCTTCTTGAAGCAGCTCCACTGCGTCATATAACAAAAGTTCAATGGTAATGGTGCAATGGCAATGGTATATTTATACATTCAAATCATTTAAATGCAGCTAGTTGTGCCTGGTGTTCTTTGTGTTGCCCAATATGAATATAAAGCGTCAGAGAGAAGGAAAAAAAATTTTTGATGAAGAAGGTGTAAAATTGGTGGAATAAATATTTGGCCAGGAATTTGTTAGCTGCTAAACCTGCTGAACGGTTTATGAAATCTTGCTAGAAAATCAGCTAACTACTAGATTAAAAATTTTACAGCAAAACATTTAAAAACTTGGTCGTGGGCTTTTGCATTTTTACCGTAAAATGCATAGGAAATAGTTGCGTTAAAATGTACTTATAACCAGTGCTGCAAGCCCGCTAGGCTGCATGGATTAAGTCAACCCAGAAACTCGTTCTATTCCACCAAAGATTACAGGCCCAATTGATGGAAAACGCCCGCAGTAATACACACAAGAAACAAAGACAGAAATACATGTAGTATAGGTAGGCATACCATATTTTTGTGAGTGAAACCGGGACTCTTAAAAACAACGAGCCTTACCAGATAAATGTAGTTCATATCTCACTTGCAGTATGTAGCTGTTTTGGATTCCTATAGTGAAGACACTAAGAAACACTAAAGTAATACATTTTATTAAGAAACAAAATAATGTTGAAGCATTTATAAATTAACACATTCGCCCAATCATACTTTTCTGTATACAATAGTTTCTTCAAGAAGTCTTTGTTCGATTTTATTTTCTCGTAAAAATCACAGCAGGAAAAGTCAGTGGCAATTTTACAGGTGATAAGGGTTTTCACATTCTGCTCCAGCATTCTACTTCTGTTATCACACCACGTGTTATTCATGATGGCTGACTGAATGCCTAACCGGGACTTTTTGGTAGACTGACCGGGACGCCGGGACAAAGCCTTTAAAGCGGGACTGTCCCGGATAAAACGGGACGTATGGTACGCCTAAGTATAGGCTGCATGAAACTTTATGATGACGTTGTTGATATAGAAGTCCCTCCAAATCACCTGAGCTTTGTGCTAAATTTCACTCGCAAAAGTAGCAGAACTAACAATAAACTGCACAATGTGACCTGCAATGCTTCTTTCGGCTGCTTTATCGGTTAAGTTTCTTCTATGAAGGCAAAGGTACACAGAACCGACCACACGCATCTTTAAAACGGAAGAAATTTGCAATGGCATTAACAAAAATCTTTTACAACATCAAGCTTTGGTGGTCTTTTCTTGACTACTAATAGTGAATAATGGAAATCAATTTCCTAACCTTGATGACCTGCTTGGTTTGCTTGAGAAAATATTGCCTAAGCAATATGAAAACCGAGCTGCTATGCTCCATATAAGCCCTTATCACATATTCAAAATAGTAGTAATTTTATATGCTCTTACAGTATTGTTACGTTAGCTTAGGATGAGTCTCAGCATAGCTAAAGCAATGTGTAGAAATTTTCACCAGGAGAAATCTAAAAATGGCCACTTGCAGTACTGGTTGCAGGATTGGGATTGCATAAGGTACAGTAGATTATTGCACTGCTTTGCGGTCAATTTTAGCAAAGCACGTGCGATTAAGATTGTTTTTATGAGAGTGGCAGTCCTTAAAACCAGTTACAAAAAGTGACATATCTAATTCTTTCCTTCAGACTGCAATTGCAAGATTTCGCTTGACTCTTCTGGTTATTTTGTCTTCTGTACTGTACACTCCATGAAGCCTTGTCAGACACAGGAGCGTAACTGACGGAGGGGCAGCGAGGCGAATCACATCCCTAGCAAGCTAATTGTAAAAACCTGGCCCCTACCTAGCTTAAAATTCGGTTTTAGTTTTCTTTTGGTTTGGAGTAGGTTGTTGTTTTTTGCGTTTTTCGGAGTATTTTTCGGTTATTTAGGGTTTAATGTAGCCATCCACATGCGGATTCACCATCATTTCTCAAGTTTTTTCTGAGTTTTGGCTAGTGGCCCCCCTGCAGTGGCTAATGGGCCCCTTTCAGCTAAGTGTTTCCCCCTGGCTTAAACCTCTAGTTACGCCATTGGTTCGACAGACAATAATTTTTCCATCATGAAGGCTGATTTATAAGTTTTCTTTGAATAATATCATGGAATCTGCAAGAAATAAGGCACTTGTAACAAACCAAAGCATACGCAAATGATTGCAAATAGACTTGATGTTAGTGTTTTTAAAAATATTAGGCAGGTCACTAGTATATCTGTAATCCAAAAAATGTTTTGAGAACCAGAATTTTAATGTTCACCGCATGCGTCCGAATAAAGAATTGAATTGTTCTTTTCCTTCGTCCGCTTACAACCTTAACTTTTTTCTTAAGGTGGCAACTTTTAGAAGTGTTAGAAATTTTTCTGCGCAGTAGAATCGCCAGACACGTCTGCGACCGAATGACAAACAACGTCGTTTTCTCCGAAGCGAACAGCTACAATTTAGCAGGAAAGTACATGCGCATTCGTCACGAAGACTTCGCCACCAGGCCTGTGGAGACGACGCAAAAAGTTTACGATTTCGTGGGCATCAACATGAACCCGTCGGTAAAAGCGTGGCTTCTCAATGCGACATCCTCACAAAACAACGTAATGCTTTCCAGCATAGATGGGCAAGGTACAAGAAGAAACGCCGCACACGTCGCGTCTGCCTGGAGGAAGTTGTTGAGCAGAGAGGAGGTGCGGGCAGTGCAGAACCAATGCGAAAAACCTATGGGCTTGCTTGGTTATCGCCTTTTACGAACAACTGAGCAACAGCTTGATTTAAAAGCGTTTTCTACTTTTTAACTAGACACCGTATTCCTAGGCAAAGTTTAGCTTACACGAGATGTTTTATCATTTGTGTCTTTAATTGATTTAAAGATGTATTTCTGTCAATAACGGCGTTTTTACCTCAATTTTATTTTTTCGCTCACTCGATTNTGGTAACCAGCCNTCCCTGGAACCCTACATTTAGGACAATTTGCAGATTTTTAATAAACATTTAGGCGCGAAACATGTTCGAAATCAAAAGGACTTGCTGAGCACTGGGAGGTCGTTTGTACCTATGAACCCTTGTTTATCATATCGAGCGTAGCTAGAACATAATGCAGTATTTTTGCTTAAACTTTGCAGTTGATGGCCTGAAGTTCTGTGACATTTTTGTGCAAATTTACGGAGCAAAATAATTAGACCACTTAAACCTTGTTAGACTTCATGTAAAACTTTGCGCCACGCTAAGATCAATATTGTTGTCACAATTGTTTGTGTTATTACAACGTTTGTGCGTTGCTATGTGTCTTCACAAAAATAATTCAAAGGACGCTTACGATGCTAATCACAAACTTACAAAGCTATAAAGGTACCACGAATATGAAGCTACTCGCCCATTAGTTATCTTCAAATAGTATTTTTGTCAATTTTAATCGAATTTCTATGGGCATTCCTGATCGGTATAGTTACTACAGCATGCTGCAACCATCGGTCTCAATCTAGATACGACGTTCAAGCCAACGGTTGTAGGAACTTAAAGGGTGGTGTATTCAGAAAGCAACCGTTTGTATCTGGAGCTAGCCACGATTTCACAAAGCTAACGCCTTTTTTCAACCACAGGTCTGTCGCTGGTTAACATGCTCGTAAAGGCTTGCAGTCAACCCAGCTCTAAGAAAGACACACTAAAGAATTTGTCTCTCTCTTATGCGCATGAAAAGAATGTAAACGCGTACAGAAAGTGTGGCAGTCTATAAGAAAGGGTGAGGCTTACAAATACCTCTAACTAACCAATCAAAAAATGGGTTAGACAGCGACGGTACAACTGTTAAGATCTGGAATCCGTTGAACAGAAATGGCAGCATTCCGTCATCATCAGCTGGCATATAAAATTAAAGATAATTTAATAAATTCACAAAAGCTCTTTAATTTTGCTGACTTACACATTAATACCAACCACTTTGGCCTAATAAATAGCAAGTCAGGTAATCAACAACCGCTAAACATTGACAAAGTATTTTTGTGTTTAACGTCTGTTTGTTGAGTTGGGTAAAGAAGCTAAGGACTGCACCTTGATTCATGCTTAGTTAAATGTGCATTCAATTAGACCTTTTTTATTGTGACAACTGAATCGAACAATCGGATCTGCTATTGATAGAGTTCACGTAATTGTAGCTCAGATCACCTTTGTGTGATTTATTGATGCTGTGGTGTGAACTCGCGTAAGAAATTAAATAGCATTGCAGTGACTTAGGTTGTGTATAAACTCCTGTTCAGATTTTAGTAAAGGTTTTCCCGTAGGGTTGTAGACGGAACGTTTATTAATTTGATTAACATGATGAGCTCAGCGTTCGATACTATAGGTGTGTAGAACAATACTGTAAACCTCGGTTAATCCCAATCCTCGCCAAAACCGGATAAAACTGGTGGTGGGAATGATGTCTTACGTTTTTCTTTATAAATATCTTGATTTTTTCCGGATTTTTTAATCCTGATCTTCGACAAATCCGGATGAAATCTTCTCTTTTCACATCTTGTAATCCAGATTTTCATGCAACTCCACGCTATTGTATTCTTAAGTGCACTGACTGGTCTCTGGGTAAGATTCAGCAGCTTTCAGACGAAACACAAGTGTGCTCACGATCACCAACGAACATTTTGAATTATGA